>ERZ1740067.746-NODE-746-length-24751-cov-6.972101_pt1 | contig 24751 bp, 19 predicted proteins | sample MGYA00581736_ERZ1740067 | MGnify/ENA primary metagenome ERZ1740067 (study PRJEB43018, sample SAMN04849236) | marine metagenome | isolation source: floating plastic debris | place: Pacific Ocean | collected 2008-08-27 | study: EMG produced TPA metagenomics assembly... | reverse complement strand
AAAATTCAGAATTACCTTGTTTTACAAATACGTGCGCCACCCCCTCTATTTTGGCATGCTATTGGGCATGTGGGCCACTCCAAATATGACAGTAACCCATTTGCTCTTTGCTTTGGCCGTCTCAATCTATGTGGTCATTGGAACCCTATTTGAAGAAAGGGATTTGGAGAGGGAGTTCGGTGGAACCTACAAAGAATATCAAAAAGGAAAGCCAATGCTCATTCCATTTACAAAATGGACCAAAAGAGCCAAACGGACCCCCCTTGCAAAAACGTATTAAATCGATAATCAAAAAACAATCAAATCATGAAGACACGAACAAATTATAAAACCCGACCATTTTTCGGATGGTACGTCATCGGTTCCAAATCCAAGGAAAATAGGTCTACCACCTTGAAATCAAAAATTTTTCAAGATAGGTTGCACAATAACTTTTAATGAAAATTAAAACAAACGAAATGGAAATAAGTACTGCGTCAAGAACGGAATGGGACAAACTAGCAAAAATACTATCCCAAACATTTTCTAAGAATGCTGCCACCCAAGAAGCCAAAGGAGAATTTGTCTATGAAAACTACGACCTTTTAAAGTACCATGAGTTCTTTGCCCTTTTGGTACCAAAAGAACTCGGGGGCGCAGGCCTTAACTATTCGGAGGTCTGTAAAATCATTAGAACCATTGGCAATAGTTGTGGGTCTACAGCACTTGCGTTTTCAATGCATCAACATTTGGTTGCAGCAACCACTTGGAAGTATAAAAACAAGGGGGTAGGAGCGCCTTTGTTGAATAAAGTGGCTGAAAACCAATTAGTTTTAGTGAGTACCGGAGCAAGAGATTGGTTGGGTTCCAATGGAAATATGAAGAAAGTGGAAGGGGGTTATTTGGTAAATGCCAAAAAGGGCTTTGCGAGCCAATCAGCTGTGGGTGACCTATTGGTAACCTCAGCCCCTTATCAAAATGAGAGAAATCAATGGAAAGTGCTTCACTTTGGTGTTCCCTTTTCCGATAAAGGTGTTAGCCTCCTAGATGACTGGAAGGTTATGGGCATGCGTGCCACTGGTTCACAAACGGTTGTTCTTGAAAATGTTTTTGTTCCTGATAGCGCTATTGCACTGGAACGTGAGCAAAATGAATTTCATCCTGTTTGGAACGTGGTTCTTACCGTCGCAATGCCTTTAATCATGTCTGCTTATGTTGGTATTGCAGAACGTGCGAGATCATTAGCAATAGTACGCACCAATATGAAAAATAGTAACAATCATGTTCCCTATCTGTTAGGGCAATTGAACAATTCTTGGATGGCCGCTTTGGTACAATGGCAGGCCATGTACGAACGTACCGATGAATTGAACTTTACGGCCAATAAAAGAATTGCTGCTGAGATTCTGGCACTCAAAACCAATGTCGCGGAAGCCTGTATAGAGCCCGTTAAACTGGCCATCGAGTTGGTCGGTGGTAGTAGCTTCTATGAGCAAAGCGAATTAGAACGCCTTTTTAGGGATGTACAGGCGAGTCAGTTCCATCCATTGCCAAAATGGGACCAATATGCATTTACCTCTTCCGTTCTACTAAATAATTGAATAAAAAAGGGGCTTCAAGTTGATGCCCCTTTTTTCAATCTAGAAGACTGTATCAGTTATTACTAAAGCCTAATGTGCATAGTTCGCTATCACAAAATCTCCCCAATCGGCAATATTTTGTAATAGGGGAATCAGGGTTTTTCCAAAATCAGTCAATTCGTACTCAACTTTCAATGGTGGTTTTGTGGTATATACTTTTCGACTGACCACCCCATCTTTCTGAAGTTGTTGGAGTTGTAGACTTAAGGTTCTCTCAGTGACATTTGACATCTTTTTACGTAACGCATTATAGCGCAACGGACCGTCAATTAAATAAAAAAGAATGACTGTTTTCCACTTCCCACCAATGATGCCCATCGTTACACTAGTACAACAGGGATAGGATTTGCCTTTTATTTGGTACATCAGAAAGCTATGTTAAAAATGATACTATCCTTTTTGACCGGTATTGCAAAGCTATATAACCCTACTTATGTTTGCAACTATATTTTTTATAGTTTAAAAAAACATTCATGAAAGCAATGATCATCAATCAATACGGCGAAGATTCCGTCTTTGAAATACAAGAAATGGAAAGGCCAACTGCAAAGACCGGAGAGGTATTGGTAAAAATAGCCGCCTCAAGTGTGAATACGGTCGATACCATGATACGAAAAATGGGTAAGGACCTTCCTTTGTCTCCCGATACCCCAGCCTTATTAGGAATGGATTTTTCCGGAACCATTACAGCAGTTGCTGATGACGTTACCGATTTTTCTGTCGGAGATGAAGTATACGGTTGTGCTGGTGGACTGGCCGATTTACCAGGTACATTGGCCGAGTACATTGCAGCTGATAGTAAGTTGATAGCCAAAAAACCAAAGAACTTAAGCATGATGGAAGCCGCAGCATTGCCATTGGTGGGAATCACCGCCTATGAGGGATTGATTCGAGCCGGTATTCAAGCAGGCCAAAAGGTGCTTGTACATGGTGGTTCAGGCGGGGTCGGTCATATTGCGCTGCAATTGGCAAAACACTTTGGTGCAGAAGTCTATTCCACAGGTGGTGGTGACAAGCAAATCGGTCTAATCGAACAATTAGGTGCCACAGGAATCAATTACAAGACAGAAGCCGTAGAAGACTATATCAATCAATATACTTTTGGTAAAGGTTTCGATATTGTGTATGATTCCGTGGGAGGAGAAAACCTCATTAATTCTTTTAACGCCGCCGCCCTGAATGGCCATGTAGCAACCACCGTTTCACTTTGTGAATTGGATTTGACCACCGCCCATTTCAAAGGGCTTTCATTACATGTGGTCTTTATGCTGATTCCCATGTTACATGATTTCAAGCGCGAAGAACATGGAGAAATACTAAAGAATATTACAAAAATAGCGGAAAAAGGAGACCTCAAGCCCATTTTGGACGAAAAGTTCTTTTTGCTTGAAGAAGCAGGAAAAGCACATGCCCGTTTGGAAAGCGGTCATGCGATGGGAAAAGTTGTCATCCAAAATTGATAGGGAAACATAGGTAAAAGCAATCACATAGAAATCAACACGTATCACTAAAAAAAATCAAGTGAAATCCATACTAATAACCGGTAGCACCGATGGCATTGGTAAACTTGCGGCCAAAAAATTGGCTGAGGAAGGCCACACCATTTTTTTGCATGGACGAAATAAGGAAAAAATCGAATCTTGTGTTGATGAAATTAGAAAGGCATCAGGTTCAATTACGGTATTTGGAGCCCAAGCCGATTTTTCAAATCTAAAAGAGGTAGAGGCCTTCGGAAAAAAAACAGCGTTTCAATTGTCAAAGCTTGATGTGTTGATAAACAATGCCGGGGTATTCAAAACCAATACGATTGCTCAACCGAAAGAAGTGGACGTTCGGTTCAAAGTGAATTATTTGGCCCCTTATCTTTTGACACATGCTCTTTTGCCGGTCCTCAAAAAAGCAAATGCGCCAAAGGTTATTAATGTAAGTTCGGCGGCCCAGGCCCCAGTATCCTTAGATGCCTTAAAGGGAGACATACAGCTCACTATGCAGGAAAGTTATGCGCAAAGTAAATTGGCTTTGACCATGTGGAGTTTTGATTTGGCCAAATCCAATAAAGACCTTTCCGTTATCGCGGTAAACCCAGGTTCATTATTGAATACCAAAATGGTTCAGGAAGCCTATGGCCATCATTGGTCTTCCGCAGATAAAGGAGCCGATATATTGTTCGATTTAGCGGTTTCTGCCGAATTCGAGGGGAACAGTGGAAAATATTTTGATAACGACAAAGATGACCCAAGGGGTTGGTTCGCGAAAGCGCATCCCGACGCTTATTCAGAAGTCAAAATAAAAGCATTGGTAAAGACTACCGAACAGCTATTTTCTACTTAAGCACTCCGTCATGATGACTTTTGATAAGGTTGCCGCTGAAGGTAAACTGACATTAGGACTGGTCTTTCCCATAGCATCGTATCAAGGGGCCATTTCAAAAATGGAAAATCAAGAGTTCTTGGCCCAACGTGCCGAAGAATTGGGGTTCAAAGCGCTATGGTTTCGTGATGTGCCCTTTCATGACCCGACATTTGGCGATGCTGGACAGCTTTATGACCCTTGGGTATATATGGCCCATATAATGAACCATACCAAAAAGATTGCGCTGGCTTCAGGAAGTATCATCCTACCGCTGCGACATCCAATACATACGGCCAAGGCATTGGCCAGCCTTCAACTCCTTTCCAAAGGAAGAATTCTTTTGGGGGTTGCCTCTGGGGATAGACCTGATGAGTTTCCAGCTTTCGGGAAGTCCCTCAATGAAAAAAGCCAGTTATTCCGCAATAGTTTTCACTATCTAAAAGCCCTGGAAGGAAACTTTCCAATTTGGAATGACGCTACTTATGGACGACTGAAAGGCACACTTGACCTTGTTCCAAAATATGGGGGAAAAACACCTCTTTTTGTTACCGGACACTCAGGACAAAATCTAGATTGGATAGCAGAACATGCCGATGGATGGTTGTATTATCCAAGGAACTTCGACTTCCTCAAAAAGATTATGCAAGACTGGAAGGATAGTCTCGAAAAGGCAGAAAAACCCTGGAAACCTTACATGCAATCGCTTTATATTGATCTACTCAAAGATAAAAAGGCGATGCCCACACCCATTCATTTAGGTTTTCGGACCGGATTGGAATTTTTAGTCTCCTACATTAAAAATTTGGAAAGTCATGGGGTCAACCATATCATTATAAATCTCAAGTATGGCTCTAGACCTGCTGATATCGTCGTTGAGGAATTGGGAGAAATGCTTGTACCGCACTTCTCCTAATCCTACTTTTCTTTTACAACTCTACCGCCGAGGTTTTTCGAATATCCCTTGATGAGGCTCCAATTTTAATGTGATATCCCCCATTTTCGAGTTTCCAGGCATCTGAGGCCTCATCCCAATACCTCAACTCCTTCACTGGAATTTGAATGGAAAGACTATCAAGGGACTCTGGTTTCAAAAGACTGGTCTTTGTAAAGCCCTTAAGCTCTTGAACAGGTCTGTCGATAGTGGAATTCAACTTTTCAGCATACACCTGCACCACCTCTTTACCCGGTGCTGAGCCAATGTTTTTAACCGTAAGCGTTACATTAATGGTATCGTTTTCAACGGACACCGCCGCATCGCCATATTCAAAATTGGTATAGCTCATTCCATACCCAAAGGGATATGAAACCCCTAATTGATGTTTGTCAAAATGGCGATACCCTACATACACCCCCTCTTCATAAACGGTATAATCCTCATCTTTGACCCATTCGGCTTCAGGCTTGTCATCCGGAGGAAAAACCAAGTCGGTCAACATTCCAGAAATACTCATCATTGTTGGATTTTTCGGAAAGTTGTCATGCGCTGCATGATCCGAAAGGTTCACAGGAAAAGTCATGGGCAATTTTCCGCTGGGGTTCACTTTACCACTCAAGATATCAGCAACGGAGTTGCCCCCTTCCTGTCCGCCCTGCCAAGCCAAGACTATCGCATCTGGCGCCGATTTCCACGAAGCGGTTTCTATGACACCACCAATATTCATGACGACAACCAGCTTTTTTCCGGCCTTGTGAAAAGCTTCAGCCACTTGTTTGAGCATTGCCTGTTCATTATCGGATAACAAGAAATCATCCACTTCTTTGCGGTCCCCACCTTCTCCTGCATTTCTTCCTAGGGTCAAAACGCCCACGTCTGCCGTCGAAACGATTTCATTCAATTGGGACGCCGAGTAGCTCAATTCGGGCGGGGCAAAGGGTGAGAAAACAGCATCCATCCCCTCAGGGCGTTTAAAACCTTCTTCATTTGCTGCCTTATGGGCTTCGAATGCCACCTTACTGGCCGTATTTATTTCAAAGCCGGCATTGGTCAATCCTTCTTCCAATGAAACCGTGTATGCCTCATTGACATCACCCGATCCCGTTCCACCAGCTATAAATTCATAAGAGGTCACCCCCAATAAGGCCACATTCTCAGCATTTCGCAATGGCAGGGCACCCTTATTTTTAAGCAACACCATACCCTCAGCAGCGGAACTTCGAGTAATCTCAGCGTGTTTCTTTAAATCAGGATTTTCTTGATATTCATAATCCTGCATTTTTTTACTCTTGAGCACCAAGGTCAAAATACGACCTACGGCCACATCGATTTCCTGTTCGGACAATTCCCCATTTTTAGAGGCTTCCAATAGGGCGTCCCACTGTCTTTTTGTGCCAGGTTCCAACAAATCATTTCCCGCAGCAATTTGTGCCGGTGGATTTTTGCCCCCAAACCAATCGGTCATGACCAAACCTTCAAAGCCCCATTCATCGCGAAGAATGGAGGTCAATATCTTAGGATTTTCGGAAGCGTAAACACCATTGACCTTATTATAAGAAGACATAATGGTCCACGGCTGCGCGCGTTCTACGATATGTTCAAACCCTTTAAGATAAATCTCCCGCATGGCGCGCTCTGATACTTGAACGTCATTCACGAATCGTTCGGTCTCTTGATTGTTGGCCACAAAGTGCTTCACTGAAGTACCGATACCATTACGCTCAATGCCGTTGATGATAGCGGCACCCATATATCCCGATAGTAAGGGATCTTCAGAAAAATATTCAAAATTTCTACCACAAAGCGGATGTCTATGGATGTTCGCCCCAGGGCCTAGAATGACATCAATACCATATTCCAAGGCTTCATTTCCCATGGCATTGCCTACTTCATATATTAAATCCTCATTCCATGATGAAGCCAATAGGGTGGCAATAGGAAATGCGGTACAGTAAAACGTTCTGTCTTCGCCCTCACGTACAGGAAGTATTCTCAGGCCAGCCGGGCCGTCGGAGAGGTAAATGGTGGGCAACCCTAATCTGGGGGTCGGAACAATCGTGCCTACCGCCCCAGGAATACCATCGGGCTCCCCCTGCCCCATGGCAGAAGCAATACCAGAACCTTTCAGTAAGTGAATTTTTTCTTCTAGGGTCATTTGTGCAAGTGCATCGGCCACACGCTTTTCAATAGGTTGGCGGTCATCTTCATATACATCCAATTGACCGTTTCCATTTCTATCTAAAAAGGTATACGCCCCCTCTGAAAGTTCAGTAAACTCTGTTTTTTGGACATAATCTTTCTCGAACTTCAAAAAGGTATTACTGAAATAACGCCCAAAAAAGAAGGCGGTCAATCCTAAAAGGACTACCAGTACCCCTAAAATCTTTAAAGCAAGTATTAATTTTTTTTTCATGGAAATTTAGTTTGTGACAAATCGACACAAATATAAATAATTATTCGTGACGTTATGCCACAAAATATTATTTTTGAATTATGGAAGTTGAAAAAATCGTGGAGTATGGAGCACAGCACTTCTTACCCAATCTGTCCATCGATTTGGTCATTATCGGTTACCAAGAGGGGGTGCTCAAATGTCTTCTGCTCAGTGTAGCCGATACATGGGTACTTCCCGGCGGGTATATTAAAATGGATGAGTCTGTGGATACCTCGGTACATCGTATTCTCAAAGAGCGAACAGCATTGGAGAAACCACATTTTAAGTTCTTAGATGTCTTTGGAGATGCCAAAAGAAACTTTTCCGAAGCCTTCAAAACCTATTTTAAGGAAAAGGGGTTGCCATGGAAAGAGGACCTTTGGTTGGCCCAACGTTTTGTAACCCTGGCCTATTATTCTTTGGTCGATATGGGCCAATTACATCCAAAACCGGGAATCTTTGACGAGGCCGTGGGCTGGTTTGATTTTGATGATTTGCCCGAAATAGGTCTTGATCATGCATCGATCATCTCTAAAGCCCGCAACCGAATTAAGGACGATATCAAAAAAGAACACCTAACCTATAACCTACTTCCTCAGGAATTTACCATGCCCCAATTGCACCGATTACACGAAACTATTTTATCGGAAAAACTGGATAGAAGTCGTTTTCAAAAGAAAATGCTGGCTACTGAACAATTCGAAAGGTTGCCAAAACTTAAGAAGGAAAGTCCAGGAAGCAATCCATTTCAATATCGTGTAAAGCGGCCTTTTTAGACGTACTAAATTTGTAAGGGAATCATTAATATACTTATCTATTCGCTATCTTTAAGAACCATCAACATCTTAAAGATATCCTATGAAACTTTTCAAATTGATTTGCCTAGTGGCAGGTTCAATCCTATTCTTTACTTGTAAAGAGGAAAAACCACCCGAGACCACTTTAGTGTGGGACACATGGGGCGTACCCCACGTCACTTCGGACAATATTGAAGACCTTTTTTTCACACAAGGGTGGGCTCAAATGCATAGTCATGCCAACCTCATTTTAGAGCTCTACGGCACTTCACGGGGCCAAGGATCCGAATATTGGGGAAAAGAAAAGCTCATGGATGATATGCTTGTGCATACACTTGGTTTTCCTGAGTTGGCAGACGAGTGGGAAACCCAACAGGACCAAGAAATCAAGACGATTTTCAGTTCTTTCGTTGAAGGCATGAATGCTTATGTGGAAGCCCACCCTGAAGCCATTGAAGAAAAAAACCGGATGGTGTTGCCCCTAACCACCAAAGATGCCAATATGCACGCAATGTATGTTGTTTTTACAAGATTCATCGCTGGTGGTGATCTGGGCCGGGTACAACAGTGGCCCGATATGGGTTCAAATGCCTATGCGGTAGCTCCGCAACGTTCAGCTTCAGGGAACGCCATGTTGGTACAAAACCCTCATTTACCTTGGTGGGGGGAATTTATGTTTTGGGAATCCCACCTCAACTTTAATGGTAAAAATATGTATGGTGCCACTTTGGTGGGCCTACCTGGAATTGCCATTGGTTTTAACGAAAACCTAGGTTGGAGCCATACGAACAACACTATCGACAATGCCGATACGTATGAGCTTAAACTCAAAGATGGCGGCTACCTTTTGGATGGTGAGCGCAAAGATTTTGAAGCCAGTTCAAAGACTATCAAAATAAAGCAGAACGACAGCACTTGGGTAGATCATACTTTTCCTATCATGAAGACGGTTCACGGCCCTGTGGTCAACCAAACGGAAGATAAGGTATTGGCCCTACGTATGGTGGGGATGGACCGCCCCAATGTAAACCTGCAATGGTGGCGAATGATCAATAGCAGCACTTTTGAAGAATTTGAATCGGCCCTTAAAATGGCTCAGATACCCTTTTGGAATGTAATGTATGCCGATAAAGATGGAAATATTTTCTACCTCTTCAACGGTTTGGTACCCGAACGTGGCGAAGATACTTGGGACTATTGGGACAGAATCATTCCCGGTGGAAAATCGGCCGATGTTTGGACAGAGATGCACGACTACGCCGATTTGCCCAAAGTGAAAAATCCGGCAAATGGTTGGCTACAAAACGCCAATGACCCACCATGGACCAGTACCATTCCGATAAGTTTGAACCCTGATGATTTCCCAGGCTATATGTCACCAAAGAGCATGTCTTTCAGACCGCAACGCTCCGCTCGAATGTTGCTCGAAGATGAATCCATCACCTTTGATGAATTGGTAGCGTATAAGCTTTCCACACGGCTGGAATTTGCCGACCGTATTTTGGATGATCTGTTTGCGGCAGTTGACGCTTCCAACAATAAAAAGGCAAAAGAAGCCAAAGCAGTCCTGGAAAATTGGGACCGCGAATCCGATGCTGACAGCGAGGGCATGATTTTGTTCTACAATTGGGCCCGTAAATTCAATGTTTGGAACCAGAGTAATTATGTCACACCATGGAGCATTGACCAACCCAATACCACACCAGATGGTTTGGCCAACCCTGAAATGGCCGTTCAGTTATTGGAACAGGCCGCCATGGATGTTGAAGGTAAATTCGGTGATTTAGCTACCCCTTGGGGCGATTATTATAGAATCAAGTATAATGGAAAGAATTTACCGGCCAATGGTATTGACGGTGGCATGGGCGTTTTTCGAGTGCTTTGGCCAGGTGATGCCGATGAGGATAATATGTACGCAGGGGGCGGTGACTCTTGGGTGGGGGTGATTGAATTTGGAGAAGAAGTCAAAGCAAATGTGCTGTTGAGTTATGGAAATTCCACTCAAGCCGATTCTCCCCACAACGGAGATCAATTGGAACTTTTCTCCAAAAAGGAATTAAGGGAAGCCTGGTTTACTCCAGAACAAGTTGCAAAAAACGCCGTCGAAACATGGATTCTCGAAGGAAACAGTTTCTCCATGAAAAAATGAAGTTCAGGAGGTGTCATTCAATACAAACAGTAATATGAATATCGTAAAAAGTTCATCCATAACTCGAATCAAGCTGTTCCTTATTTTGGCTGTGATTCCCTTATTCAACAGTTGGTCACAGTCAGATACTCGTCTTCGCGGTATAGAAAAACAACTGAATAAAATTCTTAAAACCACTAAAGCCCCTGGCTTTGCCGTTGCCGTAGTTCAAGGCAAACGCACCCTTTATGCCAAAGGATTTGGATACCAAGATGTCGAAAACAAGATTCCGATGGACGCCAACACCCTTTTGGCAATCGGTTCATGCTCAAAGGCCTTTACCAGCTCGATTTTGGGCCAACTACGAGACGAAGGGGAACTATCTTTTGACGATAGCCCTATTGATTATATTCCAGAGCTGCGGTTTTATAACAATGAACTGAACAATAACGTCAATATCCGAGATTTGATGAGCCATCAAACGGGTATTCCCAGACATGACTTTTCATGGTATTTGTTTCCAACCTTTAATCGTGATAGTCTAATCGGTCGAATCAAACATCATGAACCGTTTACTGGTCTGCGTCAAAAATGGTATTACAATAATTTTATGTTTCTTACCCAAGGTGTTATCGCAGAGCGTATCACCGGTAAATCGTGGGAGGACAATATCAAAGAACGCTTCTTTGAGCCATTGGGCATGAAAAGATCTAACGTCTCTATCAAAGAATTAGAGAATAGCTCCAATGCAGCCCTGGGCTATGAATTATACAAAGACAGCGTACTGCGAAAAATGGACTACTACAAAATAGCGGCGATGGCCCCTGCCGGAAGTATCAATAGCAGCGTTAACGAAATGGCGAAATGGCTGAAAGTTTGGATAAATAAGGGCAAATACAATAATGAACAGCTTTTACCAGAGACATATGTCAATGAAGCGCAAAGTTCACAAGCCGTTATGGGGTCGGGTCTACCCGAAGAGGGTCATCCTGACCAGTATTTGGCCAATTATGGTTATGGTTGGATGATATCTTCATACAAAGGGCATTATCGCGTTGAACACGGTGGCAATATTGATGGTTTTGCCGCCAGCACAGCCTTCTTCCCAACAGATAGTTTGGGCATCGTCGTTTTGGCCAATCAAAATGGTTCAGCTGTACCTTACATGGTACGAAATACCATCGCTGATAAAATGCTAAAGGTAAAATCGACAGATTGGGTTGACGACTTTTTAGTTCGAAAGGAAAAAATGAAGGAGGCAAAAGAAAGTCAAGAAAAATCAGATTCGACCACGACCCAAAAAACCAATCCTTCCCACCCAATCGCATCTTATACGGGTCGATATAATCATCCGGGTTATGGTACATTTTCCATTGATATTCAGGCGGATTCATTGATTGCCTCGTTCAAACTAAAGAAATATTACCTCAAGCATAGGCATTATGATGTCTTTGAACCTATTGAAATTACCGAAAGAGGCATTGACACGACGGAGACCTCTCCTATAAAGTTTAATTTCAGAACCAATGAGTCTGGTGACATCTCTGGACTGGAATCCAAAATTGAATTCGCATTAGACCATCCGTTAGAGTTTAAGCGACAGCCCAAACTCATAGACATTTCTGCAGTAGACATAAACATGTACGTTGGGGAATATGATATTGGCGGTTTCGGAATTAAAATCTATACAAAACAAGATGGACAACTATATATGTTCGTTACAGGACAGCCAGAATATACGCTATTACCACTGGAAGAGCATTTATTTATAATAAAGGATTTGGAAGGGTTTAAAGTAAAATTCAAATCCCCAAAAAATGGGGTGATGATGGAAGCCATAAGTATGCAACCCAATGGAAATTTCACCGCAAAACGTAAAGAGTAGAAAAATAGCAGATTTTAGCATGATGACTTTTATCAGTACATACCATTTACAAAGAAAAAGATGCTGGCTTATTGGGTGCATTGTTCTAAGTTTTATCTCCTGTCGACAAAGTGAATCCACCTTGGCTCACCTAAACGTAGACGGACTTCAAGAAACAGTGGAAATCATTCGTGACGAATGGGGCATCAATCATATTTACGCCAACAACCAACATGACCTTTTTTTTGCCCAGGGCTATGCCGCGGCAAAAGACCGCTTGTTTCAATTTGAAGTATGGAGACGACAGGCCACAGGTACTGTAGCAGAGCTGTTAGGGGAACGAGAACTAAAACGGGATATTGGTACTCGACTCTTTAAATTCAGGGGCGATATGAACACCGAAATGAACTACTACCATGACGAAGGTGTAGAAATCATAACGGCCTATACCGATGGGGTGAATGCCTATATCGATGAGATTCTAAAAACGCCCGAAGCCCTGCCCCTAGAATTTAAGCTATTGAATACGTTACCCCAAAAATGGACGCCCGAAGTGGTCATTTCAAGACATCAAGGTCTCTTGGGGAATATTGGCCAAGAACTGCAGATTGGTCGTGCGGTCGCACTTTTGGGCGAAGAGAAAGTCAAAGAGTTACTATGGTTGCATCCGAAAGAACCTAATTTAACCTTAGATGCCAGTATAGATACTTCTTTGTTATTCGATGATATTCTTGGGCTATACTATGCTTATCGCAGACCCGTAGGCTTTCAACCAGAAGATGTTATTGAAGAATACCGTAAAATCGAGCGGGCCGCTTCTTTACTAAAACAACAAAATCCTCAAGTTGATTCCCTGGCGATAGGTAGTAACAATTGGGTGGTCAGTGGTAGCCTAATGGAAGATGGAAATACCTATATGGCCAACGATCCCCATCGTACCATCGCTGTGCCCTCATTGCGGTATATGACCCATTTGGTCGCACCCGGTTGGAATGTCATTGGAGGGGGCGAACCTGAAATACCTGGAATTTCAATCGGTCACAACGAATACGGCGCATGGGGCTTGACGGTGTTTCGAACCGACGGCGAAGATTTATATGTCTATGACCTCAACCCTGAAAACCCAAAACAATATCGGTTTAAAGGCCTATGGAAAGAAATGACGACCCTTACAGAAACCATCCCTATAAAGGGAAAAAGAGACAGTATTGTGGAGCTACATTATACCCATCACGGTCCGGTTACCCTAATTGATAAAAAAAATCACAAGGCTTATGCCGTTCGCTGTGCTTGGATGGAGCCTGGGGGCTCTCCCTATCTCGCTTCGCTGCGAATGGACCAAGCCAAAAACTGGGAAGAGTTTAGAGCGGCCTGTAATTACAGCCATATTCCAGGGGAAAATATGATTTGGGCCGACAAGGAAGGAAATATTGGCTGGCAGGCGGTGGGCATCGCACCCATCCGAAAAAATTTCAGCGGCCTGGTACCCGTTCCTGGAGATGGTCGTTATGAATGGGATGGTTATTTACCCATTGTACAAAAACCAAATGCCTTTAATCCAGAATGCGGATTTTTGGCCACAGCCAATCAAAATGTCACGCCTGATGATTACGACCATTGGGATGCCATCGGCTTTTCGTGGTCAGACCCCTATCGCGGTGATCGGGTCAATGACATTTTGGAATCAGGTAAAAAAATGACCATGGCCGATATGAAGGCGTTACAAGTTGATTACACCTCACTTCCGGCCAAAGAATTGCTTCCACTTCTTGAACATCTTGAATTTGAAGGAAAGGCCCTTGAAGCAAAAAACCGTTTAAAAAATTGGAATCATCAGTTACTATCGAATTCCATTGAAGCATGTATTTACGTCGCTTGGGAAAATGCCTTAAAAAAAGCTGCAGAGGAACAATTTATCCCCGAAGAAGCGAAAAAATATATCACTGCTTTACAGCTTAAGACCGTCTTGGACTGGATTGCCCATCCTGATGAAAAGTTTGGAAATAACCCTATTCAAGCAAGAGACGCCTTCCTGAAAAACGCTTTCGAAAATACCATCAATGAATTGGAAGAGCGGTTGGGCCCAGATATGGAACAATGGCAGTACGGGCAAAAGGACAACAAGCACACCTATATCGCCCATGCGCTGGGCAACGCAGTAACTGACAGTTTGAAATCCAAGCTCAACCTTGGACCCTTACCCCGGGGTGGTAACGGGTACACGCCTGGTTCAACCGGAAACGATTTACGCCAAAGAACAGGAGCTTCATTTCGAATGATTGTCAACACCGGAGACTGGGATGCTACCATAGGCACCAATGGGCCGGGGCAATCAGGAAATCCTGAAAGTCCGTTTTATAACAACCTGTTTGAACCATGGGCTAAAGACGATTATTTTCCGGTGTATTATTCCAAGGATAAAATCGAGGCCGTTGCTGCTGAAAAATTGATGTTAGAACCTACCGTGTCCAATGAATAAGAACCGCTTTGTTTTTCTCTTATTTCTGGTATCATTGATTACGGTATTACAGGCACAAGAGCCAGACAACCATCAGTATTTCACGTCATACGATGGTGTCAAAATTGCCTTTACCGATGAAGGAAAAGGCAGTCCCGTTTTGTTGTTACACGGCTTTATCAATTCTGGAAGTTCTTGGAATAAAACTGTCTTGAAGAGGGAACTGTTAGAACGAAGATATCGTGTTATTGTTCCGGACTTAAGGGGCAACGGCCATTCAGACCAACCTGAAGCCGCTGAAGCCTATAAAAATGATGCGGAAGTGAAGGACCTGGTTGCCTTGGCAGACCATTTAAGGTTAAAGCATTACATAGCCTTAGGCTATTCAAGGGGTTCCATTGTTTTGGCCAAGTTACTTACCACCGAAAAAAGAATTACAAAAAGTATTCTTGGAGGTATGGGTGCTGATTTTACCAACCCCAATTGGGACCGTAGAATGGCCTTTGCAGATGCCTTTAGTGGTAGAGCTGAACTAACGGAAATGACTGAAGGAGCGGTGCAATATGCCCAATCTATTGGTGCGAATTTGAAGGTGCTGGGGCTGCTTCAAGATTATCAACCGGTTACTTCAAAAGCAGCACTATCGCAGATTAAAATTCCCGTATTGATTGTTTGTGGTGATATGGATCTTGACAATGGTGACCCTTCGACATTGAAGCTGCTTATTCCCAATAGTACACTGAAAATCGTCAAAGGCGACCATAACAACACCTATAAACAAGAGAATTTCTCCCAAGCGGTACTCCATTTTATTTCTGAGGATTGATTTGAATTACAGGGAATACACTAATCGAAAGGTCAAAAACCGAGGTTGAATAAAGGTTTCTGAAGTAAATACCGAGATGTTGTTTGCACTGTTCCGCACCTGAGCGTCAATATCAAGAATATTGGTGGCGCGCAATTCATATTCCCATCGGGCATCTTTATCTTTTCGGTAAGACAGCGAAGCATCCCAATTCTGGAACGATTGCGAATTACCATCACCCAAGTCTTGATTGGTATAAGTGTAGTTCGAACGCAAGGTAACCGACTTCCAGATATAGGCATCGAATTCAACCGATGGGGCATTCGTGATAAACTTCGTTTCCCTTCCTCCTTGATCATTATTGGTCACACTATATCGATATCGAAAGGTCACATTTGGGGCAATTTTAAAATTGGTACGAATACCAGGGGTATACGTTTGGGTAAAGCCTTCATTCAAGGAACGTTGGTCTTGAATAAATTGATTGATCTTACTGTAGTTAAAACTAGTATTCAAGGTCGCTTGTACCTTACCGAAGGTACGTTGCACCCGACCGAATAGGCTAAAGGTCTCATCAGCAAAACTTGAATTAAAAAAAGTACTAGTACGAATCACATTTTCAAAATCGGTCAGGCTTCGAATCTGATCAATGTTATTGGAATAGGCCGCACGGGCAAAAACATTGGTATAGTTGAAGAGATTAAAACTACTGTACAACAAACTTAAGTTATGCGAAAGGGCATTCTCTAATTCAGCCTCACCAAACTGAATATTATTGAAGTTGTTCAGCACCAAGCCTTCGGCGATTCGGGTAACATCGGTAAAGAGGTTTCGCATATTGTATCGAAACGTTAACGACTCACTTTTCTTTAAATCGATTCGCGATTCGAATTCAGGCAACAATCGAAAGAAATTATCTTCAAAGGTGCTTGCAAACTGGGTGTTCCTGTTGCTGTACGCATGAAGCGATAGTCCCGGGGTCAAGGTAAATTTACCGGTCTTCACCCGATAGCGTAACCCCAAGTAAATATCACTAAAGGTATATTCCGTATCGTTCTCGGCCCTACCCTCATTAATGGTCGGTATGGGAGACAATATTCCGCCATCGTCCAAAAACTGAAAAATACTGGAATTGAATTCCTGTCGACTCAAAATCACTCCAAAAGTGAGGTTTAGATTGCTCTTCTTGTTGATGATGTTGTAATAATCAAGCTTTGCATCCAACTGATTGGATTTTACCCGTCTATTCTGGTCAAAATTGTAATTGCCTTGTGTGGTATCCAAACCTAGGGACTCTGCCGTGGAATCAAACGAATCTACCCCATTGGGATCATTGGTCAATATCGCATTGTAAAAGGGGTCTTCGTCCTTTACCAAATGCTGCGCCTCCAGGGCGAATATGTTGTTTTCGTTTAAGGTATAATAGTAATTTAGGTTTTGACTGATACTTACTGGGGTAAAATCATCTTCCCTTGTTGTATTTCCGAGAACTGAAGAAGTAATAAATTGACTTTGCCTGTCATCAGATACGCGGGCCAACACATCATAGTCCAATTGATTGTTGAAGTTCGGCTGAAAAGAAATACTAAGCTTTAGCAAACCCTCTTCAGAGCGTTCACGTCCCAATTGTTCGGTGGCTTCATCAGGAATACCAAAAGCTGGGTCAGTATATTGAATAAAACTCGTTTCTCGAGAAAGTATTCTACTGCTGCTATAAATCAGAAATCCGCTTAAATCCAGCGCTCCGGTTGGCGAATAGCTAAAGTTGGCCGTGGCCAGTTTGCTTTCAATTTCGAGGGTATTGTTCTGGTCGGTCAAAAAATTAATATTGTTGTTCCCCAGGCTGATATCCGTACCGCTGTTGCTGCTTGGTACCCGAAAACCACCACTGAAATTTCGAATATCCCTTCGGTTCAAGGCTACCTCCCCTGTGTTATTGAAATCACCAATAAAATTGAGGGTATACTTTGGGCTGTAATAGAATAGTTTGGGCTGCATTACGTACAAGGCGTCATCGGGAGAAAATCCACCACCGGCCGTTACATCGCCAAACCAAAAATTCTCTTTCCCTTCTTTCAATTTGATATTTAGGGCAACGTTGTCTTGATTGTTACGAACGCTTCGCAATTGCCCCACTTCCGAATAATTCCGTAACACCTGAATCTTATCCACCGCTTTGGAGGGTATATTCTTTGAAGCCAATTTCGTGTCGCCGTCAAAGAAATCCTTTCCGTTGACCATCAACTTATTCACCACCTTGCCCTCAACTTCAATCTGTCCGTCTTCATTGATTTCAACTCCGGGCAGTTTTTCCAGAACGTCCTCTAATTTTCTTTCTGAACCGTCTTGAAAGGAATCCGCATTATAGACCAGGGTATCCCCTTTGATTTGAACCGGCATTTCATAGACTACCTCAACCTCGTCCAAGGCATTTTCAGATTGGAGAACAAACTCTTTTTCGATATCCGATTCCGATGTGGATATCGTCTCCTTTAAGGTTTGCATTCCCACATAACTCACTTGAATTTGATAACTACCATTCACCCCTAGTTCAATCGAAAAACGTCCGGAATCATTGGTAATTCCGTACGAAGCCATTCCATTGGTAGCTTGGTTAATGGCAATGACATTGGCAAGTTCCAACGGATTGTTCAAACTATCACGGACGACCCCAGTGAGTTTTACCTGACCACAACATGTGCTGGCGATGCAAAAAAGCAAGACGCCCAATAGATTTTTCATGGGAATGGTGTGGAGAGCTATAATTAGCGACTTCGTCGTCTACCGCGATTTTCCAACATTTCTTTCATTTTGGCCAAAACGGTGGTTTGGTATTCGTGCTTTGAAATGACTTTTCCCTTATCAGGGGCTTCGATTTTTAGTTCCTCATCAGGATTCATGACGATTTTGGAACATAAGATGGTCGTATTACCAGCATTGACTTCAAGAATAAGACCGGGCAAACCCCAAAATTCCGCTGGGCCGTGGGAGACCGGTATTTGCGGCGTATACCACGCTACGACCTGGGTCATATCGATTTCAGGTGTACCCGTACCTGTAGAATCACTCTGTTGGGCCTGTTGTCTCCGTAATTTTCCCCATGAAAAATCGAACCAGGTCAACTCATCCGTGGGCACCAGCGCCGAGGCCTTAAAGCACATATATTGCCCAATCTGTTTAGATTCAGAACCCATATTCCAATTAAACGCCTGAAGCTTGTCTTTGACCAAAAATTTCTTACCGTAAAACTCTTGGGTCTGCACCAAGGCATCTTCTTTCACATTCTTATATTGTTCGCCACGGGCAAAATTCTTTCCCCAAGAATCAGTAGCACCGGACATGGCATCCAATTTCTCTTCCTCATTGAACACCGAAGCCTCTTTATCAAAGTTGAGGATATAAGTTTTCTCCAATCGGTTCTTTAATCGCTCTTTGACCTGTTTTTTCTGGGCCTCACTCATACGGGCGCCCCAACTGCCCAACTCCATACCGGATTTAGAAAAGTAGATGGCCTGGCCTTGAAAATCAGCAGGGCTGGGTTTGAATGATAGTAGGAGGATTGCCAAGACTCCCATAAGTTTTAAAAAATGCACTTTCACGATGTTTGAATTAGTTGTTTGTTTAACTAATTTAAAAAAAGACTAAACATATTATTTCTGTTTATCATAAGATTAACACTGCGCTTTTACCACAACTACTGATAACATGGGTAAGTGGCATACCTCAATAAGGCACACTTGATTACAAACACTATGCTTATATTTAGTAGGCCGTGGAACTACAAAAGGTAAAAAAGAAGCAAGTGCTTCAAACGTCTGGGGAATATGACAGCAAGATTTAAGTGGTCATAACAGGGCTATAGCGCAGTAAAACAATTGACGAGAAAGGTAAGGAGCATGTTTTTATGTTTGCTCCAGAGGGATGGGTCATAGCCGATAGTGTGCCGCCGGAGGAACCCACCACGCTATGTATTGATGTTTTAGAGGATTCGGTTGTACAAGTTCGTAAAAAAGATATCGAAAGTGAACACCAGAACGTAGCCCCCTTGGTACGTAGGTTACTGGTATTACAGAAAAGGGTTATGATGCTGATGAGCGCATCGGCCCTTGAGCGCTTTGAAGATTTTGTTGCCACGTACCCCGATATTATCCAACGTGTTCCGCAGCGCATGATTGCCTCTTATCTGGGCATTACCCCAGAAGCACTCAGTAAACTCAAGCGGGAACAACTGAATAACTAACGCCCGGTTTTCTTAATCTACATTAAGGGAATTTACTGGTATTTTACCCATATTCGAGTTTAAAATAAAGCGGATATGAAAAACCTTTCCCCTTTCTTCAAAATTTCAAATGTCCTTTGGATTATCTGGGGGCTAGTGCACATTTTTGCGGGTATCATGACCATGAAGGGCATTTTAACGGATAATATTTCGGCCTCGGTTTCCGGCATTGCCGACAAGATTGATCCCGCTACCCTTCAAATGGACTATCCCAAAGCGGCGGGAGCCATCATCGGACAGCACGGATTCAATCTATTTTGGATAGGAATCGTCACCTTTATCGCTGCTTTCTATATCTGGAAGGGCACTAAAAACGCCATATTTTTAGCGGCTATAACAGGCGGTTTGGCCGATTTGGGTTACTTCTTGTTTATGGACCTTGGAGGCTATGTCAATTTTATGCCGGGAACGGTCATGACCATTTTTTCATCGTTGGCGATTATCCTTAGCTTCTATGCCTACTTCAAATCCGTTCAAACCATTTCCTCAACTTAATCCCATAATTTCCAATTAAAGCCTCCAAGTTAGACCAACTCCCACATATTGATTGGTATACCCCCTAAAGGAACGAGCCGCCAAATCAATGGTATTGGTCTCTCTAAACCGACTGTAGGCAGTGCCCGTAAATAGCAGTCCTTTTAAAGGCAATTGATGCTCAAAAGTCAATGCCATATCGGTGTATTGGTACCGCAACGAGGTATTGTCCGCCCCAGGTGCCTTAATGGAAGTGTACTCCCGAATCTGGTATTTGATCACTGCACTAATTTTGGTTATATCATTATCAAAACGCAGTCGAAGTCCGGGTCCGTATTGCTGAAATCCCGACTGTTGCTCAAGGCGGTCATAACGCCCATAATATGTTACTTGTGGAGATATTTCAAATGTTCCATTAATGGGCAAATCATAAAAACCAACAATTTTGGCGTAATCCCAGTTACGTTTCCCATCTTGTGGGTCTAAATTCGAATTAAAGGTATCATACAGCCGTTTTTTGTAATACATCCTGAACCCAAAAGCATGTTCATACCGCCCAGGACGAAATTCTTGTTTTGTTCCCAACCGCAATCCATATTCATTAAATTGTAAATCGCGAGTGCCATAAGCATCAAAATTTTTAAAGTTATAAAATGCTTCTAAGGTCGCTTTGTGCGCTTTGAAAGGCCTCAATTCCAAGCCGGTAGAGACTCCATAATTGGTATAACCCAAAGGATTGACCAGAACGTCTTGGGCACCATCCAATCCTTCACGATTCATTCGTTCAAAGTTGACCTCTCCCAGAAGTTTTGTCTTTTTTCCCAGCTTGCGATCATATTTACCTACAACGTCCAAACTCCAATAACTATCCTCTAAACTTTCTTGAAAAATTCGAGTGAACGGTGATGCTGAAATTCGAATACGGTTGGCCTTCCATTTGTACCGATAATCATAGTCAAAAGCAACATCCAGATAGGCACTACTGGCAATCAGTTCATTTTCATTTAAAAGTACCCCGTTGACCAACAAGGCATCAGGGCTTTTAAAATAATTGTATTCATAGCCCGTTTGACTTCCCAATTCAAATCGGTGCCGTTCTTGGGCCGATAAGAAAACACTTGTGAGTACTAGTAGGGCAAAGACTATACTTTTCATAGTAGTTTTTTTTAGAAAGATTGTTTTAAGGTGGATTGCAGACCGCATTTATTGACCAATTGGATGCCCAAGCCTGGACGTACATTGACCTCCATGATCTGTGGTCCTTTAATCTTATCAATGACAAGGTCAATGCCCAGGTAGTCTAAGGGAAAGGCTTGGGCTGTTTTTTTAGCCAGTTGCAACATGGTGAACCAAAAGGGAATTCGTTTTCCAAAGACAAGGTTTTCATTGTCCGGATGGTGCCGGCTATAGTGTTTTCCGTCATACACCTGGGTCAGTGTACCATTTTTCATGTCTACACCAATTCCAACGCCCTTTTGATGCAAATTGGCCTTGCCATCCGACTTTGATGTTGGCATGCGCAACATGGCCATAAGCGGTTGGCCCTTTAACGTTATAATTCGAAAATCAGGGACGCCCTCATCGTATATTTCTGCAAAAAAAGGATGTGGCACAATACATTCTTCTATAAGACAAACATCATTGGAGGCCATGGAAAAGAGACCGGAAATAATATTTGTAATATGCTGAAAGACCTGAGCATCCGTCAAAATAGTACTGCTGCTATACCAATTCCCAGAACCATCCTTTTTGAGGATTTTAATACCACCCCCACCGCAACCTTTAGCGGGTTTTATCACTAATGCATGTCGATCTTGCAGGCTGGCCCATGTAGACCTGATTTGGCTAATACGTTCAACTACCGCATAGGTCTTGGCACAAGCAATATCATTTTTATGTAAAATCGTTTTCGCTTTGACCTTATCATCAGCCAGGATATAATGTTTCCTTTGATTATTAGGATAAATAAGTTCTATGTTGCGTCGATTTAGCCCAATAACCCCCTTGGGGTTTTGGACCTGGAAAAACTTTTGAAACATGCTTATACCAATTTGTATTTTAGTAAAGGTTGAAATCGTAGGAGTTCTGTCAAACGTAGGCCCACATAACGTCCTAAAAGCATACAGGTACAAACCACCAACAACATCAATTCTGGGAATAGAATTAAAATGGTGTCCAATCCTGGTATGGAAAAGAATAGAAAACAAACGCTTACTGCCAGAAGGGTTTGAACCAAAGTTCCTGTGGCTTTATGAAACCCATCTTCCACAATCAGTTTTGAAAAGCGCTCTGCTGAAATCGTTAAAATAATGGTGGGGAACAACGTAAGTGCGTCCAACCAAGAGACCTCCCATAGGGTGCCTAAATAACTACCTCCTGCCATCACCAACACCATTAATGTCAAAGAGATGACCAACTTGGGCGTATGTAAAAGCCCCAATCCATCAAAAGGACGGGTAATGACACCAACGAATAAGATCAAGAATAGAAAAAGTACCAATCCTAGGGTAAAACCTGTTTCCAAAAGAGAAAATGCAATGAGTACCGGCAGAAACACGCCAAAGGTTCGAATACCCACAATAGTTCTTAAAAGTGCGACCAGTAATCCACCCAAGGGAAGCATTAATAGCAGAAAGAGATTGTCCCTGGAAATGGTTTTATTTTTGACCAAATTCCACAAAGAGAATGCAAGTACGGTATTGGCTTCTTCAGAGGCTTCATCCATAAAATATAGGGACTCCATTTTTTCAATTTCATAGGAGTAATCAAATTGAATGCCCGGGCTGTGGGTAATTAAAAATTCATCACCTTCGTAGAGCTCCAAATAATTACTAGGCAAATAGGCAAAATGTCCATTAAGCGCATCAAAAGGGACCCAACTGTCATTGACATAAATCTCGGTCCAGGCATGTGAAGTACGTTTGTTGGATTCATTAAGAACAATACCTCCTTTTATGCGAGCAGGATAACCAAGGTTTCGGGCCAAAGCCACCAACAAACGACTTTTTCCATTACATGAAGCTTCGTTTCGTTCCAACGCTCCCAAGGCATCGGTCAAGGTGATGATCGGTGCCGAAGGCATCTTATGTACGTAGTGGAACAAGGCCTCAACACGCGCCTTATCCGTATGGGCAGTTTGCACAAGGCGTTTGGCCAAATCATCTATTCTACTCGCATGGACCTGAATATTTTCAGTACCTTTTAAAAATATGTCCATCCCTTCGGGAACTGGTTTAAACTGATCGGTTAGACCAAACAGTTGATCTTTTCCCTTGAACGAAAAAGAATAGCTGACGCTCTCGTAGGTATTCTTGGTATAGGTCGACCAATTCCCCCTCACATTTGACCCCTCTGCCTTAGTTGAAAATTGAATGGAATTGGGCATAACACTTTTCTGCTGGCTTATCTTTTGCCTAGAACTATTCTTTGGTAAATAGGCCTTGATGAACGTGTGTTTGGAATCTGTCTTAAAAAAATAGCGATACGTCACGGTGTACAATGATTCCCCTGAAAATTCGGGTTTATGGTGTGATAGCACATAAACCTTATAGCCAATCAAAGTCATTGCCAAAAAACCAAGTACGGACAGTATGAGTTTGAATTGCTTTGGGACATTCATAATCAATAATTTTTTAGTTTTGGTAGTAGAACAGGATACTTTGAATTCACCCCACCCCCCAAAGAATTTTTTTGAATGAGTCAAAACGAAAAGTCCGTTTGCGAAAAAAGGGTGTTCAACGAATTGTTTGACTTAAATTCCGAATCCCTCCGTAACTATTTGTATTATCAGTGCGGTGACCTGCAGCAGGCGGAAGACCTCGTTCAAGAGGCATTTATCAAACTTTGGAACAATTGCAAAAAAGTACTGTTTAAAAAAGCCCGTGGCTTTTTGTTTGCCGTCGCCAAAAACGCTTTCTATAATCAGGTGGAACACCAGAAAGTGGTTTTAAAATATGCCAAGCAACCGCAAAAGACCAGCGACACCGAAACGCCGGAATTTCAGTTGGAGGAAAAGGAGTTTATGGAGCGGCTACAAAAAGCAATAGCAGATTTGCCGGAAGGCCAACGAGAGGTTTTTTTGCTCAACCGAATGGATGGGATGACGTATAAAGAGATTGCCGAATTTTTAGGGGTTTCCCAAAAAGCGGTGGAAAAACGAATGCATAAAGCCCTAATAAAGTTGAGAAAAACGGTGAAATCCATTTAGGGGTAGGGTAAAAAAGGAATAGCCTGTTTCCTAGATGTATGTAACAAAACTATGTTCGAAGAAAAAGATGATACCATTATGGCACGTTGGCTCTCTGGGGAGCTAACTGAATCGGAACGTGCTGAATTTGAAACATCACCGGAATATGAAGCATACCAACGCTTGGCGCAGGGATTGAATGCTTTTGAAAAGCCACCGTTTGACAAAGAAGCGCTTCGTACAAAGATGTGGCATCAAATTGAACATCAAACGCCGCCGAAGGCAACGCGCTTGCGGCCCTTGTACTACACTATTGGCATCGCAGCATCCCTATTACTATTATTTGGTCTTTTCTTTAACCAAGTAACCTACAGTACCGATTTCGGTGAAAAGCTGATGGTAGAGTTACCAGATGGCACTG
>ERZ1740067.745-NODE-745-length-24755-cov-43.153239_pt1 | contig 24755 bp, 25 predicted proteins | sample MGYA00581736_ERZ1740067 | MGnify/ENA primary metagenome ERZ1740067 (study PRJEB43018, sample SAMN04849236) | marine metagenome | isolation source: floating plastic debris | place: Pacific Ocean | collected 2008-08-27 | study: EMG produced TPA metagenomics... | reverse complement strand
TCACGTCCTCAACGTGGATCGGGATCTCAAGGTCGTCGATCTGCTGTTGAAGTTCGCCGCAAATGAAAAGGTCGTTTTACATAAGCATCATGCAGATTACAGCACGTTCATCATTCAGGGTGAGTTGCGCCTGTACGACGCCTCAGGTGCATTGACCGAAGTCCGCCCAACGGCGAGTTTTGTTCAGAAGTCTGCTGGTGGCGCACCACATACTGAAGGCGGCGGGGACCAAGACTGCATCGCCTGGTTCAGCAACAAGGGCACCGATGGTGTGATCTACGAAATTTTGGGACCAAATGGCGAGACTTTGGGCACCTTGGGAGTGCCGGAATTCGAAGCCTTGATGCAGGCGCAGGACGAACCGGTAAAGCCCATTATTCCAGGCTAAGTCGATACCACTGCTTTCAAGATAAGTCCGTCGGCTACATGGCCACTGGCATACCTAGAAAAGTGGATGACAACCCAGCTTGGGCCGCATTCACAGACGGCCCTGAGCCGCCGTTGGCCCATAGATCAAGTTTCTGCGGTCTCAGTCCGCAAAGTTGCCGTTCGCTGCACTTGCTCGATGTGTATGATGGGCCAGGTTCTAGGCGCGGACTATGCCGCCGTTGCGAACCTTGGATCGAATGGTCGCATAGTGCAGCGCGCGGTCGTTTGAAAAAAGTACCGGTCCTGAACCTAAACGCCCGCGATGCGAAGGGGGCGTCCTGCGGTAAGTCCCGCGGCGGTGACAGCAATCGCCTGGGCATTGATGCCGTAGTGCCGATAGAGATCGGACACGCGGCCAGTTTGGCCAAAATGCTCCACCCCGAGCCCGGCGGTCGCATGCCCCGTAACGCTTCCCAACCAGCTGAGCGTGGCCGGATGGCCGTCGATAACCGTCACGAGGGTCGTGTGTTTCGGCAGATCCCGCAAAAGCGTCTCAATGTGCGAATGCGCCCCGCTGTTCCCGCGCGCGCGGGCTCGTTGTGCGGCCTGCCAGCCTGCGTTTAAACGATCGGCAGAGGTCACGGCGAGCACGCCAAGTTCGCGCCTGTCGGTGGCCAGAAGTCCGGCGGCGGCGATGGCTTCTGTGGCCACGGTGCCCTGATAAACGATCACCACCTCACAATTGGGACCTGGCTTGCGCAGCCAATAGGCCCCGTCAACGATCCCCTGGCGGGTGTCCGCGTCCAGCACGCGCCCCGGTTGCTCCAGCGGTCGGGTGGACAGCCGCAGGTACACCGCGCCGCCCGTCTCATCCCTCAGCCATGTGCGCTCATCCATGACACCTTCGCCGTCGCGCTGCATGTACTCAAAACTCCAGCCCATCAGCACCGCCAATTCATCAGCAAAGGCTGGTTCAAAACTGGCAAGACCGTCTTGGCTCATCCCGATCAGCGGTGTCGCAACCGATTGATGCGCGCTCCCTTCGGAGGCAAGGCTGACGCCCGATGGCGTGCCCACCAGCAAAAAGCGGGCATCTTGATAACAGGCATAGTTCAACGCATCGAGCGCGCGGCTGATGAACGGATCATAAAGCGTGCCGACGGGCAACAAACGCGTGCCAAAGAGCGAGTGGCTCAGGCCCGCAGCGCCCAGAAGCAGGCAAAGGTTCATCTCGGCGATACCCAGCTCAATATGCTGGCCTGCTGACGATATCTGCCACTTCTGCGTGCTGGGTATTTGCTCCAAACGGAAGGTGTCGGCGATATCAGACGTGCCAAAGAGCGCCCGGCGGTTGACCCAGGGGCCAAGGTTCGTGCTGACAGTGACATCGGGGGATGTGGTCAGGATATGCTGGGCCAGGGCGCTGTTCGACTTTGCAAGCGCATCAAGGATTTTGCCAAACGCCGCCTGGGTCGAGATAACCTTGTCGCTGGGCGTCTCAATCTCGGGCACGGCAACCGGTGCTGCCGCGTAGCGCCGTGGGCCTCGCGCAAAAAACGCCACATCACCAAGTGCCTTGGCAAGATCACGCGCAGCGATCTCCAGCCCTTCGAACGGGTCCCATTCATGCCCGGCGCGCACGTTCATCTCGGCCTGGAACGTGGTCATCTGATCCTTGGTCATCAGGCCCGCATGGTTGTCCTTGTGCCCGGCCAGCGGCGTGCCCCATCCTTTGACCGTATAGGCGATAAAGACAGTTGGCCGGTCGTGGTCGATGTTGTTGAACGCCTCCGTGAGGGTCTCAAGGCAATGTCCACCCAGGTCAGTCATCAGCCGTGCGAGCGCTGAATCGTCGTAGCTGTCCACCAGACGAGAGACGTCGCCCTGATCGCCGATGTCGTTCATCAGCCGTGCGCGCCAGGCGGCACCGCCTTGATAGGTCAGCGCCGAAAACGTCGCGTTGGGGCAATTGTCAATCCAGCCCCGCAGCGCCTCTCCGCCCGGTTGCGCAAAAGCGGCCTGCTGAAGACGCCCGTATTTGAGCGTGACAACGTCCCAGCCGAAGGTCTCAAAGATGCCCGCAATTCGGTCCTTCAGCCCTTCTTTGACGATGCCATCAAGGCTCTGCCGGTTATAGTCGATGACCCACCAGGTATTGCGCAGCCCGTGCTTCCAACCCTCTTGCAGGCATTCGTATATGTTGCCCTCATCAAGCTCTGCGTCCCCCATAAGTGAGATCATGCGGCCCGGTGTGTCGAGCGCTGACCAGTCTTTGGCCAAAAGGTAATCCTGCACCATCGAGGCAAAGGCGGTGATGGCCACTCCAAGCCCGACAGACCCCGTGGAGAAATCAACATCGTCGACGTCCTTGGCCCGGCTGGGATAGCTTTGCGCACCCCCATAGCCGCGAAATGCCTCCAAGTTCTCGCGCATCTGGTTGCCCATCAGGTACTGGATTGCATGAAAAACCGGGGCGGCATGCGGCTTGACCGCCACCCTGTCCTCGGGCCGCAAGACAGAGAAGTAAAGCGCCGTCATGATCGTGACTATGGAGGCTGACGACGCCTGATGCCCACCGACTTTGATCTCATCGGAGGTGCGCAGGTGATTGGCGTTGTGTACGATCCAGCAGGCAAGCCAGAGCACTTTTCGCTGCAATGCCTCCAGCGTTTCAATGTCTTTCATCTAGGTGCCTCTGCTACTGAGATCGTTCATTCCCACGCCGCGCTGGCTTCGGCGCCTGCACGGCCAAACCCCGCGTTCATGCGTCATTGCGTCGTCGCGAGGGCCAGGAAACCCGCCGTGTGAAACCGAACCAGCGTTTCAAAACTGCGCTCTGGGTCTCGCGGTGTGGCCCGCCCGGACAACCGCTCAGGGCGGCCTGTTGCAGAACAGATGCCCAGCATCGCCGCCACCATCGCCGAAAACCCCTCGACCACATCCAGCGCATCCGCGCCGGGAAGAGAGCGGTTGAGTTCCGCGATGTAATCTCGCGCCGTCACATCATAGTGGCGCGCGATGATCTCTGTCCCAAGCGGGGAGTTGGCCAGCCGCCCCATCAGCGCCGCATAATTGCGCCAGCCCGGATCACCGTGGCTCGCCGATTTGATGAACGGCTCCACGTAGGCGTGGACAAGCACCTCAACCGCGATCGCCTGTGCCCCGGCCTTCGCGCGCGCATCCTCAAGGGCATCGCGCCGCAGCCGCGTCATGATCTCCGCGCGCCGCGCAACCACCGCGTCAAAAAGCGACTCCTTGGGGCCAAAGTGATAGCCAATCGAATGAACCTGCAGGCCCGCCTCGGCGGCCACATCCCGGATCGAGGCACCGTCATAGCCACGATCTGCGAACAGTTGTTCTGCGGCGTTCAAAATGCGTTCGCGTGTCTGCGCCGATTGGTTGCCCTTGGGCCGCCCCGGTTTGCGTGGCCCGTCAGGCGCATCGGTCGGCAGCAACGTCTCAAGCGTCAGGCTGGCATGGGAAGTGTCGTCGTTCATGCAAATGCCTTTTGTGTTTGCAACTTGAGCAGTGCGCGCGCCTCATCCGCGCTGGACACCAGCCCACCAAGGCCCTCGATCAGCGACGTCGCCATGCGCACCTGATCGGCATTGGACGTCGCAAGCTGCCCCGGCCCGGCCCAGAGAGAATCCTCAAGCCCCACGCGAACATGCCCGCCCGCTGCGGCAACTGTCGCCGCCACGCGCATCTGATGCGCGCCAGCGCCAAGCGCCGACCAAACCAGATCATCGCCGAAGAGCCGCACCGCCGTGCGGCGCATATGCGCGATGTCATCCGGATGCGCCCCGATCCCGCCCAAGAGGCCAAAGACGGTCTGCACAAAAAACGGCGGCTCCACCGCACCCTGATCCGCAAAATGGGCAAGGTTATAGAGGTGAGAGGTGTCGTAACATTCAAACTCAAATCGCGTGCCATTGTCGCGGCAGGCGTCCAGAACATGCGCGATGTCCTGATAGCTGTTGCGAAACACCAGATCGCGGGAACCTTCGAGGTGCTGTTTTTCCCACCCGCCAAGTTCTGGATGACGCGCCAGCATTGGGAAGAGGCCCATGTTCATCGACCCCATGTTGAGCGAGGCCAGTTCTGGCGCGAAATGCGCCGCCGGGCGCACGCGTTCGGCCACGCTCATATAGGGGCTGCCGCCGGTGGTGAGGTTCAGGATCGCGTCAGTCTGCGCGCGGATCGCAGGCACGATATTGGCAAACCCCTCAACGCTCTGATCGGGCTTGCCCGTCTCGTCATCGCGCGCATGCAGATGCAGGATCGTCGCACCCGCCCTGCCGGCGGCCACGGCCGATGCGACGATGGCATCTGACGTAGCAGGCAGGTGCGGCGACATGGAGGGCGTATGGATCGCGCCGGTGATTGCACAGGTGATGATAACGGGCCGCCGCTTGGCCATGGGGGCTCCTATCCCGCTGCCATCTGCTCAGCGTCCCGGATCAGACCGCGCAACACGGGTGGCGTTACCGGCAGCGACGTGATCTTAACGCCGTGATCGGAAAGTGCATCCTCAATCGCGCTCGTCAGTGCCGAAGGCGCACCAAGCCGTCCGCCTTCACCACCGCCTTTGATCCCGTACTCGGTAAACGGAGACGGCGTTTCCACATGCCCCAGCTTGAAGTTGCGCGGCATCTCATTCGCCGTTGGCATGGCAAACTCGGCAAAATTGGGGTTGGTGAACTGTCCGTCCGAATTGTAATGGAACTGCTCGCTCAGCGTTGTGCCGATGCCGTTCGCCGTCCCACCCCAGACTTGGCCCGCAAGCGTGCGCGGGTTCACAATCGTGCCGTTGTCGTGAACTGCGGCATAATCCAGCATCTCGACCTTGCCGGTCCCGGGGTCCACCTCCACCGCCACGATATGACAGATATGCCCAACGATGGGGTAGAAGATGCCAAGGTGCTTACGATCCTCATCAGGGTCCGTCGAAAGCGGGTGATCATAGACCGCCGTTGTCTCCAGCCCGCTATCAAACTCCTCGCCATCGGGAAAGCTGAGGCGGAAGAAGCTGGAGGTCAGCGCAATCTCGCCAAAGCTTTTTTCCTGATCTTTCAGCCCCTTCACGGCAACCATCCCATTGCGAAGCTCCACGTCCTCCGGGCGGCGCTGCAACATATGCGCCCCAAACCGCTTGAGCCGCTCTTCGAGCTTGATCGAAGCGCTCACACAGGCCCCCGCGATCATCGCGGTAAAGCGGCTGCCCTGCGGGCCGACGCCATTAAAGCCCGATTGGCTGTCTGAATAGTTGAACACGATGTCCTCGGGCGCCACCGTCAGCCGTTCTGCCAGAATCTGCGTCACGACGGTTTCGGGCGAATTGCCAACCATCGGCGAATGCAGCGTGACGAAAAGCTTTCCCGAGGGGTCAAAATGCACCGAAATGCTCTCAGGCGTTGAGGTCAGGGTAAAGCCCGGCGTCTCTTTGTTGTTGAGCGACCACCATTCTGTCGGGCCATAGACACTGCGCTCCATACAGGTGGCCACGCCCACGCCCACGCACCGCCCTTCGGCGCGCATCTTCTTGGCCTTCTCGCGCCAGCCGTCGAGGTCGAACATCTGCTTGGCTTCGGCCAACACCTTTTGAAAGTTCCCGCTGTCATAAATGTTGCCCGTGGGGATCATGTAAGGAAAGGCATCGGGCTTGATCATGTTCTGCTCGCGTAGCGCCAGCGGGTCTTGGCCCAACTCATTCGCTGCGGCATCCACCATCCGCTCCATCAACCAGTTGGTTACTTCCGAACCGAACCCGCGATATGGCCCCTGCTGGCACTTGTTGGTCAGCACCGCTTTGACGCGCATCCCGAAACTGCCGATGGTATAGGGGCCGGTTACCTGCGCCATGGCGTTGCCATGTGTGCCGACACCGAATTGCAAATAAGCGCCATAGTCATCCAGCACGGTAAAGCGCAGAGACTTGAAGGTGCCATCCTTGTCGACGGCCAGCTCGGCATCATAGAGCCGGTCCGAGCCGTGGCTGTCAGAATTGGTGAAATGCTCCAGCCGGTCCTCGATGTATTTGACTGGCACACCAGCAAGACGCGCAAGGCCCGCAGTCAGGATGATGATCTTGTGCGAGAACACCTTGGAGCCAAAGCTGCCACCGGCCAGTTTCGGCACGATCCGCATCTCACCCGGTGACACCCGCAGCGAGCCGCCGATCACGAAGGGAATGAAGTTGTAGAAGTTTGAGTTGCAGTGGATCGTATAGCCGCCCTTGTAGGGATCGAACTGAGCCACCACCCCGCAGGTCTCAATGGCCTGGGCGGAAGAGCGGTGCCAGCGCAGGCGACGCTTGATGATGTGATCGGCGGCGGCGAAATCCTCCTCCACCGGCCCAAAGTTGAAGCTTTCATCGAGCGCCACGTTGCTTTCGCGGTCATCCGGGTGCAGCAGCGCATCGCCTGTCGCGGCGGCGGAGGCTTCAATGTCGACATTTGCGGGCAGGACCTCCCACTCAACCTCAACCAGCTCGGCCGCATCTTCGGCGATATAGCGGTCTTCGGCGACCACGGCGGCCACGACCTCGCCCACATGGCGCACCTTGCCCACGGCAATGGCCGTCTGCGGGATCGGGGGTGAGGCAAAGCTGGGGCAGGGATCGACAACGCTCGCCAAGTCCTCTCCGGTATAGACCCCGATCACGCCCGGCAACGCTTTGGCCCGCGACGTGTCGATGCTGACAATCCGCGCATGCGCGTGCGGGCTCGACACCATCGCGGCATGAGCCATGCCCGGCACCTTGAAGTCGTCGATATAGCCGCCATTGCCCGTCAGGATGCGGGGGTCTTCGACCCGCTTGATGCTTTGCCCAATCCAGGTAAGGCCGGCGCGCGGCGCCTCGCGCTGGCGGCTGGGCGGAATGACGTTGGTGTCGAGATGCGATTTCATTATGTCCTCCCCTCGTGCTTCAGGCGGGCTGAAGCGTTTTTTGTATCTCCGCCTCGCGCATCGCCTTGGCGGCGGAACGGATGGCGTTGATAATGAATTCATAGCCCGTGCACCGGCACAGGTTGCCCGAGATCGCCTCGCGGATTTCGTCATCGCCTGGGTCAGGGTTGGCCGCCAACAGCTCTTTTGCTGCCGCCAGCATGCCGGGGGTGCAGAAACCACATTGCAGCCCATGCTCTTCCCAAAACGCCTGCTGGATCGGGTGCAGCCCTTCGGCCGTGTCATACCCTTCAACCGTCGTGATCTCGGTGCCGTTCGCCTGAACCGCAAACATCAGACAGGAGCGCACGGCTTTGCCATCCACGACCACGTTGCACGACCCGCACACACCATGTTCGCAGCCGACATGCGTGCCCGGCAACTCAAGTTCGTGGCGGATGAAATCCGACAACAGCATGCGCGGCGGCACAAGGGCTTCGCGCACGCGTCCGTTCACAGTCAGGCTTATCGCTTTCTTGTTCATGGTTCCTCCTCCTAGGCCGCTACGCGCGAGGCAGCCGCGCTCAAAACGCGCGGCAGCAAGCTGCGCAAAAGATCACGCCGGTAATCGGCGCTGATATGCTCGACGTTGGGCGGATTGACCGCTGCGGCAGCAGCGGCAGCGATCTCCTCAAAGACCGCAGAGGTCGGCTCTGCCCCCGCGAGGGTTTCCTCCTGCGCGCCAAGCCGTATTGCCGCGTCGCCAACGCCACTGACCGCAATCCGCGGTGCAGCAATCCGCCCCTCGACCACGCGCAGCGTCGCGACAACGGTGCACCAGGCGTAGTCGCCCTTGCGCATCGCCACCTCTTCAAAGCCCCAGCCGGTCCCCGCCTCGGGGATCGGTATGCGCACCTCCGTCAGCATCTCATCGCTTTCCAGCACCGTCTCGTAGGTGCCGACAAAGAAATCCTGCGCGGTGACCTCACGGGTGCCGGTGGCCTTTGCCACAACAAGGGTTGCATCAAGAACCTGCATCAGCGCGGGCATCTCTGACGCCGGGTCCGCATGACACAGGTTGCCGCATAGGGTGCCCCGGTTGCGCACCGCCGCATGGGCGATCCAGTCGTAGGCCTCCGACATCATCGGAAAGTGCCGGCCCACCAGCTCCGACGCCTTGATCTCGCCGTGCCGCGCCAATGCGCCGATGGCGACAAAGCCCGCGTCCTCGCGGATATAGTCGAGATCGGGCAGGCGGTTGATGTCCACCAGCCGCTCCGGGGCGGCCAGCCGATAATTCATCATCGGCACAAGGCTTTGCCCGCCGGCCAGAATGCTTGTCTCGGTCTCGGTGTCCCCCAACATGGCCAGAACGGCGTTGAGGTCTGTTGGGCATTCGTAGTCAAACGCTGATGGTTTCATTCTCTCTCCCCTCCCGGTTCATCCGGCAAATCGTGGCTCCGGCACCCCTTTGATCCCAAGGCCACGAATACGAAACAGGCTCCCGGCCGCAAATTGCGGCTTGGTCTGTTTTTCAAATCCGTCATGGGCCGCCGGGTGGTTCACCCGGGCCATGGATGTGACGTAGATGTCGGTCAGGTCGGGCCCGCCAAACATAACCGACGTGATGTTGCGCACCGGCATGGTGATTTTGCGATCAACGGAGCCGTCAGGCGCATAGCGTATCAGATCGCCCGAAATGACCTGCGCGTTCCAGACGTAGCCTTCCGCATCAACGGTTGAACCATCCGCAAACCCTTTGTCTTCCGCCGTTGAGGCAAACACACGCCTGCGGCTCGGCTCGCCGATGGCAAGATCATAATCATAAACCCAGATCTCGTCTTTGAACGTATCGGCAAAGTAAAATAGGCTGTCATCCGGGCTCCAGCACGGTCCGTTTGAGCAGATGATGCCATCCTGCACCTTGTGCAGGCTCAGGTCAGGGTCGAGCCGCCACAGCCCGCAAATACCCAGCTCTTCCTTGTCGTCCATGCCGCCCGCAAAGAACCGCCCCGCACGGTCGCATTTTCCGTCGTTCAGACGCGCCCGCGTCGGATCGTCATCGACCTTGGCGACCAACTCAACCGCATGGTTGTCAAAGTCGTATGTGTAAAACCCGTCTGACAGGGCAAGGATCGCCCCGCCTTGCGCACGCAGCGCCATGGCCCCGATATCCCGCTCCAGCGGCCAGGATTGGACGTCGCCCGTTGCGGGATCAAACCGCCAAATCGCGTCTTTGCCGACGCGCGGCCCGGTGCTGTCTACCCAAAAGAGCGTCTGTGTCTCAACGTCCCACACCGGCCCTTCACCAAGGTGGTTCTCGCATTGAATGAGGCACTCGATTGTGAAGGTTTCTGGCATGGGCCCTGTCCGTAAGACCGGCGAGATCGACTCGCCCTTGCCAGAGCTTTACATTATTTATACAAACGTACAAATAATAAATTAGCTTGTTTGAATTTCCACTTGGAGGCCCGCCATGCTCACCGCCCTCGATCACGTCAATCTCCGCACCCCTGACCTCGACTTGATGATCGACTGGTACGAGACCCATCTGGGGCTGAAGCGGGGGAAGCGGCCTGAAACCCCCATCACCGGGGTCTGGCTCTACCTCAATGACGTGGCCGTCGTGCACTTGGTGCTGGACGAAAGCCCGCTCCCGCGCGAGGCGACCTCCCTGGAGCACTTCGCCTTTCGCGCGACCGGCATGACCGCCTTTGCCGAAAAACTCATCGCGGCAGGCGTGCCATTTGAGAAAAGCGAGGTCCCAGGCACCAACATCACCCAATTCAACCTGACCGACCCAATGGGAAACCACCTCCACGTCGATTTCCGTGATAGCGATTCATAACCGCTTCCAGATGGCAGCGAATTCGGAAATTGCATCGCGACGAAGCGCTGTGTCACGTGTGGAGGACATGAGCTCACCACTGAAATTTGCAAAGCCCGCTCACGCGTACATTGCAGTTGTTTGAGCAGGGCGCAGCACTTGGCGTTAACGGCTCAGCACCGACCAACGCTGCATGAGCTACGGACACCCGCTTTGAATTGGCGAACGGCAGGGCCGCTCGCCAAGTTGCACTAGATGTCGATGCGCTCCGCGATACTCAGGGCATCCTCCAGTTCAACGCCAAGGTAGCGCACCGTGCTGTCGACCTTCGTGTGGCCGAGCAGCAGTTGGACCGCGCGGAGGTTGCCGGTCTTTCTATATATCTCCACCGCCTTTGTCCGGCGGAGCGAATGGGTGCCATAGCCACTTGGCTCTAGACCAATAGCTGTCACCCAATCGCGGACAATACGTCCATACTGGCGGGTCGAGATATGTGGCCGATCATGGAAGCGACTGGGAAACAAAAACCGACACGCAAACATCTCTGGTGATTTGACCCAAGCCAGCACAGTTTCGCGCGTGTTTTCCGTCAGTTCAAACTGAACCGGTCGCTTAGTCTTGCTTTGGATCACTGAAACACGTTCCCGAACGCGATCATCCTTCACAAGGTCAAGTACGGCCAGTTTGACCAGATCACAGCCACGCAGTTTGCTGTCGATGGCGACGTTGAATAAAGCCAGATCGCGTTGATAGCCCGCGGGTTCGAGCCTAGCCCGGATCGCCCAGACCTGTTTTGGCAGTAAAGGCCGTTTTTGACCGATGATCCGCCCCTTGTTCCAGGCTCTGCGTTTCGGGGTGGTTGCTGGAAGTTGGACTCTTGGCATGATTTGCCCTCCGATCCACCCTCCAAGCCCATTCACCGACACCGCGCTGCCGGGACAATTCTACAGTCTAAAGGAATGGCCGGTGTCAGAGAAGCACGATGACCGTCGCTGCCGCGCAAGCATTGGGCGGCTTCGAGCCCATACCGACTGATGCTGCAACATCAACCAATGTCTGGAAACCTAACAAAACCCCAAAGCGCCTACTATGGTGCAACCCGAACTCGAACCACGGCACATTTGTCGGCATCGCTTAGAGCTCAATGTAGGGAAAAGAATGATACATGGTTGGTGAGACGAACTTGGATGAACTGATAAGGTCGATGTCAGCAGTCCTTATCGACGGATTATACGTTTTCGTCACAGTTGAGCTCGGACGAGTTCCCAAAGGCATTTCACCCCGCCCGGTTCCGCGACGAGTTCCTGAATGGCGAAATCTTCTGCAGCCTGCGTGAGGCGCAAATCCTGATCGAGGAATGGAGGAAACACTACAACACCAAACGACCACACAGTGCTCTAGGTTATCGCCCACCGGCCCCAGAAACCATCGTCCAGATGGACCCAAGGCCGGTCATGCACTAACAATTAAATTGGATCACTCCAGTGGGGCTGACCAAACCTTCCAAGACGCTGCGGCGGACGGGGAAATCATTATCTTGGCGGTACACTATGCTGCGGCTGAGGAGGTCCTTGCACCTCCGTCGGATTTCCTGAAACAAAAGATATTAATCGATGCAACCAACCCTCTGAACGATGATTGGTCTCCCTTGGTGTTAGACAACGGCATCTCGGCTGGTGAAGCTGTTGCCGGAATGGTACCAGACACAATTGTGGTCAAAGTCTTCAATACGATCTTCGCGGACGTAATGGAGCATGCCGAGCAAGGTTGGGACGGAAATCCCGTTACGGCCTTTGTTGCAGGCGACAGCCCCGATGCAGTGGCAACCGTTGCACAGATCGCGTCAGATATGGGCTTCGCTCCGGTTACGATGACAAAACTCTCAGCAGCCCGGTACTTGGAAGGGATAGCTCATCTCAATATCGAACTCGCACTTGAGCAGGGCGGAGGAACGAATGCAGCGTTCTTCTTTCGCCGACGCTGATGCCGATCCGTCGCATTGAATTCGAGGTCGCAGGCGACACCGTTGTGGGCGACCTGCACCTGCCGAACGGAGAATGGCCTTTTCCTGCAGTCGTAACAGGCGGGCCAATGACTTCGGTCAAGGAACAGGTGACCGGCACGTATGCTGCAGCTTTGGCAGATCGAGGGTTTGCAGCACTCGCCATTGATCATCGATACTATGGCGAGAGCGGCGGTCAACCGCGCCAATACGAATTCTATCCGCACAAGATAGAGGACCTAAAGGCAACTATCGATGCTCTAGCCGCTCAGCCTGACGTTGACGAAACGCGGCTCGGAGCCGTCGGGATTTGCTTGGGGTCTGGATACCTCGCCCATGCTATCAAAGCCCGCTCTGATATCAGAGCATTTGTTGCTATCGCAGGATATTACCGGGACGTACCCGCAATGATGGCCGAAGACCCACAAGGTTTCCAAGACCGCGTCGAGCAAGGACGCGAAGCCCGCGAAGTACATGAGGCCACCGGAGAAGTCGCTATGATCCCAGCGGTTTCGCTGGAGCAAGATGCTGCGATGACCTTGCAATCGACGTATGATTACTACGCGGAGAGAGCCGCGCATCCGAACTATAAGAACGCGTTCTCCGTAATGTCGCGAGAGCATTTTTTGCAGTTTGATGTCCAAAGCGCAGCACCTGATCTGCGCTTGCCATTCCTGCAATTGCATGGCCCAAATGCGTTGAACCCTGCGTGGGCGGACAAGTTTTTCAGGGCGGTTCCGGGCGAGAAACAGCAAGTATCATTGCTTTCCAAGGGCCAAACTGACATCTACGATGATCCTGGGATTGTGGCGGATGCTTCGGATCAGGCCGCTGATTTCCTGAGGAACGTCCTTTGAATTTACAATTAGTCTTGCAGCCCACTTGGTCTCGCTGCCTTACTTCAGTATCCGCTCTCCAAAAAACTAAGATGGGTTCTTTGAGCCATTCGCCGCCCTTGCTTGCACTTCGCTACAGGGTCCTCTGTAAGCAAAATTGGGCAACCAATCATTCTATCCAGCAAAAAAACCTGCTCCTGGGCGCCACGGAATATCCGTCGGGCCATAGTTCACTCCCAACGCGTGCAACGCAAATGTGACTTGGCTGCGGTGGTGGGTTTGGTGGTTGAAAAGTTGGACGATCATCTTCCAGCGTGGAATCGGCTTGCTGATGATTGTCGCGCTCTTTCAATTGGTCGACGGCGCACAAGTCATCGCATTGGCCCTCCTTCGTGGCGTGCAGGACACGGCGATCCCGATGTGGATGGATGCGTTCAGCTACTGGGGCGTGGGAATGCCTTCTTCGTATCTGTTCGGTTTCGTGCTGGGGCTCCGCGGTATCGGCGTCTGGACAGGACTTGTCTTGGGGCTGGGCCTCGCTGCGATCCTGCCGAACTCGCGATTTTGGGTCGTAACGATGCGGCGGGCTGAAGCTTAGGTGAATTTGGCTGAGGTCGTCTATGCGGACTAAACCGACCTTGTGTTTTCGTGCTTTGCTGGCGCAGCATTCGTTTGCACTCGCGGCGTTCAATTTGTTGCGTTGCAGCGCAAGTCACCGAACTAGCCGTTCACAGGTGTCGATCAGGGTCGAACTCAAAAGTCACCTTCAACGCGTGGAAAATGTACCCGAAAGATGCGGACAAAGCTGCCGTCAGAGATTGTCAGTCTTAGGTCCGCTTTGAAGTTAACTTGTCTGCTCGCGGTCAAACTGCATGCGCAATTGTCTGACTTCATCCATCTGTTCATGCGACCAGAAGACGAGTGGCTTTAGCATCTCAAGTAAGCTGCGACCCAAGGGCGTCAATTCATAGGATACCCACTCGGCTCAAGCCCAATTGCTGTCACCCCGTCGCGAACAAGTCGTCCATACTGGCGCGTTGAGATGTGCGGGCGGTCATGAAACCGGCTGGGAAACACTAACCGGCACGCAAACATTTCAGGCGATCTGACCCAAGACTAGACAGTTTCGCGCGTGTTTTGTTGCGTCAGTTGGAACTGCACGGATCGCTTGGGCTTGCTCTGGATCACCGAAACACGTTCCCAAACGGGATCATCCTTTACCAGGTCGGATACGGCCAATTTGACCAAATCAAAGTCGCGCAAGTTGCTGTCGATGGCGACGTTGAACAACGTCAGGTCGCGAAAGTTGCAGGCTAGTTCGAGCCGTGCCCGTATCGCCCATACCTGTTTAGGCAACAGGGGCGCTTCTGGCCAATGATGCGCCCTTTGTTCCATGCTTTGCGTTTCGGGGTGACTGCGGGAAGTTGGACTCGCGGCATAGTATGCCCTCCAATCCTCCCTCCATGCCCAAGCATCAGCACCGCGCTGACGAGACGATTTTACAGTTTGAGCGAAGGGCCGGTGTCAGAGATGCACGAAGGAAGTCATCGCTGCGTGCGCGATATGCTGCACTGAACCCAAACCCCTAAATACTGCAAACGTTCCAAAAGGCCGGAAACATCAGCAAAGCTGCCGCCTATTTAATGGTGGCGCCACGCTTCTCGTGCATTGAACCCACGAACCCTTTAGAAAGTGTCGCCCACGTTAACCCCGTTTCATGCTACGCCATAGCCTGGGCGCTGCTCCGAAACGGCGGCGAAAGGCTTTGGCGAATTGCGCTGGATTGTCGTATCCGATGCTGCCGGATATGTCCGTCACGCTCCGGGAATGATCTTTTGAAAGTGTCTCGGCTGCCCGGTCCAGTTTTGCCGCAAGGACGTATTGATACGGGCTTTGCCCCGTTTTTGCTTTGAAACGGCGGCCAAAGTGGTGTCGGCTGACCCCGCTTATGGTCGCCAGTTCATCCACCGAAATGGCGCGGTGAATATGTTCTGCAATATGCTGGTCGACCGCTTTCAGCTTCGCGTCTTCCAGTGGGTAGATCGAAGCTCCCTCCCGGGTGGGCTCAGCCTTGGGGTCCGGTTCATCCAGCAATTGGTGCACGACAAGCTGCGCCGCATGGACCAGGGCGCTGTCGGTGACACGGCCAGCATGAGTATAGCCGATCTGCATCATCGTCGCTTCCACGATCGGATCCCGGAACACCTGGGATATCACGTCATGCCGCACCCGGTCGGGCCACGCGTTGCCAAAACTGCTGCGCAGCGAAGCGACGTCAATAGCCAACCCGATGACACGCATGGCCGGCCAGCTACCGTAGCCGGGCGAGAATGGTGCGGCAATTCCGATGTCGCCGGGCCCAATCTCGGCTTCCAGATCCTGGTCATTGGTCTTCTGTGAAAGCCATCCTCCACCGCTGACACAAAGCATCGCAAATAGTACGGGGAGGCCTCTGATTGCAGATTCATGGTTGGAATATTCTGCGTCATAGACCAGTACATTGCGATCACAGCTAACATGAAGGTGCCGCACATCTGCGCCTACATTTTTAAGACGCGCATGAATGATCTCATCTGCCGGTATCGTCATCACTCACCTCTGTATACCAGAATACCCGACAAAAATTATCAAAAAAAGCTGAAATAGCACTGATCACCGCACGAATGGATTAGAGCGCAAACCAGCGCTTGGCGAAACTTCTCAAAGCAATGGGAAAGGATAATCCATGGTTTCGAGGGGCATCTCGAGGCTAGCTATGCTTTGTGCGCTATGCACTCTGCCGCCAGCTGCATTTGCACAATCCAATCAACAACCTTTTGATCTGGGTACACTGGTACTGCGCGGTGAAAAGATCGGGCGCGTCGCGGCAGACACGTCAACCGGCACAACTGTCATCGATGGGGAAGAGGCGTCATCGGTGCAACACCAGGACATTGACGACATCATCCAAGGGCAAAGCAACGTGCTGGCCAATGAAGGGTTCCGCTTGCCGTCGATCCGGGGCATCGACAGCAACGGCGGATCCCGCCCATCGATCAGCGCCGGGACACAGCCGCGCATCCCGGTTTTGGTTGACGACGTGCCGCTACCGTCCAACGAGGCCAGCAACATCACCCAGACCAGCACCTTTGACCTCGACACGGTCGAAGTGGCGCGCGGGCCTCAAGCCACAAGCACTGGGCGCAACACGGTGGGTGGTGCAATCCGCGTTTACACCAACGATCCGGTGTTTGAACATGAGGGTGCGGTGCGTGTGTTCGTGAACGATCAAACCAACGCGGGTCTAGCATTCATGCTGAACCGCCCCCTTGGGGATCAGGTCGCCCTGCGCTTTGTCGGCGAATATGCGAACGGTGACAGCTACATCAACAATAACCCCAATCCGCTCCCAAGTGGCATCAATCCCAATGACGAAGAACTGACCCGCCTGAGGGCCAAGTTACTTATCGAACCAGCAGACATCCCGGGGCTCAGTCTGCTATTTTCCGTAGAAGACAGCCGGATTAAAGGACCAACCGAAGGGTTCTTTGATGGTGACTTTGCCGACCTGTCGGTTACAGGCGGCGCCTTTGGTGCGGTCTCAGCCTATGAGATTGTGGATCAAACCACTTATTCTGCGCGTCTTAGCTATACTATTTCAGCTTCGACAACATTGATTGCCCGCTATTCTCGGCTCGACAACGAGCTGGTATTTGCAGATACCGGCGAAGTTCTCTTTGGCTTTTTCAACCTCGGCGCAACCGGTTTCGACAAAGAGCTAGAAGAGGGTGAGGTGTATCTGCGGTTCGAAAACATCGGCATTCTGGAACGTGGCGTCCTCGGTGTGATCCATACCAAGGAAGATGAGGTTGGGTTCAACAACGGCACAATCGCCTTTGATGTCACAGGCGAGATCGAAAATACTGGGCTATATGGCGAGTTTGAGCTTAGCGCAGATCGCATTGCTGAAGGGCTAACATTCATAGTCGGCGGGCGATACGAAGAAGACAAACGCTTTCGCCAGTTGATCGATACCACCGGAACTGTCAGCCGAGGTGACTTTGATGAGAGTGTGTTTCTTCCCAAGGTTGGCCTTCGCTACGAGCTGAACGAAAACACCTCCTTTGGCTACACCTATAGTGAAGGGTTTCGCGGCGGTGGTCTTGATGTGGATGCCGGTGCGGGCGTTTTCGGGGGCGCAGTCTCTGCCATCGCCTTTGGGCCGGAAACGCTGGACCAGCATGAGATATATGCCAGAACAACCATGTTGAATGGGGCGCTGGATCTGTCCGCAACGGCGTTTTACTACCAGTTCAACGATGCTCAGGTGGATGGCGCAGCCTTCTATCCGGCCAGCGGGGATCCCGCCTTGGGCAACGTGCCTGAAGCAACCGGCAGAGGGTTGGAGCTAGGATTCGAATACCGCGCTGCTAATGGACTGACTTTTAATGGTGCCCTGGGTCTTTTGGACACCGAAATCACTGAAGCTGGTACAGGACAGGCCGCCTTTCTTGGGCTCGATTTGCCCCGGGCGCCCAGCACGACGGCATCAATTGGGGTGCGGTATGCGGCGCAAAACGGCTTTTTTGCTTCGGCAGAAGCCCGGTACGTATCTTCGCACACGTCCGCTATCAACCAGCCGGAAATCGAGTCCTCTACCATCGTCGATGTCGGGGTCGGATATGACTTCGCGCTACCAAGCGGGCAAGACATGAGAATTGAAGCTTTTGTCGAAAACCTCTTTGACGAACGCCATATCACCTTCTCGGAGCTCTCCGGGATTGGCACGTTGCAAAAAGTGGGGCGCCCTCGCACCATCACTATCGCGGCAACGATGCGGTTCTAACCGCGAACCTCTTGACCGGTCCCATCCCGGGGCCGGTCCCTCGTCTTAAGTTGGAGCACGCAGGATGCGTTGGCACGTTCTTTCAGTTGTTGGCATTCTTTACGCCGTCCAGTTCATTCCGCTCTTCTTCATGATCATGGCCTTGCCCATCATCCTGCGCCAAGAAGGGCATTCCGCAACCACCATCGGCCTGGTGCAAATCGCGGCAATCCCTTACGTCTTCAAGTTTCTCTGGGCTCCGCTGATCGACAAATATAAGCTTGGCAGAGACCGCTACAAAAGCTGGATCGTTGTGTTGTCGGCCCTGCATGTGGTCACCTTGGGCATCGTGGCATTTGTCGATCCTTCGGGCCCACTTATCCCGCTCTTCATCGGTCTGATCATCGCAACAACTGCTGTCTCTACACAGGACGTGGCCGTGGACGCACTGGCGATTTCTCTGATGCGCCCGTCCGAGCGTACCATAGGTGCAACGTTTCAGAACGCAGGTGCCTATGCCGGGGCGATCGTTGGTGGATTTGGGTTTCTTTATCTATACGGCATCATCGGCTGGACCGCCGCAGTGCTGATCCAAACGGTCATCTTCGCGGTACCGCTTGTGATCCTTGCCTTTATCAATGAGCCGCAGCGATTGCGCGGTGCTCCACCTGTCACCTTCAGAAACGCACTACGCTTTTTCCAGCAACCAAAGATGGGCCGCTGGCTCGCAATCCTGGGCACGATGCGCATGCCGATCCTGGCCACCATGCTGCCGATGCGGCTCATGATGGTGGATCAGGGCATGTCGACCGAAGAGATCGCGGTCTGGTTTGGTCTCTTCGCCATGAGCGCGGGAGGCGGCTCTACCGTGTTTTTTGGTCCGCTCTTGCGCAACCTGCCACGCGTGCGCGCAATCTACATCGTGGGGCTTCTGAACATACCGGTTCTGATCGGCGTGGCCTACATCGCCGCCGCGTTCCCGGACGCCATCAGATACGCGATCATCGTGGCTTGGATGGCCGTGGCGCTGACGGACATCGTTATGTTTCGCGGGGCCATGGACAAGATCCGGCCCGAAATGCCCGGCTTCGACTTCTCGGCGCAAATTGCCATCTACATGCTGCTGGCGGGCTTCACAGACCCCTTCGCCGGACTGGTTATGGACGGCCACGGCGTGATGCCGGTCTTCATTGCGGCGATCTTTTTGGGGTTCGTGCCACTGGCAATCCTGCACTTTGCCATTGCCCCGATCCGAAAATCCGCACGCGGGCTCGAAGGGGATCGCTCCGTCTCTACCGGTGTTGTGCCGTCGGCTGATCCCGCCGCGCTCATTTTGCATATGGAGGAAACCTTTACCGAGCACGGCATCACCTGCACCCGTCCCAACCCCGATCTTCTGAGGATGGAAGAGATGGGGTGCATAGTCGAAGTCAAATGCGAAGATAAAGCCATCGATATTCTGGTGGATACGCCAACCGAGAACTTCCTTATCTTCATCCGGGACGAGTTGATTGAAGAGATTGACAACTTTGAACCTCAAGCTGCCGTCGATATGCGTTGGACAGGTGCTATCCGCGTGGGCGAAATGCCCTCCAATTTCCGCATCTTGCGGGCCAAAGCCCGGCGCGAGGTTTTCCCCGGCCTCATCCGCGTAACGCTCGAGGGGATAGATGTGCAGGCACTCACTAAAGATGGCATCCACCTAAAGCTAATGATGCCTGAAGAGCGTGGGCGCAACCCCGTCTGGCCCGTTGTCGGCGAAAATGGAGGCATCGCATGGCCGGAAGGGCGGGACCGTCTACACGCCCGTTGGGTCACCATCCACGACATTCGTGTCGACGCGCGTGAGATTGACGTGGATATTGCGCATCATAGCGGCGGGCTGATATCCGATTGGGCCGCTTTAGAGGAAGATGCGCAGGAAGTGGGTGTCATAGGACCTGGCGGTGATGCTTATCTAGAAAGCACGAAAAACGTGGTGCTTGCGGGTGACTACACCGGCCTTCCGGCAATCGCGCGTCTCATTGAAAGCGTCGGCGGCCATGTCACCGGCCATGTGTTCGCAGCGGCTCCATCTCAAAAAGCACTGGAGGACTATTTGCCTAAGTCTAAGCTGCGCGTGACGGCTGTTGAACCAGGCCAATTCAGTGCCTCCATCGCCGATCTCGTGCGTGCCTGCACGAATGAACCGGTGACATTCGGTTGGTTCGCCGGTGAGTTTGGCGCCGCCCAGCAGGTGCGTAAGATCTTCAAAAGCGAGTTTGGATTGCAAAAAGGCGAGCAGTTGAGCATTGCTTACTGGCGAAAGGGCTCTCCTGGGTTCGCCTCCCGAGGGTAGTGCATGCGATAAGCGATGATTGAGGATTACTGCGTCCTCGCCACTACGGTTTCGGCTTAGGTAGTTTTTCGTAATTCTGGATTCGGCCACTTCTGCATTGGACCGGTCAGTGGAAGGTCGGGCGCAAAGGGCGGTTTTGTCCGGGACTTGATCCTTGAACGCGTATTGTCCGCTGAGGCTTTCATGAATGACCGGTTTTCCCTCCGCACAGCGGCGTCGAGATTTACGCGTTTGCTGCGATTTCCACGCTGCGTGCGCTCGCAGCGTGGAATTAGGATGACCGGGTTGGGCTCAAATCAGACGTCTGCCGCGCTTTCACCATCGAAGCCCCCCGCCGACAATACGGTACCACGCTGTCATTGAGGTCCTCCGCCGCCCGTGTATGCTACACCTGTACGACTGTTTGACGGAGAAGACCTAGATGAGTTCACTGCCAGCCCTGCCATATGCGGATTGGTCGGACTCCAAGGATACGCTTCATCTCTTCCTGCAAATCATCGGGAAGATCCGCCTCAAAACCCACCCCAAGTTGAACCATTGGTGGCACGTCACGCTCTACCCGCATGTGCGCGGTCTGACGACGGGCCGCATCCCCTACGAAGGAACCGGGTTCGAGATCCTCTTTGACATGATCGACCACAAGGTGATCATCAGCCGGAATGATGGCCGGCAGGAGAGCTTCGAGGCGGCGGGATGTACGGTGGCGGATTTCTATGACGCGCTCCTTTCGCGGCTCGAGGCCCTCGGGATTACCGTCAAAATCGTGGCCGTCCCCTACGACAACAAGTCAACCCGACCCTTTGCCGAAGACGCGGCACGCCGCCCCTATGACAAGGCGGCGATCTCGGATTTTTGGCGGGCGCTTTGCGCGATCGCCAGCAGCTTCGAAGTTTACCGCGCGCATTTTGTCGGAAAGCAGTCGCCGGTGCAGCTTTACTGGCATTCCTTCGATCTGGTCGTCACCCGGTTTTCCGGACGCGCCCACCAACTCGAAGGCGGCACGCAATCCGACCGGGAGGCATATTCCCATCAGGCCATATCGGTCGGGTTCTGGCCCGGCGACGACTCGTTTCCCGAGGCTGCGTTCTACGGCTACGCCTATCCCGAACCGACCGGTATGAACACGGTCCCCCTCAAACCCGACGCCGCGTTTTGGGCCGAGAAAAATGGCGGTGCCCTCGGTATCCTCAAATACGAGGATATCCGCCATGCCAGAACGCCGTCCCGGTCCATCCTGTCCTTTCTTCAAAGCCTGTACGAAGGCGCCGCGATCAAGTCCGGCTGGCCAATCGAGGAATTGAAGCACGCGCATCTTTAGGCATTTCTTGGTAAGCAGTTCGGAAGTTCAGAGCGGCCCTTCGCCGCGCGAGCGTGGCTCCACAGAAGGGGGAATGTTGGCTTGGCGGAGAGGCTGTGTGAAAACTCCCCGGATGATCTGAAGGATGGTATGCTTTGCGCGAGAAATGCGGAGGCATTCAATGGGGCAGTTTATCGAGGGCATGGATCGTCATCAGGTGATTTTGCTGCCTGCATGTTTGGACGACTATGTCGGCGAAGATAACGCAGTTCGCGCGATTGATGCCTTCGTTGAGATGCTTGATCTTTCGGGGCTCGGCTTCAATGCGGTGCCCGCTGCGACGGGTCGGCCGGGCTATCATCCGGGAGTGATGCTGCGGATTTATTTGTACGGCTACCTCAATCAAGTCCAGTCATCGCGGCGACTGGAACGCGAGTGCGGTCGCAATCTGGAACTCATTTGGCTGATGTGCCGATTATAGCAGGACTTCAAGACAATTGCCGACTTCCGAAAGAACAATGGCCCCGCGATCCGAAAGGTCTGCCAGCAGTGCGTTGCACTATGCCTTGACATCAATCTGCTGGATGGAAAACTTATGGCCATAGATGGCAGCCGGTTCAAAGCTGTGAATGCGAAGGCCAAGAACTACACACGCGGCAAGCTCCGTCAGAAGCTCAGTGAGATTGGCAAGGCCATTGAACGTTACCTAAGCGAGCTGGATCGCGCGGACGAGGTATTTCATCAGACTGGCACGGTGCTGCCGGAGGCACGGATGGAACGCGCCCTGCGCAAGCTCGAGCATCTCCGTAAGGAAGCAGCACGCTACCGTTCGATCGAGAAACGCATGGATTAAACGGGCGAGACGCAGGTGTCGCTGAGCGATCCTGACGCCCGATCCATGGCCACGACGCTCCGGATGCCGCGCGTGGTTGGATACAATGTTCAGACGGCAGTTGAGGCAGAGAACCATCTGATCGTCGCTCATGAGGTCACCATGCAGGGCTATGACAGGGACGCGTTGTCGATGATGGCAGTGGCGGCACGCGATGCGATGGCCCCGGATCAGATCGAGGCAATCGCAGACAAGGGATACTATAAAAGCGAGGAAATCCTAGCCTGTGAACAGGCCGGTACTGAGGTCGTTGTTCCCAAGCCCCAAACCTCGAACGCCGGAGCGAGGGGCCAGTTCGACAAAGCTGACTTCGCCTATGACGCAGAAACCGATGTCTATGTTTGCCCCGCTGGCGAACACCTGATCTATCGGTTCACAGGCCGGCAAGACGGCAAAGCGATCCGGACGTACTGGTCGAGCGAATGCGAAGGCTTCGTAATCAAGGACAAATGCACCAACAGCAAGGAACGGCGTATCCGCAGATGGGAACACAAAAATGTCCTGGAACGCGTTCAGCAACGCCTGGACAAAGACCCCACTCAACTGGCGGTGCGCAGCATGACCGTTGAGCATGCCTACGGCACGATCAAGTCTTGGATGGGGGCGACGCACTTCAAGATGCGAAAGCTGAAGAATGTCGCCACCGAAATGGCCTTGCACGTCTTGGCCTACAACATGACCCGAGTGATGAAGATCATCGGCATCCCGACCTTGATCGCTGCGATGAGGGCTTAAACAACGGCAGCTTGGCCCCAAAAAGTCTCATCCCAACGCCGCTAAATCGCCCTAGGGGCAACATTCAGCCCAAATCTGAACGATAAATTGGCAAAACCCGTGCCCCAAACAAAACGCCTACGATGCTGCACAATCTCAGACAGTTTCCACATACCCTCCGGACTTTGCTGCCGTTGAACTCTCTGTATCGCAGGTCCGCTTTTGCCAAATGGCGCTACACTTCGAGAATAAGAGGACAGTGGTCCGACACCTCTGGTTCATGGATCACATTAAAGCTCTTCACCGCCTCTTCGCGGTTAATCAGCATATAATCGGCAAAGCGCCCTGGTTTCTTGTATTGCGAGTTCCGCGTTCTGGTGAATCCGCGCTCCGTCACCAACTCGGTCATCCCGGCATCCGTGAGTATCGAAAGCGTCTCACTGTCTGGCTCAACGTTGAAATCGCCGCAGATCACCTTAAGGTCATCCGGCCTTGCCAATTGGCGCGAAAGCTCGAGTAACCTGCGCGCCTGATCCGTTCGTTCGGGGGTAGCCATCTTCCCGTTCAGATCGCGCAATCCGTGCATGTGCGTGACGCTGACTGCGCGATCTGTGTGGTAGTCCCAGACCCGCACGCCATGGGCGCTCCTCGAACGCGGATGGTCACCATAGCCGACAGGCGAATAATCCTTGTGAACAAAGCCCTGCACTTGCCCGATGATCGGGAAAGAGTGATGCACGAACGTCGCAAGCCCCCATTGCGATGGGATCGACGTCTCGTCATCCCAAAGAACGCCCTGCGCCGCAGGACAAGAAATTCCGACATGCTCTGGCAACGCAGACGCGACATCGCGGAACAGGTTCGCGCGCTGCGGCAGGATATGATCACCATCGCGGTAGGTCAGCCACTCCTTTTCAGAGGCAGGGCTATGTATGACCTCCTGAAAACACAGAACGTCCGGCGCAGTTTCCCGAGATAGGCAAGCAACGCCTCATGGAGCTTCCCTCCCCAGCCGTTCAAACACATGATCTGCAATCCTGCCCCCTGACTGGCGGTTGTTTCAGTTCGCGGGGAACCGTTCATGAAACGCCTCAGCCCCCGGCCGCGAGAATGTCACGATACGGGTTTTGCGGTCTCGCTTTGCCCACGACAACTCTTCGAACCGAGATAGAAATGCCCGGCCCAGGCTACCTGCAAGGTGGGATCGGCGTTCGCTCCAATCGAGGCACTCCCGGCAAAGCGGTGTTCTTGCGCTGTGAAGCGCACCCACATCGATGCCTAGATAATACGCAAATGCGAAACCGCTGTCCGTCAGTTTCAGATCTTTGCCATCGAAAGACAGATGTGTCCGCGCAATCAGACTGTCGAACATCTGTATTCCCATATCTCCTGCAAGGTGGTTGTAGCAGACCCGCGCCTGTCGCAGCTTGGCATCTTTTGGGCCGGTCCGGGTGCGCAGATGCCCTGAGCCAGCCGCCAGCCCCATAAGACCTTCGAGAACATGCGCGACGTCCTCTCCTGCCAAGGCAAAATACTTGTGGCGTCCCTGCTTGCGTGGACGCAGCAGGCCGCCGCTATGCAGCTTCGACAGGTGCGAGCTGGCGGTCTGGATCGTGACGCCGGCCTCTTCAGCCAATTCGCTGACAGTCAGGGCCTTTCCGCTCATCAGCGCGGTCAGCATGTTGGCGGGCGCCGGATCACCGATGAGCGCCGCGATCTGCGCTATGTCCAGTGCACCGGTGTCTTAGCCGCTTAGAACTGTGCCACTATTTTGGTGTCACATGAGGG
>ERZ1740067.744-NODE-744-length-24777-cov-7.083367_pt1 | contig 24777 bp, 28 predicted proteins | sample MGYA00581736_ERZ1740067 | MGnify/ENA primary metagenome ERZ1740067 (study PRJEB43018, sample SAMN04849236) | marine metagenome | isolation source: floating plastic debris | place: Pacific Ocean | collected 2008-08-27 | study: EMG produced TPA metagenomics assembly... | reverse complement strand
GCAAAGGTATTGGTCTGAGCACTTACTTGAAAATTTATCGGAAGCAACCATTGAGCCACCTAGACAAGGCACGCGCGAAAACGGGCCGATATCCGTCTTCTGTGCTCAATACCTGGGCCCTTAACTTTGCTGCTGTTGAAGCAGAGAATCGCAACGCCTCGGAGCTGCTAAGGTTTAGTGCGTTTCTGGCTCCAGATGAGATTCCATATCACATTTTGATATCTGGGAGCGAGCACCTGGGTGATGAATTAAGCAGCTGCCTGCAACAAGGTGACCCCGATACCATACAGCTAGCCATTGGAGATTTGCTAGAAATATTGAGCCAATACTCATTGGTGAGTTGGAATCCCCAAGGTGAACGCTACAGTATGCACCGCCTTGTACAGGCTGTGGTGCATGATGGTCTCGACTCTGTAACCCAGAATCATTGGCTAGAACGTGCAATTTCAGCCCTTGACAGCGCCTATCCGGGGAAGGAATTTGCCCAATGGCCGGTGTGTGGGGCGCTGCTACCCCATTGGCTACAAGTTTGTGCACAGGCCAAACGAGAAGGCATAGAGTCTGAAGCATTAGGACAAGTTCTTATCCAAGCAGGTGTTTACTTAGGCGCCCAGGGCCGCTACAGCGAAGCAGAACCGTTGTATCAAGAGGTGCTGACCAGACTGAAACCGCTTTTGGGCGAGCTCCATCCTACTGTGGCCATGAGTCTGAACAATCTGGCTGGGCTGTATCACAATCAAGGCAGTTACGGTAAAGCCGAGCCGTTGTATCAAGAGGCCCTGGCGATGAACAAGCAGTTGTTTGGCGAGGCCAATCCTGAAGTGGCCACTATTCTGAACAATCTGGCTGGGCTTTACTTCAATCAAGGCCGCTACTGTGATGCCGAGCCGTTGTTTCAGCAGTCGTTGACATTGCGTAAACGACTGTTTGGCGAGGCCCATCCCGCTGTGGCCACTTGCCTAAACAATTTGGCCAGGCTCTACGCTAATCAGGGCCGCTACGGTGATGCCGAGCCGTTGCATCAAGAGGCGCTGGTTATGCGTAAACGACTGTTTGGCGAGGCCCATCCCGCTGTGGCTATTTGCTTGAATGATCTGGCTTCGCTCTATGAAAATCAAGGACACTACAGTGAGGCAGAGCCACTTTATCAAGAGGCATTGGCCATGCGTCAACGGTTGTTGGGCGAAGCACATCCTCTGACGAAACTCGTACAGGATAATCTCAAAGTGTGTATGGATAAGCAAAAACACCACGAATAATGTCGCTATAGAGTTATGAATAAATCATTCGTGACAACCAAGAAGCCTACTCTTGCTCCATCAAACTCTGTTCAGTAGTGCAGATACTTTGGGTAGCAAAAGTCGTGTGTACTATACGAGAAGCAAGCTAGAAATCCTGCTGCTCCGATCGGAAAAACATCTTTCATATAAGACTGACAGCCGATCTCTCCAAAGAGGTCGGCTGTTATCGTTTGTATGAAAAATCGTTCCAATATAGGGTCAGCTTGTCTAACTCGGATTTTGTGAAAAAGGCTGAAATCTTTTCCTGGAAAGGGTTTTAATAGATTCCATTCGTTTGAAACAGAGTAGGGGGTTTTGACTTACGTTGTAAACCCCTGTTGTTTCTGTGTAAGAGGCATAGGTGGACAAGTGAAGGAAAGACGATTGCTTTGGTAAGGATGCCTTGCTTGAGCTCAAAGGGTTTTTAAGAGGTCTCGAAATTCACGTAGGGCCATACTAGACCCTGCACTCCAGGCTCGTTCGATGTAGCTGGGGAAAATATTTTTCACATCCACATTTGGAAAGGTGGGACTGCTCACACTCTCGTTGTAGCCTTCTGACTCAAGGACATAGATTTTGAGAACCCCTTGCCGATAAATCCATAGCTCAGGGACTTTTAGCGTTTGGTAAATATCCAAACTGGTCAAAGATGTGAGGTCAACCTCAATGGCTAGGTCAGGTGGTGGATCTGTAGCTAAATCAATCCGCTCTTTTCCCAACAGTGTTTGCCAATTCTGAATGTAGAAACAAGCATCAGGTTCAGCGCCAGCTTCTTGAAAGCGTTTCAGGGTGAGTGGATGGGAGCTGTCCCACTCTCTATCTTGATGGCTGAGTAAAGCTTTGACGAGGTCAACGAGAATGTCGATACGCCGACCATGCCCTGCCATAGGAGCCATAATGGAAATTTCTTGAGTAAGGGCACTAAACCTGATTTTGATAGCGGCATCATCACGACGGCTTTCTAACATGGTTTCGTAGTCAGCCCAGGTTTGATAACGCAGGGTTACCTCACTTCCCGGCGGAAGCTTGATTTGCGTTGGGCTAACTGTCAAAACCATGGGGCCTGCCATCTGTGCTTATATCCAGGATAGTCAGGATTGTAGCGAAACGCAGTTTTTATTAGTCGCCTATCAGTTTGACGTTGAGCTAGGAAGCCCTACCTAGTATCGGAGTGCCGCTTCACTAGCGATCAATGCAGTGAACTTTGCCATGCAGAAAGGTGGATTGGCTGGGCACTCGCAGGCAATCCACCTAAGGATATGGTCGATGAGCTACGCGACTTGCTGTTAGAAGAAATTTATTCTTGACGTCAGGCACTTAGACGCTAAGTCTGCTGAGGATTTTCGGTTGATCCAAGTCTAAGAATGGGCGTCATCTTTATTGGGGTAGTAGGGGTCGTGGGTTCAAATCCCGCCGCTCCGATCGGCAAAACATTTGCTAAATAAGGATTACAGCCGTTCTCTGAGGAGGGCGGCTGTTGTCGTTTTCGTGCAGATAAGGGGCAGTCCGTTTTTCTGAAATAGTCTTAAACCCTTTGAACGTGGGCGTTAGGAAGCTTGGGTGCGAGCCGTTATGCCTGAAACAGAGTAGGGGTCATGTCTTATTTAGAGAAATATTTTTCTGTGAAGCGTATCCTCTAAACCTGTAGGATTCGGGATGTGTAACTCCAAGCCCTATCCGAATGGCCAGTGTCCCATTGCTACGTCTGAGTGATCTTTGTGAGTCAAGACCCGAACGTCCGGGTTGGTCTTTAACCTTTGGCGCTATCTGTGCTGAAGCAGCAGCAGTTTGTTTAGATGATCAAGACCATCCACATAGCATTGTGTTGAAAATCGATGGCCAGCAGACCTGTGAAATGGAGCTTCAGTGGGACGCTATTGACGACACCATGCGACGGTTTAATGCTGATCAAGAGGTAGCGACTGAATATGGTGCTTATGGTATTGCCGCGCTGGTGATGCCTGTTTTGATGAACCTAACGGTTATTGAACGCTCTGTGAAAGGCAAGGGGCTTGGCTTCGATTTTTGGTTGGGTTCTACTGACAATGCTGATACCTTGTTTCAACGCAAAGCTCGCTTGGAAGTATCTGGTATTCGTAAGGGGTCCGAATCTATTATTCAATCCAGAGTTAAGATAAAGCTAAAGCAGATTAAGCCTTCGGATAAAGTAGCGCCGGGCTACGTCTCTGTAATTGAGTTTGGTACTCCTAAAGCGCGTATTGTTGAAAAATGCAGGATGTAGAGATTCTTCATCAAGAAGCCATGGAACTGGTAGACCAGACTGACCTGGCACGTCACAGTGGTGATCGCACAAAGGCGCTTGAATTGCTTCAATCTGCTTTTGACAAAGAGCGTGCAGCGGCTGATTTAGTTGCCGATCAGTTTGACCTTGAGCCGACGCGCTCTATTTTGCATCGTAGTGCAGCTACGCTGGCGATTGAATGTAATGAACTTCGCCATGCAGAACGTTTAATTGGTCGAGCACTAGCGGGCAATCCTCCGGCTGATATTGCTGATGAGTTACGCGACTTGCTGCTAGAAGAAATTTATTCTCAACGCCAGGCAATAGGACTCTAAGCCTGCTAAAGATTTTTCGGTTGAGTCATGCTCAATCATGGGCGTTATCTTTATTGGGGTAATAGGGGTCGTGGGTTCAAATCCCGCCGCTCCGATCGGTAAACAATTTGCTAATGACAACAGCCACTCTCATTTGAGAGTGGCTGTTGTCATTAGAGGTAAAAAATACACTCGCTTTGTATGTGTATGCAGTTGCTTGCTAGCAGGTTTCGTAGAGTAGAGCCATTTATAAAGTGGCTAAAGTAGCTGTGTTAGCCAATGCGTATGTAAATCTGACTGTGATTCAATCCTCAGTAATTGCAACACCCTTCCAAAAGGCGACTCTGCCTCGAATGTTGGCTGCGGCTTCCTTAGGTTCTGCGTAATACCAAGCGGCATTTTCATTGAGTTGGCCATCCACTTCTAGCGAGTAGTAGTTGGCGGTGCCTTTCCAAGCGCACATGGAGGTGTGGTCACTCGGTTTGAAAAATTGTTTTTGTAGCGCATCTTCTGGAAAGTAGTGATTGCCTTCTACAACGACGGTGTCATCAGATTCAGCCACAATGCTTCCATTCCAAGTTGCTTTCATAGTGATTTTTTTGGGATGCTGACTGCTAAGGGACTTCTCCTTGAGATGTTAAAGCCTGCCTGGAAAAATTGCTGTTTAGAAAAATGCATTGTGCGATCGCAACCTCAAATCAGAAACCAAGCGAGAAAGTACAGTGGACAGTCCAAAGGCCAAAATAACTAGAGAGTGTTTGGCATTGTCTTTTGTGGTTGTTTTGTCTATTGAGCCAGAGCAGTCATATCTCGACTAAGTGACGATCAGCATAGAGTGATGTCGCCGCTCATTAGCGAATTAAGAAGAGAAGAGACCTTTTGTATTCACGATTACATTTCAAATAGGTACAACCTCCTATGGCACAATATAAAGACTCTTAAAACCCCAAAAAGAACTAAGCCTGTGAGTATCGCCAAGCCACCTGCCCGTCGAGCTGTTTTTCCCTTCACTGCGGTAATCGGCCAAGAAGATATGAAGTTAGCGCTGATTCTGAACGTTATTGACCCCAAAATCGGTGGCGTTATGATCATGGGCGATCGCGGCACAGGAAAATCCACCACCATCCGTGCCCTAGCCGACCTCCTTCCAGAAATTCAGGTCGCTGCTGACGATCCTTTCAACCGCGCCCCCGATAATCCCGACGTCGTTGCCGAGCGCGAAGGTGCAGATATTTCAATCACAGAGAAAAAAGTTCCCATGGTGGATCTGCCTCTGGGTGCAACAGAAGATCGGGTGTGTGGCACCATCGACATCGAAAAAGCCCTGGCCGAAGGCGTCAAAGCGTTTGAACCTGGACTATTGGCCAAAGCTAACCGAGGTTTACTCTATGTAGATGAGGTCAATCTGCTAGATGACCACCTAGTGGATGTGCTGCTCGACTCCGCTGCATCCGGTTGGAACACCGTAGAGCGTGAAGGCATTTCTATTCGCCACCCAGCGCAGTTTGTCCTCATTGGCTCCGGTAACCCCGAGGAAGGTGAGCTGCGTCCTCAGCTGCTCGACCGCTTTGGAATGCACGCCGAGATTCGCACCGTGCGCGACCCTGAGCTACGGGTGAAAATCGTAGAGCAGCGCACTGAGTTCGACCAAGATCCCGATGGTTTCTCCAGTAACTGCAAAGCCGAGCAAGATGCCCTGCGCGAGAAAATTGTCGGTGCTCAAAATCGCCTCAAAGACGTCACCCTCGACCCAGAGTTTCGCGTAAAAATTTCTCAGGTGTGTTCAGAGCTAGATGTGGACGGCCTGCGAGGTGACATTGTCTCCAATCGCGCCGCTAAAGCGTTGGCCGCCTACGAAGGTCGCACAGAAGTCACCCTCGAAGATATCCAGCGCGTGATTGCCCTATGTCTGCGTCATCGCTTGCGTAAGGATCCGCTAGAGTCCATCGACTCTGGATTCAAAGTAGAGAAAACGTTTGGCTCTGCGTTTGGTGTTGCCGTTGCAGAACCTTCCGCGAATGGTCGACAGCCTGCTGGTGTCAGGTAAGGCTTACTGTGAGGTTTGCTGACTAACGGCCAACGACTAACCGCTATGACTAAACGTATTCTGGGAATTGATCCGGGGCTGGCCATTTTGGGGTTTGGTGTCATTGAATATGACCCCGCTGAAATGAGAGCCCTCACGCCCAAAATCACGACCATCGATTACGGTGTGGTCAAGACTGCGGCAAAGACAGAAACCGGCAAGCGACTCTGCACGATTTATGACGACTTGCACAGCGTCATTGATGAGTACAAGCCGGACTTAGTCTCGATAGAAAAGCTGTTTTCCTACAAGATGGGCAGCATCATTTTGGTGGCCCAGGCGAGGGGCGTGGTGATGCTCGTGCTGGCTCAGCGCAACTTGCCGTTTGTGGAATTTACCCCAGCGCAAATCAAGCAGTCGATTACGGGCCATGGCAATGCCGACAAGGCCGATGTGCAAGATGCGATCGCTCGTGAACTCAAGCTAGACGCTATCCCCAAGCCAGACGATGCCGCCGATGGCCTAGCCGTTGCGCTAACGGCTTGGTTCCGCATGGAATAGCAATTTATCCAGATGCTTCTCAGCAGTTAAAGATCAATGTCTAAAGGTCAGTTCTAAAGATTCAGTTTCCACAGATCAGTTTCCAACGGTCAGTTTCTCAAGGGACGTAGATGCCATGCCAAAGTTTGCGACACCTATAGCCAGGGCAAAAGCAGACAAGCTGATGCAGCCAGCTTTAATTCGAGTAATTGACAACATCCGTAAGCAACTAGACCAATCCACTTGGCAAGGCAACTACGAAGAAGAACTCATTTGGCCGGAGGGCACCACTCCCGAACACCAGCAGGAGTATATTGCGTTGCAAAAGCTTCTCCACGGTGTCCCACCCGAAGAGCATGATCGTGTTTCTGCCCTGATGTCTGCCTTACCTCAGCCCTCTCCGCTATACACTCTGCGCCTGACCCGAGAGCATTTTGAAGATCACACGGTGGATATCTGGGCGCTTTGCTACCGGGTATGTGCGCTGACTTCCTACCCTGAAAATGAAGAGGCCGCTCAAGAAATTACGCTCGAAGCCGACGATAACCTATTTGATGAGCTGGGCGAAGTCGATTGGCTTAAGCTCGACGAGAAAACGAAGGGTTTGATAGAGGGCATTTTTGCTGACTTGCCGGCCTGATGCTGGCGCGCTTGCTTCGTCGAGACAGTGTTGCAAAGCAAGGGCAAGGGGCGAGGGGCAAGGGGCAAGGGGCATTCAGAAAGTCGAATAGCTTTATCTATTTGATTGATAGCTATTAACTGGTGAATGTGATTACCTGAAAGAGGTTTGTCTTGCGGGTATGTGCCATGCAGCTGATTGGAATGCTTGATTCTCCCTACGTTCGTCGAGTGGCGATCGCCCTTCACCACTTTGGCATTCCCTTCGAGCACCTATCCCTCTCCGTCTTTCGCAACGTCGATGAATTCACTCAAATTAATTCACTTGTCAAAGCGCCAACATTGGTTTGCGATGATGGCGAAGTCCTGATGGACTCCACCCTGATTTTGAATTACATTGAGCGGCTGGTTGGCTCTGAGAAAAGCTTAATGCCGCAGGTGATCGCAGACTACCAGCAGGCCCTGCGAATCATTGGCCTAGCGCTAAATGCTTGTGACAAAAGCGTCCAAATCGTCTACGAACGCGACCTGCGTCCCACTGAAAAACAGCATCAGCCCTGGCGCGATCGCATCGAATCCCAAGTACTAGCCGCCTACGATTTGCTAGAGCCTTACGCTGCAGACACCTCAGACTGGCTCGTCAATCATCAATTCACCGTCGCTGATATCACCCTGGGTGTGGCTTGGCAGTTTACGCAGCATGTGATTGCTGATGTGGTTGCTGCAGATCGCTATCCAGCAATCTCTACACTGTCATCGCGTGCAGAGGCACTTTCAGAATTTTTAGCCACACCGTTAGAGCCAGGCTGGCAGCCAAAGCGATAAAAACGAAGCGATAAAAACTATGAGCTAGGCATCGTCTGCGTATTGGGCAGCTCGATTGAGAACGTCGTTCCCCGACCAGTCTGAGACTCGCAGAGCAGTTCACCGTGGTGATTGGTAACGATTTGACGGCTAATGGCTAATCCTAGCCCCGTTCCTTTGCCAATAGGTTTGGTGGTAAAAAATGGGTCGTATAGTTTCGTTTGAATCGCCTCTGGTATTCCTAACCCGTTGTCGCTAATGTCTATCCGTACGCCTTTTGCGCTGTCTGCAATGTCAATTGCAATCAAAGGTTTTTTCCTTTCAATGTTGTCGAAATTTTGAGCCCAAGCCTCGTCAATGGCATCAACTGCATTCGTTAGTAAGCTCATGACCACTTGATTGATCTTTCCCGGCGAGCATTCGATGATTGGGAGCGTGTGATAGCGTTTTTGGATTTGAATTTTAGGTCTGTGCTGTGTGGGTCGTAGCCGGTCGGAAAGGAGTAACAGTGCGGTATCAATGCCCTGTTCAATCCTGACTTTCTTAAAGCCAACCTCATCTAAACGAGAGAAGTTACGCAGGGCCTCAACGATATAGCTGATACGCACAGAGCCCGCTTTCATAGAAGCACAGAGATTGGGTAAATCCCTGAGGAGAAAATCTGCATCTAGGTCTTCTTCTGCCGCTTCAATCTCTGGGATGCTACTACTATTAGAGGTGCCACTGGAAAAATGCTCCTGGTATAGGGACACCAGTGTCAATAAACTGCGAACGTGGTGCTCAACATGATTCAAATTGGCAGAGATAAAGTTGACTGGATTGTTGATCTCATGGGCAAGCCCAGCGGCAAGCTGACCTAGGCTGGACATCTTTTCTGACTGTGCAAGTTGTGTCTGAGTCGATTTCAGCGAGCGTAGGGTCGCTTCCAGTTCACTCGCTTGCTGTTGTGTCTTCGTCAGTAGCTCAGCGTGATCGATAGCAACGCTCAAATGCATGGCTATCTTCGAGACGAACTCAATCTCATCTGCCTGCCAATGCCTGGGCCCCGAGCATTGATGGACGCATAGCAAACCCCAAAGTTCTGTTCCTTTGAGTAAGGGAACCAAGAGGTTTGCCCTCACTTGAAACTGACTTAATATCTCAATATGACAGGGGCTGAGCCCTGCTTCATAAATATCGTCAAGTGCCTGGATGCGGCCATCTCGGTATGCATCAGCATACTGCTGACCAAAGCAGTGATCATGTACCTGCTTGGAGAGTACTGCGTCAAACTGAGGTTGAACAGATTCGGCAATAAATATCCCGTCGTCCCATCCTTGATGAACATCTAGTCTAACTACGCCAACGCGGTCGGCCGCTAGCAGCTGTCTGAGTTCTTTGATAGTGGTTTGAATAATCTCATCTAGCTCTATAGACTTTCGGATATTCGAGACGATCTCAAACAGTGCTCTCTCGTGTGCGAGGTCAAAAGAGCATTGTTGTAGCGTGCAAGCATGCTGTTCGGCCATCAGTTTTTATTAAAGAAATCTCTTAACTATTCGTTAAGCTTTCCCAGATAGCCACATGTAGTGATGATTCACCCTAAGTGTAAGCACGCTTCAGCTGAGTCTATGTGCCCCTTCTTTTCTGTGACGGCTGTAGAGTAGCTCTGTTGATGCCTACACAATTCCTACAAGAGAAATAAGGATGAAAATCGACTTAAGCGCGATTCCAGTAGAGACGGGTACGACATATCCGGCTGAATTTCGGGCCGCTGTAGAGGGGCGATCTCGCCAGCGGGTCGGCAATGCTGCTGGGCTCAAAAATTTTGGCGTCAATCTCACCACGCTAGTGCCGGGAAGCCAGTCTGCATTGCGGCACTGGCACTCTGCGCAGGATGAGTTTGTCTATGTTGTCCAAGGTGAGCTAGTGCTGATTACAGATGAAGGCGAGCAAACACTAGGCCCAGGGGAAATGGCTGGCTTTGCAGCGGGTGTTGCCAATGGTCATCACTTAGTGAATCGGTCGAATCAGCCTGCGACGTATTTAGAAATTGGCGATCACACCTTTCCTGACCGCGCTGACTATCCTGACGACGATCTTCTTTGCATGCCGACGGAAGACGGGCATCGGCAGTTCATACATAAAGATAGCCGTCCTTACTAATTTTGAGCCGTTACTGTCACCAAAACACTAAGCGTACATCTCCTTAGTAACACCGAGAATTACGAAGAACTACGCTGCACAAACGCTCGTCGAGAATGCTTTACTGTCATTACGTGTAATAAATAATACATTAGTAGACCTGCTGCAAATTTTTAGCTCATACTGACTGCTGAAAAGCATTTTTTACTCGGCCTATGAAGAGTTGAATGAAACCTTTGCTCTCATAGGGTTTTATGGTGCCTCTATCATGCCTCTTTCTCTATTTCAAGTGGCCAAGCAAGATATTTGTTGAAAAACTTTCAAAAATGTACGGATTAAGAAAGTAATTCAAGTATATTTTTATACCACAAATAAAATGGCCTACTGAGGTGGCTATTCGTGGGCGTGTCTTGCAGCTGATTGTCAAAGGTTCAAGATTCTCACCACACAACCGTAGGGATTTCACGATGAGAAAATTTCATATCTTTAGCGCATTATTTTTACTGACCGCATGGTCTAGCAATTTCACTTCGGCAGGACCATCAACTGCTGGTCGCTTTCAAATTGGCTCGGCTGCCAATGCTGAAGTGCGTTGGACACCTAACCCTGAACGAGGTAGTGCTTCTACGACCATGTCTGGAGGGCGCAGAGGAACCCCTTTTGCGGCTTGTGCTCTAGATGATGACGTGCCTGACCCTGCCATCACTTTATTAGTGCCCGATGGCGGTGTTAATTTGACCACTGAGGCTCATCCCACCCTGTCTTGGTACTTAGAAAGTGATGGCGTCGTGGATATGGAGTTTATGCTGTCACATCCCGAGCAGGCAGAACCTGTCTACACCAAGGAAATGCAGTCTGCAGCAGGGCTTGTTGAAGTGACGTTGCCAGAGTCTGTGGCGCTTGAGGTGGGTAAGGCCTATCGCTGGACCGTCTTTGTTCATTGCGAAGGTGGTGAATATACTATCCATGCGCGTAGTTTTGTAGAGCGAACAGCTGAAAATACCCTGGGTGAAGCCGCAACGCTGTCGCCCATAGATCGAGCAAATGCCTTTGCTGCCCAAGGTATTTGGTACGATGCGCTGAACACGCTAGTGGCGTCCTATCGGCAAGAAGGCAACATGGCAACCCTCTTGGAGATTCGGGATTTATTGCGGCAGGCAGACACTGAGGTGCCGCTAGAACTATCGCTGGCAATAGAGTCCTAGCAAGTGTCCTAGCAATAGAGCGCTAGGAGAGCCAGTCCAGGGTCTGTCTTTTGATTGGATGAGTCTATCTCTCGCTGAGTGGGCTTACTAGAAACGTAGGCTTAGGCACCTCGTGTAGCTGCTACACGAGGTGCGTTTGCTAGAGCCATGGTGAATTTTAGAGATCTGAGTGTTGGCGGTGTAACAAAAGAGTGTTGGCATATTCCACAGGCGCATCTGCCAACACTCTAGGCACAGCGCTGAGTCCGCTGTTTGATAAGGCTTATCGCCTTTATCGCGGTCTTGAGCTAAGTGCCAAAAATTAACAGTTGCCGTTTGCCGTTGGCGCAGTGCAGTAGGGACAGAGTTTTAAGTGGTGGATCAGCCTCGAAAGTCATCTGCCATAGAGGAATGGACATACGTTCTCAATGGTTGGTGGCGACGGGTCATCAATCAAAAATATATGGCTCCCGTACTGGGTGTAGTCGCAACAGGCGGTGTCCTAGCCTTGCGAAGCTTGGGTGCGTTCCAGGTATGGGAACTCCAGAGCTTTGATTTTATGATGAACCATCGTCCGGCTGAGCCTGTGGACGAACGAATTGTGATTATCGGTGTTGATGAATCCGATATTGAAAGGTCCCAAAATGCGGCGGTTTCGGATGAAATGCTGGCAGATGTCATTGAGGCCGTCAAGGCACAGAATCCCACTGTCATTGGCCTAGACTTTTTCCGCAATGTTCCTCGCGATGAAGGTTATGAGCGGCTGCAAACCATCTTTCAAGAAACACCAAACATCATTGGAATTGAAAAAGTCGTTGATGATTCTTCGCTATCCGCTGTTGCTGGCAGTTCTGGTCTCGTAAAAAATGACCAAGTTGCGGCGAGCGATCTGATTATCGATATCGATGGGCGGGTTCGCAGGGGCTTTTTGTTTCCCAGTGCAGTAGGTGATCGCGTCTTAGAAGGCCTGGCCTTTCGAGTGGCCTTGGAGTACCTAGAGAGTTTGGATGTGTACCCCACCTCCAGTCCCGATAATCCGGATGTTCTGCAGTTAGGGTATGCTCGCTTGCCCCCTTTTGAGAAAAATTCGGGCGGTTATCACAATGCCGATGCAGGTGGCTATCAACTGGTAATGAACTGGCGTTCTGACCTGAAATTTGAAACGTTTAGTGCGTACGATGCCATCGAAGGCCGCATTCCACCAAACACCCTGCAAGATAAAATCGTGCTGATTGGCGGGATGCAGTCAGCGGATGCTGACGTTTTCTTTACGCCCTACAGCAAGCGCAAAGATGTCGTTGGCTTGTTGCCCAGTCACGGTATCGAGATCCACGCGAGCCTGACGAGTGAAATTATTAGTGCAGCATTTGGTCAACGTCCCCCCCTGCGCATGCTGCCTGGCCATATTGAGGCACTGCTGATTACAATTTTTGCTTGGTTAGGTATTGGTCTATACAGCATAGGGCGCAATGATTTTCGCCGATTTCAGCTCTATGGTTTATTCATCCTTGCCAACGTCGGTCTCAGCTACTTAGCTCTGATTTTGAGTGGATGGTGGCTACCGGTTGTGCCGATGGGGGTGGCTTTGATGGCCGCACCCGTGGTGACGCGTTTATACAAAATTAACCGTTTGCAAACGCTCTCTGAAATTGATGAACTCACACAGCTGGCAAATCGTCGCAGCTTCCAAAAGCACCTAGCTGAAGAATGGCAGCGGGCACTGCGAGCACACACCCAAATTTCCCTTATCCTTTGCGACGTAGACTATTTCAAGCTCTATAACGACACCTATGGCCATCCTCAGGGCGATGAGTGTCTGCGACAAGTTGCCAGTGCCATTGGTAAAGCAGTTCGCCGCCCGGATGATTTGGCCGCTCGCTACGGCGGTGAAGAATTTGTGATTTTGCTTCCCAATACTGATTCGGAAGGGGCCCAGCAAGTGGCCAAAGATGCGGCTAATAACGTCCGCACCTTAGCTCTAGAACATGAGGCCTCTAAAGTTTCACCCTATGTCAGTATTAGCCTTGGCGTCACCACCGTTAACCCGAAAGAAGGCATAGCGGTGAGTACGCTTGTGGACACCGCCGACCTGGGCCTCTATGAAGCGAAGCGCCGGGGCCGTAATCAAATGGTCCTACGTCTGCCATGGGCTGTGGACTAAATGTGGACTAAAGAGCGCTATCCCATCACAGCTGTGGATTTCACAACTGCATACCCCGGGCTACATGCACCACTTCATCTACTCGGCGGCTTTTTATCTTGTCGGTGCGTGTTGCGATAGTTCACCCGAGCCCCCGCCCACTGTAGCTTGTTGCGCAGAGTGCGGTAGTAAGAGTGGTCTTCGCGCAAAATAATGAACTTAGCCAAGTGGCTCGCCATCCGAATATCTACCCGCTGACCTGGCCAAATACTGGTACCAAATACACCATCAGTCCACAGTTTGGTATTGCCTTCAGGGTCGACCAGCGGCCACACGCTCACCGTACTGCCCGGTGGTAGCACAATGGGGCGACTCGACAGGCTCATGGGGCAGATGGGCGTTACGATCAGCGCATGCATGCCTGGATGCACAATCGGTCCGTTGGCGGAGACGGTGTAGCCGGTTGAGCCAGTCGGGGTGCTGATCAAAAGGCCATCGCCCTGATATTGATCGACTACTTCGCCGTCGATTTCGACCTCTAACGTCGAGGTGATCATGCGGTTGGGTGAGGCTGGTTTTACACACATTTCGTTGAGAGCGTAGTAGCGATCGCTCACTGGTTCAATATTGTAAGACTCCCCCTTATGGGTTCTTGCTTGCAGCATCATTCGGAGCTGCACCGCGTACTTATCTTCCAGCAGCCGTTCCCAAACTCTTGCCCAGTCTCCAATAATCTCCGCTGCCTCAGCCAGGAATCCAAGATGCCCGCCTACATTTACAGCCAAAATGGGAATATCATCCATTGCTAGATGACGAGCTGCCCCCAGAGCAGTCCCGTCACCACCTAGCACTACTGCCAAATCGATAGGATGCTGTACCGATTCTAAAAAGACGGGGTAGGGATTATCCTTGGCCCCGCTTGGCCCCATTAATACTTTTGCGCCGTGCCCTTCCAGCTGCCGAGCACATTTATCAGCGCACTCTTTGCTTAGCTGACTACCTGCCTTGTATACGATAATGACCTGCTTCAGCTGCACGGTGTTTCCCTACAAGACACGCTTACTCAACCTACCACTTCAGCAAATTAAACTGCTCCATATCAACCGTGTCACGGTTTCGGTAGATAGACAGCACAATGGCCAGGCCAACGGCCGCTTCAGCTGCTGCAATTGTAATGACGAAGACAGAAAACACCTGCCCTTTAATCTGAGCGGGGTCCAAGTAGTTCGAGAATGCCATGAGGTTGACATTAACCGCGTTCAGCATTAACTCAATCGACATCAGTACGCGGATAACGTTGCGGCTAGAGACCAACCCATAAATGCCAATGCAGAAGAGAGCCGCGGCCAAGATTAAAAAGTATTCAAGTTGCATATGATGTCGATTGAGTGGATGCTTTCAAAACTTAGAGGTTAGGGACTAGGCGTTTAGGAATCCTTGGAACCTTTGTAAGCAGATTTTGCGGATAACTGTGACTGTATTGCTCTGTTAGATGCTAAAGACACACAGTCGCTTCTCTTTAGTCCATTGTGGCTGATGACTACAGACTCTCTTCACTAGCGCTTGCTGCTGCTACTAGCTCGCGAGGCTTTTCAGGCAGAGTTAGGGCTTCTTCGGTCGGGATAGACTCATCAGGAATATACTCACGACGTGCCAGAATAATCGCGCCGACAAGCGCAATCAGCAGCAGCACAGAAGCCAGCTCAAACGGGAGCAAATAATCGCTGAAGAAGTGCGCGCCAATCACTTCAATGGCTTTGTCACCTGCGGCAGGCACGCTAGAAATCGCCCAAGGGTGGGAAAGCACCATCGTTGTCAACAGGCCAAACAGACCTGCACATACCGCGCCAGTAGAGACCCTGCTGACCCAAACATTTTTTACCGCAGCAAAGTCTTCCTGCTTATTGACCAGCATGATTCCGAACAGAATCAAGACGTTCACCGCGCCTACATATACCAGCACTTGCGCGGCCGCTACAAAGCCAGCATTTAGCAAAATGTACAGGCCCGAAATACTAATGAAGACAAGACCAAGCAAAAACGCAGAATAAACGATGTTAGAGAGCAGAACAACGCCTAAAGCACCCGCCAACATAATGAGACCTAGAAGGCCAAATGAGACGATCTGTACGCCTTCTGCTAAATTCAACGCTGCCAATACCAAAACGATTTTCTCCTCACCGTGATTTCATTAGATATTTCGCCAGGGCCCTGCTGTTTCAAGACCTTTAGCTTGTTACTGACTATTTTCTGATGTTGCCTCTGCGGTTTCTTTCTTGGCTGTTTCCGCATTGATTTCAGCTAAAATATCCTTCGGCAACCGACCAGCGCGCTGAGTTCCCTTGGGTAAATCGTGGGGATCCATTACACCTTTGGGCAAGTAGGCAAATTCGCGCATTGGCGTCACCATTGGATCTTCTGTCACCTTGTAGGGCAACCGTCCGAGGGCAACGTTGTCATAGTTGAGATTGTGGCGATCGTAAGATGCTAGCTCGTACTCTTCAGTCATAGAAAGGCAGTTTGTAGGGCAATATTCCACGCAGTTGCCACAGAAGATACACACTCCAAAGTCAATACTGTAATGGTTCAGCGTCTTCTTTTTAGTTTCTCGATTGAATTCCCAGTCCACAACTGGCAGGTTAATGGGGCAAACTCGAACGCAAACTTCGCAGGCAATACACTTATCAAACTCAAAGTGAATGCGACCCCGATAGCGTTCTGAGGGAATTACCTTTTCATAGGGGTATTGGACCGTTACAGGGCGACGTTTCATATGATCAAAGGTGACCGATAGCCCTTGTCCGATAAATTTTGCTGCCTGAGCCGTTTCTTTGGCGTAGTCACCGACTTGTTTTAAAAAGTTCAACATGGCAAGAGGTCTATACGAGTAAAACGGTTACGTGTGATTGAGGGGGAGAAGCTAGCTGACTAGCCACCGAAATCTTAGCCACCGAAAGCTACAGGAAATACTAGCTTGAGTCCAGCCGTAACTAGCAGATTGACTAGTGACACGGGCAGTAAAAACTTCCACCCTAGATCTAGCAGCTGGTCGATCCGAACGCGAGGAACTGTCCAGCGCAGCAAAATAGTCAGAAACACTAGCAGGTAGGCCTTTAGCATGGTCATGACGATGCCCAGCGAGGCTGCGATAATTTGCACTACCGGTGCTGTCTCGCTGATGCCAAGTAATCCGGTGATGGCTTTAACTGGAATGGGAAAGCTCCATCCGCCCAAGTATAGAACCGAGACAATCAGTGCCGACAGCATCAGGTTCACGTAGGAACCGACGTAAAAGAGGCCGAACTTCATGCCTGTGTACTCGGTTTGGTATCCAGCTACAAGTTCTTCTTCTGCCTCTGGTAGGTCGAAGGGCAAGCGCTCACATTCTGCCAATGCTGAAATCCAAAAAATAACAAAGCCGACTGGTTGTCGCCAAATGTTCCAGCCTAGGATGCCGTAGTCTGACTGCTGATTGACGATGTCAATGGTGCTTAGGCCGTTACTCATCATGACGACGGCGAGTACGGCAAGGGCCAGCGGAATCTCATAGCTGATAGATTGCGCAGCAGCTCGAAGGCCACCTAGGAGTGAGTACTTATTATTTGAGGAATAGCCTGCCATCAGTAGCCCAATGGGCGCAATACTGGAAAGGGCAATCCACAAAAAAATGCCAATGCCTAAGTCTGTAATGACCAAATTTTGGCCGAATGGCACAATCAGAAACGATAAAAAGACCGGGATGACAACGATAGAAGGGCCAATGACAAATAGCCAAGGGTCCGCCTTCGCTGGTGTAATGTCGGCTTTGAAAATGAGCTTGATTCCGTCGGCGACGGCTTGCAGTGCACCCAGCGGGCCAACATATTCAGGGCCGATTCTTTGCTGGGCAGCTGCTGAAATCTTCCGCTCTAGCCATACGCAAATAAAAATGCTGACGGTGGCAACAATCAGCATAAGCACCATAGGCAGAGGTATCCAAACAGTCTTGGCTGCCCCCGCAGGAAGTCCCAAATCAGTAAGGGCTCGAACGAATGTCCCTTGGAGGTCAATTCCTGGAGTCATGCTTTTAAAGAGTGCCGACGGCGTTTATCTATATTTCTTAAACAGATTCTAGCGCTTAATCAACCGCTGAACGCTAATCATCGGGCTTAAATCTGCCTATGGAGTAAAAAACAATAAAAACCCCCCCAGGCATAAATGCCGGGGGGGCTGGAGTTCCTGAAAATCGTCACTGAATATATAGTCGGGGCAGATCGTCAGTTTGCAAAGGGGGGTAGGGCCCATCACCTCTGTGTAGGAACTGTGAAGCTGCTATTTCTCCCAGAGCTGTAAACGCTTATCTATATGGATATAGGGCTGTTCGTGGGGGCCTTCATAAATCTGTGTTGGACGGAAAATTCGATTTTTACCAATTTGCTCTTTCCAGTGCGCTAACCAGCCAGAAACGCGTGCGATCGCAAATATCGGCGTAAATAAATCGGTCGGTATCCCCAGTTTGCGGTAGACCAACCCAGAGTAAAAATCTACGTTGGGATACACTCCTTTGTGGCCAAGCTTTTCTTCGACGACCAGCTCTAACTCTAGAGCGATATCGTAATAGTCATCTCGCCCTGCCTTTGCAAACAGCTGCTCAGCCAGTCCTTGCAAGATAACGGCTCTAGGATCCTTAACTTTGTAGACTCGGTGCCCAAAGCCCATAATTTTCCCCTTCTTGGCAATCAGTTCGTCGACGTAGGGCCGAACCATATCCACCGAGCCAATTTCTTGGAGCATGGAGATTACCTCCTCATTGGCACCACCGTGCAGAGGCCCTGCTAGTGTGCCTACCGCAGATGCGATCACTGCGTAAGGATCTGTCAGTGTGGACGCTGTGACCATAGCCGAGAATGTAGAGGCATTAATCGTATGCTCTGCGTGCAAGCACAGGCAAATATCGAAAATACGAGCAGCTAGTGGATCGGGCTCTCGCTCATTGAGCATGTATAGAAAGTTAGCCGCGTAGCTTAAGTCGTCTCGAGGCTGTACAGGGTCGTTGCCTTTGCGCATCATTTTGAAGGCCGCCACCATAGTGGGAATTTTGGCAATCAGCCGCACCACAGCGTTTTGTACATAGGTCGGATCTCCTAGCTCTCGGCGTGAATGGAAAAGACCTAATGCTGCCGCACATGCCTGTAGTGCATCCATGGGATGCCCACTCTCAGGGAAGCACTTCATCATGTCGCGAATGCGATATTTAAGTCGGCGATGATATTGCACCTCGTGCTCAAACGCCTGTAGTTCTTGTCTGGTGGGTAGACCACCCCAAATTAAAAGATAGGTGCTCTCCAAGAAGCTACTGCTACGGGCAATCTCCTCAATTCGGATCCCCCGATACTCTAAGATGCCGTTTTGACCGTCGACATAGCTAATGCTCGACTGCGTGGCCGGTATCCCTTCCAACCCTGGCCGGTACTCGCATGTCGTCATTTCGCTTCCTTCCTACTTGTCAATGTAAAATTTTGTCTGGCTCCTACCTAAACATAGAACAGAACGAGATCAATCTGTATTAAGCACGCCGTTTTCTGGATCGACGAGTCGCTGGAGCTTTTGTTTGATTTGCTTATCAAATACCTCCCACTTTTGTCGGTTGTAGTCACTATTTTCGTAATATCCAGAGAGGAATCCAATTGGGATTTCAAATCCGCCAGCCATGGAGCGGCCACCGCCAAAGAATTGACCGTGGCTGTCTTTTCCCAGGGCCTCTTTGATGAATTCGTCAGGGTCTAGGGTGATTTTGTTCGTTCTCAGAGAGCCGACAACGACTTCTTTTCCTTCGTCTTCATCGTGCACAATGCCGTAGACCACAGCGGTATGGACGTTTTCCTCTGTGACTAGAAAGTCGGCTGCCTGCGGGATGGCATCGCGATCCTCGTAGCGCAGGTAGCCGACGCCTGCAACCGAAACGCTGTTTTGCAATTGGCGGTTGCGTAGTGATCGCTCAATCACGTCCATGACTCGGCGCGATCGCGATGCCTGTAATACCGCGCTTAAGAGCTGTGCATCGTAATACTGACTCAAAAAAGCCGCTGCCAAAAAGTCAGGCTCTGATGCCTGCATCAGATGATTCGTATCAGAACGTAGCCCGTGCATTAGAGCCGTTGCACATTTCACATGATGATTATTGCTGCGATCAAGCTTCATCAATCCAGCTTGCAGGTATTGGGTCATCATCGTTGCTGTGGCATGGATTTCGGGCCGAATATCCATCATCTCAGCGTCTAACTTGCCTTGAATAGCATGGTGGTCGATGACTAGAATAAGCGGCAGTTCAGCTGCTTTGACCTCGCCGGTTAGTTGGCTGGTGGTGCCTTGAGTGTCAATCAAAACGTAGCCCTGATATTGTGTGAGATCAGGGGCGTCCTTCGCAGCCGCTGGCCATCGCTTGGCCGGTAAACTGGTGAGCTTGACTAAGGCAATATTTTCTTGATGACTGAGCGTTCCAGAATAAAAAATATCGCACTGAATATTGTAGGCGCCTGCAATCAGTCGATAAGCCCAAGCGGCTGAAAGCGCATCTGGATCGGGAAAGTCTTGCAGTAAAACCAGCTGATGAGTGCCGCTGTGTTTCTTAAGGAGCTTTTCTAGAGCCTCTGCTGGTTTGCTCTCAAAGCCTGCTGCTCGCCTGAGGGTGGCTGCTTGATCGGCTAAAGCGTGGTTTGCCAAGGCTAAATCTCCTCTATTCTCTCTGGAAACTGATTTGGACTCCTGTGGAGTTGACTGTGACGGTCCAGGCTGTGACCGTCTTGACTTTAGTATTTTAGGTTTTGACTTTGGTTTCAACGGTCGATCAGAGGATTTACTACTGTCTTGCTTATTTTTGCTGACCAAATGATTTTCACGTGCCAAAACGGATTCGCATAGGAGAGAGGGTACGAAGTAGCAGCCAGAGCTTTTAGGTAAAACGGTTGACTAGTGCTGTCAGTGCATAGCGCTTAGGAAAAAGCACATGTGTCTGCTTGCTTAAGATTAAGGGTTGCCAGCTTGCTGCATTAAGTAAACGCGATGAATTCAGCAGCAGTACGGTTCCCATACGGACTCACACGACTAGTTCAGTCCAATGACATACTGTCTCCACTCTTGATGCACCCCACCACGTACGTGTCTAGAGATCTCAAAGTATAGGCTGCTGTGGGGCTTTCGTGGCTGATTCCTGAGGGGCATCTCCGCCTCCTTTGGGGTACGGCTTCCCTTCTTGACGTTGCACCGCACGCAGGCACTCACAATGTTCTCCCAGCTGTCTCCACCGCCGCGCGACCTGGGAATGACATGATCTAGGGTGAGGCTTTCGCCTGTGTGACCACAATATTGACAGGTGTTATTGTCTCTATGGAGTAAATTTCGACGGGTGAGCGGAATTTCTCTGTATGGGATCCGTACGTAGTGTCGTAGCCGAATGACCGTTGGAAGTGGAAAGTCTGGATAAATCTGCTGTTCTCGTTGCTCTATCTGCTCAGCCTTTCCTTTGATGATGAGCACAACTGCACGCCGCCAGCTTGTAATGTTAAGCGGCTCATAGGAGGCATTTAAAACGAGAACCTTACTCATATTATAGTGCCGAGATTCTCACTAGATACTAGCACAGCTGTACTTTCGCGGGTTGAGAGGGCTGTTATGGTACCAATTAACCCATTTTCTCTTGGTTCCTTATCTACAGAAGCGATGACATACAAAAGCATAGATGAGTCTGCTCAGTCTGTATCCTAATTGCCATTATCCTAATTTCTATCTCTTTGCTCAGTGGTGCTTTTGGATTAGTGGCTTTTGGGGATTAGTGGCGGTTTTATGCCTAAGCGCTCTCAGTACTTACGGTGTGTCGTCACGGTGTGTTGATAAGTTCGATGATGAATCCGATTTTTAGATGCTCTGGAGGTTTCCATGCTCAATTGGGATAAAACGCCTGCGCTGGCTCAAATGCAATGCACCAGGGCTTGGGTCGAAATCGATTTGGTAGCGCTTGCAGATAATGTGAAGGCGATCAAATCTCTCCTTTCGGATGGAACGGATTTGATGTCTGTGGTTAAGGCAGATGCTTATGGGCATGGTGCGGTGACGGTGGCTAAGGTTGCTTTGGCCTCTGGTGCGACTTGGCTGGGCGTTGCAACGGTGCCGGAAGGTATTGAGCTACGTCAGTCAGGCATCGATGCGCCGATTTTGGTAATGGGTGCGGTGAATTACCCTGTGGAAGTCAGTGCGATCGCCCACTGGCATCTACAGCCCACCATCGTCAACCCAAAGCAAGCTCTCGTTTTTTCCGATACGCTGGCTGCACTTTCCCAATCTGAGTGGAATGGTGTGAGCCTACCCGTGCATTTGAAGTTAGATACGGGTATGTCGCGGCTGGGGTTTAGCTGGCGACATTCTGTAGATTTGGCTCGTTTTGTACATCAGCTGCCTCATTTGGAGGCGGTGAGCGTGTACTCCCACTTGGCTACGGCAGATAGTCCTGACCCAGCGACAATGCGATTGCAGCATGTGCGGTTTGAACAGGCGATCTCAGATCTTAAGCAGGCTAATCTCCTACCCCCTAGATTGCACCTGGCTAACTCCGCCTCTACTCTCACCAGTCCAGACCTGCACTACGACCTGGTGCGTGTAGGCCTAGCAACCTACGGCCTATACCCCGCTGATCATCTGCGCTCCAAAGTATGTTTGAAACCGGTCCTAGAAGTGAAGGCACGCATCACCCACATTAAAGATATCCAAGCAGGGGATGGCGTGAGCTACGGCCATAAGTTCATCGCACCGAAGCCAATGAAAATTGCAATTGTTGGTATTGGGTATGCGGATGGCGTTCCTCGACTGCTTTCAAACCAGCTGAAAGTTGCCATCTTGAACCAAGACTTGTCGTCTTCTTCTGCTTATTTAGTGTCACAGATAGGTGCCATCACCATGGATCAAATCATGCTTGATGTTTCTGACGTTCCAACTGTTCAAGAAGGGGACGTTGTCGTATTTTTGGGACAGGCCAACTCTCAGATTCTAGATGCGGACCACTGGGCAAACCTGACAGATACAATATCTTGGGAAATTCTGTGTGGCTTTAAGCACCGCTTGCCTCGGATTACAAAGCCATTGCCAACGTCATTAACCTCTCCTATACCAACTAGTCATGCTGCTGATAATTTGGCTCAAAGGAGCGGAAAATAGCGATGCACCATGCGTAAACTCCATTGCGATAAAAACTTAGCAAAAATACCTGAAAAGATTGCTAGAGCTTTCGCAGAGTTCTTGGTATTATAGTTGCTCACTCATGGAGAAGTGGCTGAGTGGTTGAAAGCGGCTCCCTGCTAAGGAGTTATGGGGTGTAAACTTCATCGAGGGTTCGAATCCCTCCTTCTCCGTTGTTTTCCCATGTATCTCAACTAGTCTCTACAAGGGGGCTAGACAAGTTGTGCTTACAGATTCCGAACTGCCCACAGTAACCGCTCGGGAGTAGCGTTATGGTGAGCGAAAGAAAAGAGATGTTGGAAGCACAGCTGCCCTTTTTTATCCAACACAAATTGAGCAGGTAGCGGTGCACCCAATGCTTGGCCAGTACCGTACTGTTTAAAGAGTGTGCCGCTAGGATTGGCTAACAGAGGCATTTTGAGGTCCAGATCTCGCTGTACTTGCTTGCTTTGACCTAGATCTGTACTAGTAATCATCAGCACTGTTGCCCCTAGCCCAACAAACTGTGGATAAGCCTGTGCCATGCCCAAAATATGGGGATAGCAAAAAGGACAGTATTGCTTTTCTGTGAAAATGCGCGTAAATGCTAATACTATCGGTTTACCACGATAGCTCGATAGCTCCTGAGATTGGCCAGCTGCATCGGTGAGTGTAAAGTTAGGCAGCACCTCTCCTAGTTGAAACTTGCACCTTGCAGGGATGGGTAGAAAATGCTGAAAAAATCGACGGTTAATGACCCCTCGAAAATCGTTAGAAGTAAGCTGCATTCCGAGTTTTGTTGAAACCTTGCTCAAAGAACGTTAAAGCACAGCTAGCAACTGTACGCTTGATGCCTTACGTCTTGTCATCAGACCCTTTTGGCTAGATGTTGTGCAATACACAATATCTAGCCAAACAGTCGCAAGACTATACAGCCGCAAAGAATTCTTTGGACTTAACAGGATCGGGATTCATGGTTGCACTACCTGGTTCCCAGCCCGCTGGGCAGACTTCATCGGGGTGAGACTGTACATACTGAATGGCTTGAAGTACTCTCAGCGTCTCATCTACACTACGACCAAACGACAAGTTGTTGATGGTGGCATGCTGAATAACACCTTCCTTGTCGATGATGAACAACCCACGGAGTGCAACACCCACTTCAGGATCTAGAACGTTATAAGCCTCGCTAATTTCTTTTTTGATGTCAGACACTAAAGGATAGTTGAGATCGCCGACGCCGCCTGTTTTGCGATCAGATTGAATCCAAGCGAGGTGAGAGAATTCGCTGTCTACCGAAACGCCTAAGACTTCGGTATTAATATCGCTAAAGCTGCTATAGCTATCGCTGAATGCTGTGATTTCTGTAGGACACACAAACGTGAAGTCCAGCGGATAGAAAAAGAGGACCACGTACTTGCCACGATAGTCAGAAAGCTTGATGGTCTTAAATTCTTGGTCGACAACGGCTGTTGCTGTAAAGTCGGGTGCACTCTGACCTACTCTCAAACATCCCTGCTCACTCATAGCGATCTCCTCAATTTCGGGTGTCCCTCGGAATATTAACATTAATTAAACGTCGCACTCGTAATGATTCTGGCTATGGCCATTCGAGTGATTTTTTTGCTTTCTTGGAGGACTATAGGCAGCGTCCTAGAGGAAGGCTTGTGCTGGGAAGAACACTACTGCTAGAGAACCCGATGAATGACACATGGGGTTTTCTAATGCGTTTTACTATTTTGGCTGTTGCTTTTACTGCAAAGGAGTGTGAACTTTGTGGTGACTTCCGGCCCAGCGATCGCGTTGAGATCTACTATGTATTCATAGAGCAAATCGCTCTATAGGGCAGATACACAGCCAAGCTCAGTAAACCTCTGTTTGACTTTCTAGGAGGCACTATGACGACGGTTGTCACAACATCTGTCTCATCGAGAAAACAACAGCATCCGAGTAGCGTACGGATATTCCTAAACAGTAGATTTTAGGTAAGTTTGGAGCGTTAGCTAGCTATATTTGCCTTCAGGCGTTTGCTTCTTTGCTTTCGCTGATTGGGTCACATATGGTGTGACCGTGTCTGATTCTCCACTTCAGATAGTCTCTCCTGAGCGATAGGATTCAACCGTTGACTAAGTTTTCGGATGCTGTTGCATATACGCCTAAGTTCTCAGCTCCTGTTCATAAGTTTTGCTCGACTTGAAACGCACTGAGCTTATAAAACAGCGCTAAGAAACTCATAAATAATTTTTAGGCAACACTGTTATTGAAAATGGCTCTGGCGGGATTTGAACCTGCGACCTTGGGCTTATGAGTCCCCTGCTC
>ERZ1740067.743-NODE-743-length-24797-cov-7.808463_pt1 | contig 24797 bp, 28 predicted proteins | sample MGYA00581736_ERZ1740067 | MGnify/ENA primary metagenome ERZ1740067 (study PRJEB43018, sample SAMN04849236) | marine metagenome | isolation source: floating plastic debris | place: Pacific Ocean | collected 2008-08-27 | study: EMG produced TPA metagenomics assembly... | reverse complement strand
GAACTTCGTCTCGGTGCAGGTTGGTGAGGGGCACTTCGGCAGTGGGGGTGAGCCAAAGATCGTCGCGATCGCACTTAAACCCATCTTCTGCGAATTTGGGCAGTTGCCCCGACCCTGTCATCGAGTCAGAATTTACCAAAATCGGTGGCAGCACCTCGGTATAGCCCGCATCCGTGTGTCTAGAGAGCATAAACGAAATCAAAGCCCGCTCCAGCGCTGCACCCGCGCCCGTTAGCGTGACAAAACGGCTCTGCGCTACCTTGACAGAGCGCTCAAAATTCATAATGCCAAGCTTCTCGCCAATTTCGTAATGAGGCAAAACGCCCGCCGCATCAACAATCAACTCATCGCCCCAGCGACGCACTTCAACGTTATCTTCCTCGTCTTTACCTTCCGGCGTAGACTCGCTAGGCAGATTCGGCAGCGTTAGCAAAATCTCTTTAATCTGGGCATTTAGCTCGCGCTCTTGGGGCTCTAGCTCGCTCAGTTCTTGCTTAACGCGGTTGCCCTCGTCTCTCAGCGCTTTAACCTCATCCCCTTTAGGATCAGCACCTTCGCGAATCTTTTGACCAACAGATTTACCCACCTCATTGCTTTTGGCTTGTAAGTCAGAGCGGGTTTTCTCAATCTTTCGCTGTTGAGCATCCAATGCTAGCAGTGGCTGCAAATCGTAGCTGCCCCTTTTTGCGAGTGTGCTTTGAACTTGCTCAGTCTGATTGCGAATTAGCTTAATATCCAGCACGGTCCTTTGTTCCTTACACTGCTTCCTAAACTTGCCTCTAGAAAAGGGTAACAGGGCAAGGCTAACAGTCAAAGGGACGCCCAGGCATAATGCCCAAACGTCCCTTTAATTCAATCAACTCAGCCTAAATAGTCAGATCCAAATCTGCCAAATTATTGACGCGCAGTGATGCGCTAACAGTTATGCAACTTGCTGAATTTCGGCAATCTCAGGGATAAACTCACGCAAGCGACGCTCAATCCCCATACGCAATGTCATTGCCGAACTCGGGCAGCTGCTGCAAGCACCGTTCAATCGTAGCTTCACAATCGGGCCATCTAGTTCAACCAATTCAACGTTGCCACCATCTGCCAAGAGATAGGGACGCAGTTCATCAAGGACCTTCTCCACATTGGGTTCGGTCAAGGCCATAGTAGCCATGTTTTATCCTCCAAAATATGTAACAGTTCGTAGACTCAGTGTAACCTTCAAGCCTGTAGTTCATCCAAGCGGGCGAGGACTTCCTGACTGTGAATCGCCGGACGAACACCCAAAAATCTCTCCCTCAGCGTACCTTCTGGATCGATCAAGTAGGTATGTCGCATTGACATCGGCTTCATCCAAGAACCATAAGCTCGGCTGACTTCTCCATCCGGGTCAGACAATAAAGGAAACACCAAGGACTCTGCATCGCAAAACTCGGCGTGAGAATCAACATCGTCGGCGCTGACACCTAAAATTTGAGTGTTACGGGCCTCATACTCAGGTAAATCACGCTGAAACCTCTGGGCTTCAAGGGTACACCCTGGGGTAAAGTCACGGGGATAAAAATAGAGGACCACCCATTGCCCCAAATAATCTGACAAACTAACGCTGCCATCACTGATAGTGCTAGGCAGCGTAAAAGCTGGTGCACTTTGCCCAATTTCTGGCTGTTTGCCACCCAAGGCATAAGCATTAGGCGTTAGCGTTACCAAAACGGTGCCTAAAACAGTCGTCAGAACAATCAGGACACTCAAACAAAGAGTTAGACAAAGCGGCAAAATCTTGCGTGCTAAAATCGTGCGGCGCGGGGGCATGTATTGCTCCTATGTGTAAGCGATAACAATTATGTAAGGGGTAACAACAATAGATTCTAGGCCACGCAGGCTAACAGAATCTAGCGCATTCAGCTTATACGCCCCTTAAAAGATCTAGGAAACAACCTACAGAAACAACGTTATGAGCGCCATTGGCTTCCAAAAATACTGGCATGAAAGCTGGGCCGTTGCTCGTCGTATACTGACTGAGCTGTTTCGGCGGCGTCGGAGTCTCATTTCTTGGTTGATTTTTCCAGCGCTGCTTCTCATTCTCAACGGACTGATTACTGCCAGTGGCAACAATCGAGATATTGAGGTGAGCACTGCGTTTGAAATGGCGTCACCACCAACCTTAGTGGGCGCCGCCTTGTTTTTTAGCTGCTTGGGGGGTGGGGTTGCAACCGTTGTATCCGAACGTGAGCAGCAAACGCTAAAGCGACTTTTTCTGTCTCCTTTGAGCGGAGTCTCTTACTTTTTAGGTATTTTTTTAGCACATAGTGTAATTGGGGTAGGACAGACGTTAGTCATTTTTGCGATCGCAGCTATTGCTGGCGCTAGCTTTACGGGGGCAGCCTGGCCTCTAGCCGTACTAATCATCGTGCTCAGCATTCTCTCCTATGTGGGTCTAGGCTTCATGCTGGGGACTCAGTTTGCTCGCCGTACCGAAGACGTCAGCGCTCTGATTGCGGCCTTCGGCGTTCCCCTTATGGTACTTGGGGGCGCCTTCTTACCCATCTCGCTCTTTCCAGACTCGCTCAAAAACATTGCCAAGTTCAATCCGATCTATCACATGACAGAAGCGCTTACGAATGCGCTACTCAACACAGATAATCCGCTAGGAGAAGAGGGTGGCCACTTCTGGTTTCTCCTTATATTTGCCATCTTTATGGTTGCCGTCGGGTGGTTTTCCTACCGACGAATGCTCGTTCAAGAGCGTCAACTATAAAGCTTATGCAGCAATGGCACCGATTCTCTAGCGTCTTTTGTCTTTGAGTTTTTGAAACTTATTTGGAGTCTGTATCTGTTTCAGTGCTGCTATCTGATCCATTAGCTTTTCGGGATGCGACTTTACGATCTCTCCACATCGCCAGTCCGAGTCCGCTTAACCCCAGTAGTAACGCTGGTTCAGGGATCTCTTGATTGCCACCACCACGCGTAGAGTCAGCTACGGCAAAGGCTAAAGATCCTACCGGAAGGCTGCCGTTTCCTGGCAGATTTAGTGTTTCTCCACCATAGGCAGAAGTAGGCTGTGCTGCTTGATGGTTGCCTCCGTTCGAAGCATCCAAATTAGAACGCCCAGCCACCGCGGAGGCAGGGGCTGTACTTGCAGCCGTTAAAGTTTTGAGCCCGCAATCTGCTGGTATATAAATTCCACTACTGCTGTTACCGTTACCCAAGTGCTGTACCCAGTAACGGTTAAAAGTCGAGTTGGGATTCTCATACATGCCGAAGCCAACTTCAGTAAACGCAGAACTCAATAAATTATTGCGGTGAGTGGCACTGTTCATCCAATCATTAAAAGTTTGTTGAGCAGTGTAGCCACCAGCGGCTAAATTTTCTCCAATTTTAGCCCCCCCGTAGCCAGTGGCCTTAATACGCTGATCAAACGTCGAACCATTTCTACCGATATGGTCGTAGCTGAAGTAGTTGTGCGTTGCCATATCTTCTGCAAACCGCTGTGCAGACTTCCCCAGATTAAAAGAGAATCTGAGTGGTTGTACGCCTTCTTTTTTCCTCTCAGCATTTGTCAGATCGCGTAGCGTGGAAAAGTACTCGCCCAGCGGAGTGCAGCTATTATCACTGCTGACTTCTTGGACTGGAGTTGGCGCAGAATCGCGATCACTAACAACATTGCCGCCGCCGCTTTCGCCGCCACAGCTTGTCAGCATTGTGCCTGCTAGCATCAGACTCCACAGGGCAGTCCATTTCATGGTTGAATACTCCGGTTCCTAGGATATAAAGCGTCACGATTCTGGCCATCGAAAGGTCACTGGAATACCTGTTTGCAAGAGAAACCTAAGCCGCTATAAAACAGAGGCCCCTGCACCTTCGACTGACGTAATGAATTAGAAAAGCGTGAACAAAGTAACTAATGAGTCATGGAGATATCAGCGTGGAAGATCACGAGGTGCTTCCAACGGAAGAGCGCTCGCAGTCCTTTGCTACAGGCGATCCGCACCGAGGCTCAAACAACAAAGCCATTAGCGCTGCTGAAATCTGTTAGAGAAGAAAATAAAAGGTGTCGGCACTCAAGCCTCAACACACCGTATAACCTCAAACTTACGGTAGTGTTTATCCAACAAGCCCATGTGATTGAGTTTGTTAGGTAAGTGAATAATTACACCTAGGAACTTAACGATTACACTACGCAATCTAGTCCGTACTAAATCTGTGTAACATCGGAATTTGTAACCATCCAACACGGATCCTTAATACAAGCACTACGGAGAACCCTACGTAAACTTTACAAAGGGCCTGCTGTAGAATCGTTAATCTACAGGCATTTGAGCCTTGTGCACCCACCTTTGCATCAGCAAACGTTCTAAAAGTAAGACATTCTAGTAAACATGCTATCTTCGTGACTTCTGACACAAAATTTTCAACAGTCGTTGCTGAGGCTACAGCAACTAAAACTGAAATAGCAACGCTCGGGGCAGGTTGCTTTTGGCACACCGAAGAGGCCTTTCGTCAGTGTGATGACATAGTAAGCACCTCTGTCGGCTACATGGGAGGTCACTTCGCTAACCCCTGCTATCTCGATGTTCTCTCACGTATTACAGGGCATGCCGAAGTCGCCCAAATACACTACGACCCTACGGTTATCGACTACACCCAGCTGCTAACTATTTTCTGGCAGTGCCACAACCCCACAACGCTCAATCGACAGGGGCCAGACCGGGGAGAACAGTATCGATCGGTCATTTTCTATCACACGCAGACCCAGCGTCAGCTTGCGATCACGTCAAAAAATCAGCTCGATAACACCAACGCCTACACCAACCCCATTGTCACCGAAATAAAACCCGCAGGCGACTACTGGCTGGCTCCAGAGGAGCACCAGCAGTACTTATCAAAGAAAAAAATCAAAAGAAAGCCCCAAAAAGCCCCATAGTTACCTCGTAGTCACAAAGGTAGCGACTGTATCAATTACAGTTGGTGTTTTTACGGGCGCAACTACGGGTAACTTTGTTTTAGCACTCAAACAAACAAAACTTGACGATAGAAACGCCTGTGTCAGGGGCAATGCTTTACCACACAGCGATTCTACATTCCCAAACCTCGTATCAAAACCCTGCATCAAACTTTAGCAGGCATAAGCCTAACCGGGCGTCGTTTCTACCACAGGCAGATCTACCAAAGACCAACCAGATCAAAGGCTCTACCTCATTTATGCTCTACCACACAGCAAACGTCATGCTACAGCCTTAATCATACCGACAGATTCAGCCAGCACCATGCAGACAATTTGTGTAGCCTCTTCAGCTAGCCCATTGCTCTTTCCATCGCTGTAGTCGAATACGGCTGGCCACATACCAAGGCCAGCGATGATACTCTGCCAACAACCATCCAGAAAGGAGACTGTGGCTAAGCCCGGTAAGCGTCACCCAAACAATGACAAATTTCAGCCCACCTGATGGGGGAAAAACGTAATTGGACAAAGAAATCAGCGCAACTGGCAAAATCACTAAGCCAATTGCAAAGGTCCATACCAACGCGGCAGCGGTATCCTTCTGATGGGCCGCTCGCCAGCGACGCCCATTCCAATGCCAAGCCATTGGCTGCAAACTGTCTGCGAGGTGCAGAGACTGCGTTTGCAAATTGGCCGTAAACATGTGCCGACAAAAATCACAGGCAAACAAATCCATCATTGCCATAGCTCTCAGCTTCCCGCTGCCACAGGCCGGACAACGATAAACCTGATTGAAGGCGAGTGTCGTAGGCTGATTTTTGTCATCACTATTTTGCTGATGACTAGAAGAGGCTGGATTTATTTGGCTTGTATCCTCAAATTCACCCATATCAACAAGATTCTATTTAGCAGTTTCTATTTGGTTTCTGCTCGAACCTTTATAAAAGAACTCCTGCATGGCCAGGCATTCTAGTGTGAGTAATCATTGCTTACTACCCAATCAATCTACCCAGTCAATATTTAACCAATGTAGGGCTCGCAAGCACTTAACCTTGCGAGCCCTACATACAGCTTTAAAGATAGTCCGATCAAAACTAGCCCCGCGCCTTTTGTGCGTAATTCTTAACAGGGCTCAAAAGATAGGACGTCATCGACTGAAGCGTGACCTAATGATTGCGCTCTTTTTGCGCACTCGTCTGTAGCTTGATTAACAGGGCATCTGCCTCAGCTTGAAGATGCATAAGATCTACCTGATGGTCTGGCTGATAAGGGTAGCGCTTCACTTCCATCCAGCAGACCTTAGCATCATTGTCGGCAGGAAGGCGCTCAGCCGACGTACTGCCTCTTTTATCAGAAAGAGCAACACCAGAAGGGGTGTCCACAGATTCCTGAGTCACTGATTGGGTCAAAGGCATGTTCTTACAAACTCACTCACAACAAAAATGGAACGGTCCTTCGTGCAGGAACCATAGCTTTAGTTATTTATACCTAAAAAGAACTAACAAAAGCTATGGCATTTTAACCTGCAAAATTCCAAACTGATGTTAACGAACTGAAAAAATCCTTTCGTTGCCCTGCTGTGGCGCTTTGCTAAGTGGTCAATGATTTGGCTAAGGATGCAGCATTGACTGCTTAGGTGCGATCTTCCATCGGAAGGGTCTCACCGCTGCGCTCAGGCAGTCGCTCTTTAGCCAGCAAATCTACCGCATCGCCCAGCGCCGCAGTGAGGCTCTCCCGGGTTTGCTCATGCTCATCCTGCTCGGCCTTGAGTTGGCGTTTGAGTTGCGCACACTGTCGTTGGGATGCAATGAGCTGAGTCTGTAACTGTTCTACGGATGTCGTTTGTTGGATGGTGGCGATTACGGTTTCGAGTTGCCGGGCGATCGCATCTTGAACCGCTTCGCCAGCCTGAGTCTGAGCGCCTTCCTCAAGCCCGCCGGTATCAGCCGATTGCAAAGACTTCAAGGTTTGCTCTAGCTGTGCCAGTTTGCGACTGTGGGCCACAGCATCGCGCTGTCGCTGCTTGGCCTCGCCTTCATATAGGTCACGCCAGCTCTTGACGCTATGGTAAGCCTGCTCCCGTTCTTGCTGAAGCATAGTGACCTGACGCTGTAGTGACTGGATCTCGGCTAGCCACTGGGATACATTTTGGCTCATTCCCAACTGTCCTCACGGTTTGTTTAGAATACCAGCCCCTTTAAAGCTACGGGGGCTGGCAGGATAATCATAATGAGGAGTGCCAAAGACACCAGCCCTAAAAAGTCCCGGGGGCCATTGAGTTCACTAACATCATTTAAGGCGGGTTCTGCAGCAGGAATAAAGAGTAGTAGAAACGCCCATAGCAAAAACTCTTCGTATACGTATGCCAACACCAGCATGAGGATGCGAGCCACGTGGCTGACAATGGCAGCGGTTTTCTTCCCGTACATGGCATGAATAATATGGCCGCCATCTAATTGACCAACCGGCATGAGATTGAGCGCGGTCACGATCAGTCCCAAGCAACCTGAGACGGCTAGCGGATGTAGGTCTAAGGCACTGGTTTCCTGTAGCTGAGCGCCAAGTGCCAGCTTACTGATAATTAGTAGCAGCATTGAGCGACTAGGATCTAGCGCGTCGAAACTCAGCAGGCTTTCATCGCCTAGCGGAACGATGATTGATTGCGATAAGCCCAAAGCCAAAATAGGAAGCGTGATCACTAGGCCTGCCAGCGGGCCCGCAATCCCAATGTCAAAGAGGGCTCTGCGATTGGGCATGGGCGATCGCATCTTGATAAATGCCCCCAGCGTCCCTAGGAAAAAGGGGACGGGGATAAAATAGGGTAGCGATGCTTTCAGTCGGTGATAGCGCGTGGCGATATAGTGCCCCGTCTCATGTACACCCAAAATCAACATGAGTGAAAAGCCATAGGCAACCCCTGCCTCCAGCAGGTCAGGGCTCTCCCATAGCTCAGCGAACGTTTCAAAATCACCGAATAGCTCAGCTCCTACATAGGTCGTTGTTAACAATGTCAGCACAGCGAGTGCAAACGCCAAAAATGGCCGAGTGACGGCTGTCTGATTCAACTGTTGGTTTCGCTTCTTTAGTCGGGCCGCCTGTGTGGGCGTTGCTGAGGCAGGAATAACTTGATTCTTCGCCTGGGGATTGGGCACAAGAGCAAAGAATGGCGTGCCATTGAGTCCCTGCTGAAACAAAACCAAAAAGCGATCGCCAAACTTACTTTCTATGTTCTTCTGAACGGTGTTGTAGGCTTCTCCCGGCGCACTTTTCAGTTTGCCTTTGCAAATCATTGCCTGGGGTAAATATTCAATATTTTGTAAATAGTAAATCGACCAGGGAAAGCATCGCTGCAGTAATGTTTCTTCCTCTCTGGTGATGGGTTTAGAGGGTGTCGAATTGGATATTTTCGCAGTTTCGTCAGCAGCTTTATCTGATTGAGCAGTCGCTTTTGATACTTCCTCTGATGCTTTAATAGATTGCCGGGCTCGAACGCTAGCCATCGTCAAGATGCTGTATAGCACCAGCGAAGACAGTATCATCAGCCCGTACAACAATACCGATGGTGGAGGCTGACCGTCATTGAGTAGCATCCACGCAGTGAAGGTCAGTACTGGCAACATCATGATCAGCCATAGAATCCACAGTGGAATCGACGTCAGGCTAGCCACCCGGTGACTGATCACCCAGTAGGTTACCAACCCCAAAAGTAATGCAAATAAAACGAGAGACATGAACTCTAAGCTGACTGCAACGGCCAGTAGATAAGATTAACTTCCAATGGCGTCATAGATATTGTAGGCCAACGGTCTAAATTCATTCATTGCCCCATGGCTGATCCGCCCAGTTACTGACACCTTTCCCCATCCTTAAACCTTCAAATAGTGTCTGTTTTATGATTTCTGCTTCGCTCGACTCATCCACTGATTCTCCAGCGATCGCACCTGCTGGCAAACCCCCACAAGCTGTCTTTGACACTGTTTTTGCCTTCGCGCCCAATCGTGAAACGCTCGGCGGTACGGCCTATCTTATTTGTGAACGAGATGACACAGGGGGCCATGCCAATATCCTGATCGACTGCCCTGCGATGAACTCAGTCAATCAAACCTTTTTGACCCAAAAAGGCGGCGTGCAAACCCTGTTCATTACCCACCGTGGGGGAATGGCTAAGGTCAAAGCGATTCAGGATACGTTTAACGCCCAGGTGCTAGTGCAGGAACAAGAAGCATATCTTTTGCCAACGATCTCTGTAGAAACGTTTCATCGCGATCGCACCCTTTCCCCTACAAGTCGCGTCTTTTGGAATGCAGGCCACTCCCCTGGCTCTGCGAGCCTGTACCACAGTCGGTATGGCGGCATCCTTTTTACTGGCCGCCACCTGCTCCCAATTAAAGGGGGTGCACCCAGCCCCCTACGGCTCTCCAAAACCTTTCACTGGCCCAGACAACTCCGTGCTGCCCAGCAGCTACTCACAGACTTCAATGCTGATACCCTAGGCACCCTTTGCCCCGGTGCAAACACAGGTTTCCTGCGTGGTGAAAAAAAGATATCGCAAGCCTACGAGCAGCTACAGGCGATTGACTGGACTGCCCTCGCCAATGCGAGACCTGGCTTATAACGACTTACTTATTCAATAACGGCTTAATGAGCAAAGACGACCTCATGCCTGGATAAGCTCATATCATCCCTTTATATCTCCCAAGCACCCGCTAGCCTGTCGCTGACAGGTAGGGGACAGAGCCCGGCTTCCACCTCATCGGGATAGATAAGCCAGGTTCGCTGGGCAGGTTCACTCAAGGTTTGTACAAGTGGTGACAGCTGTTTAATGTCTTTGAGTCCTCTGCGAGTTTTGATTTTTATTCCGCGCTGATAAACGCTGTATCCCTTGCTCCAAGTATGCCTTAAGCCACTGTAACGAAGGGCATCTACCCCTTCTAGAAACAGCTGATGCTGCACATTAGTCAGCAGACTAGCTTGTTCTTCGGCAGTGGCATAGGTGACTTCCTGAACTCTGAGCAACCGCCGGTTGAGATACCGCTGACAAAAGTCAGACAGTGCGGGATCTAAGTGGTGCTGCCAGCGCTGCAAGTGATAGCTGAACACGACATCGTCGCTCGCTAGATAGTGCTTGAGCGATAGCTGTTCGTGGGGTTGACTGAGCCAGGCAGTCACTGTGGCATCTGCCTCTAATTCTCCTCGATTGAGTAATTCTCTAGCACGAGCAAACGCTTGTTCGAGAATCCAGGTAACCGACAGGTTTTTAGCATGATTGTAAATTTGGGCGTACATGAATGAGCGGACGACCAGATAATGCTCAATGGCCGCCAAACCTTTTTGCTCGACGATGAGTTGCTGACTGCTGGGGTCGTAGCTGAGCGCGAGCACAATGCGATCTAGATCGAGCTGGCCGTAGGCTGCGCCTGTGAAATAGCTGTCGCGCATTAGATAGTCAATGCGATCGCAATCCAACTGACTCGATACCAGCTGCCACACACAGGGTACTGGATGAGTGTGGGTGTATACCTGCACTATTTGCTGCCATAGCTGAGGATCGAAGTTGTCAAGCAACCCACGGACATCAGGGGATTGCTCAATAATGGCTATTGTCCACTTCTCGTGCTCAGACCCAAATACCTCCTCAGCAGTGTGACTAAAGGGTCCGTGACCAATATCGTGGAGCAGCGCAGCGCAGAGAACAGTGGCTCGATGTGATCGCAGTGGCTCGTGCGCCCCTGCGATTTGGTCAAACACCCGCATAGCCACTGCCATCACACCCAGAGAGTGCGTAAAGCGAGACATCTCTGCCCCATGAAAGGTTAAATAGGCAGGCCCAAGCTGTCGAATCCGGCGAAGGCGCTGAAATGCTGGGGTATCGATGAGCGCCGTGAGTAGGGCTTCTACTGGATCGTTGCTCTCGAGTGAAATCGCCCCATGGAGCGGATCGTGATAGGTACGCTTAGACATAGAGTGCGATAGGGCAGCGCCGTGTTAAAACGCTGCCCGAGCCTGATACGACATCTTTAGCTTGCCCTATCTGCAAGGTATCCGATGTCGGCGATCCGAACCGATGCCCGACTCCAGATGTCCACCTCTTAAGTACTCGGCTGTGCCTTCGCCAGCGATTCTGACATTAGCGATTTTGACAGCAGGGTCACCGCTGCCTGGTACTGAGCGTCTTCTAGCGTTCCAAACTGCTGTCGCCGCTCCACAGAACTATCCACCGCTTGGTCCGGCTCAATGCCCAATTTATTGATGTCTCTGTGGCTGGGCGTTTCATATTTAGCGATGGTCACAGCCAGTCCCGCACCATTGGGCAAATCGAACAAAGACTGAATCAGACCTTTGCCAAACGTAGTTTCGCCAACAAGCTGAGCCCGTTCATTATCTTGTAGGGCACCAGCCAAAATTTCACTGGCACTAGCCGTCCCTTTATTTACAAGCACCACTAACGGATCGCTTGTAATCGCCTTGCCATTTGCATCGTAGCTGCCCAGGCTTCCTTGACGGTTTACGGTGTAAACCACAGTGCCTTCATCTAGCCACATGCGAGCGACTTCTATGCCGGCTGTCAGTAAGCCACCAGGATTGTTGAGCATATCCAAAATATAAGCGTCTGCGCCTTTCTGCTCTAAGTCTTCCAGGGCGCTTTTGAATTCACTCGTCGCGTTGCCATTGAATTGGCCTAGTCTTAGGTACCCCATCTTAGGCAGACCATCTTCTTGGCGGAGTTCAGAAGAAACAGGGTTGAGAGTAATGCGATCGCGCTCCACATTCACATCAAAACTAGGCTCGTCTCCTCTGCCCACCGTCAAAGTCACCTGAGTTCCTATAGCGCCACGCATTCGAGCAGCCGCTTCATCCAAGCTAAGCCGGGAAGTCGGCATGCCATTAATCTCCAGGATTGTGTCCTGTGGCAGGAGTCCTGCCGACTCAGCGGGTGATCCTTCGATCGGGGCAATCACTCGCAGCGAGCTTTCTTTCTCGTCTTTGGCAATCTGTAATCCCACACCCAGCAACTCACCATTAGTATTGGTTTGCAAACTCTGGTACTGCTGCGGGGGCAAAAAGCGCGTGTAGGGATCTTCCAGAACAGCCAGCATGTCTTGAATGGCGGCGTAGGTTTCCGTCCACGTGGGTAAAGACTTACGCAAAACACGCTGCCGCATAAACCACCAATTTTGATGATTGAAGGTTTCGTCAATGTAGCTGCGATTGACGATGCGCCACACTTCCATCACCATTTGCTGCTGATTTGTAAAAGCCAGTGCAGCAGGCGTGTTTCCCAGCAACAGGCCATTGAAGCCCATGACATTTGAGCCCGGCATGCCCAATACACCCAGCCAGAATGCAATGACCAAACTGGCTGCAGTAGCTGTCCGTAAGATTCGCCGTCCAATAGCTGATGTCACAACCTTTCTTAAGATTCTTCTTACAGGCGATCGCACAGACTTCTCTTCCATCCTCAACCCACTACTCCTAATTTTTTTGGACGCACTTCTACCAAAGGCTCTGCCCTTAGAGCTTCACTCTCAATACTCTTAATTAATAAGATACCGCTTCTCCCAATCACCTGATGTAAGACCACAGGGATTCTCAACCGCCTATCGTCTGTAAAGCTATGTAAACTATATGAAACGCCAGTTTTTCTTAAACTTTTGTCAACCCGGAATAGCGAGCAAGCTGAATGGCGCTGTATCTCAGGAAAATAGCGGCACTCCTAAGCGGGACGAAAGGCGACCTGTGCAAGCTGCTGAAGCGAAGTGGTCGTATCCCCAGCTCCTTCAGCTGTGTTACATTTTTTAGTATTGGTATACAACCTATAAGTCATAACCTTTTGCTTCATGTTTACTAAGCAAGTCACCGATTCTAAAACCTACCAGTGGTTTGACGAACGGCTCGAGATTCAAGCTCTCGCTGACGATATCTCCAGTAAGTACGTTCCTCCCCACGTCAATATCTTTTACTGCCTCGGCGGTATCACACTCGTTTGCTTCATCATCCAGTTCGCAACTGGATTTGCAATGACCTTTTACTACAAGCCCACTGTGACGGACGCGTTTGCATCTGTTCAGTACTTGATGACCGATGTGAACTTCGGGTGGCTCATTCGCTCTGTCCATCGCTGGTCTGCCAGCATGATGGTTCTGGTGATGATTCTCCACGTCTTCCGCGTTTATCTGACCGGTGGCTTCAAGAAGCCTCGTGAGCTGACTTGGGTTACAGGCGTTATCCTTGCTGTAATCACCGTGTCCTTTGGTGTGACTGGCTATTCCCTACCTTGGGATCAAGTTGGCTACTGGGCTGTGAACATCGTATCTGGTGTTCCAGGTGCTATTCCCGTTGTTGGTGGAACAATTGTTGAACTCATGCGCGGTGGTGCTGGTGTTGGTCAAGCGACGTTGACTCGCTTCTACAGCCTGCACACGTTTGTATTGCCTTGGTTCATTGCGGTGTTCATGCTGCTTCACTTCATCATGATTCGTAAGCAGGGTATCTCCGGTCCCTTGTAAATCGAAGTTGCTGCTTATCTGTACAGTTTCATTCCCGCAGCATGCGACTAAGGTCATCCAATGTCCCCGAGTTAGACCTTTTGATAAACGTTAACCCGTCTTAACCAGGGGGGCAGTTAGGGGCCAATGACCGCTACACTGTACGTCAACTGTCGACATCATTAGTTTAGGAAGTTAATCAATGTCAATTCTCAAGAAGCCTGATCTCAGCGATCCTATGTTGAGAGAAAAGCTAAAGAAGGGCATGGGCCACAACTATTACGGTGAGCCCGCTTGGCCTAACGACCTTCTTTACGTATTTCCCATCGTAATCATGGGAACTATTGCTTGCTGTGTATCTCTTGCAGTTCTCGATCCCGCACTTGTCGGCGAGCCTGCTAATCCGTTTGCAACACCGCTAGAAATTCTGCCTGAGTGGTATCTATACCCTACTTTCCAGATGCTGCGCGTTCTGCCCAACAAGCTGTTGGGTATTGCTGCGATGTCTTCGATTCCTTTGGGCCTGATTCTTGTTCCTTTCATTGAAAATGTGAATAAGTTCCAGAATCCTTTCCGCCGTCCTCTGGCCACTACTGTTTTCTTGTTTGGAACAGTTGTTACTGTTTGGCTTGGTATCGGTGCTACGTTCCCGATTGATACCTCTTTGACGCTGGGACTCTTCTAAGTCTGATACTTAATTCAGGTAAGTCGTCCCTTATTGAGACGACTATTTAAGAATCGACAGTCATATGATCAACTTTTGCAGATGTTGTTTGAGGAAGCAAAAGTCTGCTTCGTAAGGGCATATTAAGCAAAAGTCTGATTATTATTAATAAAGTCGCTCTGATCCTTGGGATTGGGGCGATTTTGTTTTCTAATGTTATTTTCAGTGGTCCATCAAGCTTAAGTAGTACGCACATTTACTAAGCAATTAAGGGCACTTTAGCGTTGTTCACTTTGCACTGTTCCGGTGTTTCGTTCAGCAACGTTGTTAACAAACGAGATCTGTAAAAGAGGCTTGGGGATGCTATTTATCAATAGGCGGAGTGATAGATTGGGGGGGTGGTTGGGTCGGTGGTTCTCCAAGTGGTTCTCTCCCCAGATTTACGGCACTGATCGCTTTGAATTAAACATGGTTGAAAAAGACCGGTTTGAGGTCACCAGTCATCTAGAAGAGTTAGCCGCTGTACAGCGTTGGTTTAGAACACTCATTTCTCGACTGGCAGTTAAGACGCCTCGGCTAAATGATCAGTTTGATCAGCTCAATTTGGCGCTAGCAGAGGGGTTTACAAATGCGGTTCGTCACGCCCATGCTGACTTGCCTCCTGCAACGCCTATTGAAATTGAGCTGGTGTTGCAACCTCAGCAAGTAGAAATCTGTATTTTTGACCAGGGTGAACCTTTTGACCCAGATAGCTTGAGTGAACCTCAGCCGGGCACCCTCAGAGAAGGCGGGTATGGCTGGTTTTTGCTCCGTCGTCTGGCAGACCAAGTCACATACAACCAAGTCACATGTAATCGGACATCGGTAGGCTTAACAGATTCAGCCACGTGCACCAATTCCTCAGGAGCCAATCCTTCAGGAACTGTGCAAAGGAATTGTCTGCGTATCGTCAAAATGCTACGTCAAAATGCTATGGGCGACCACGCCTAGCGTACAAACGCCGTCATGCTTTATCAAAATAATGTTCTATCAAAGCTAAAAATGAGTGAAGTAAAAACCTCGAAGATTGTGTGAATGCTAGTGTGAGGCTACTTCAGAAATACCTCTTGCGATATATAAGGCTGTGTATAGCTTGCCTCTGTGGCCATCTTATTCACACTTAAGCGTCTTCTTATGACCAAAACTGCATTAATCACGGGGATTACCGGACAAGACGGCTACTATCTCAGTCAGCTTCTACTAGAGCAGGGCTATCGTGTGGTTGGGCTAGTGCCGCCGGCTCGCCTAGGCAGTGTGGCCAAACTGGATGCGTTGGCCGAACGGGTGGAAATCTATCCCGTTGACCTGACGAGCGCAGATGCGTTGATGCAGACTGTATACAGCTTGCAACCTGCTGAAATCTATAACTTGGCTGCACCCAGTTTTGTCCCTGCGTCTTGGCAAGATCCATTGGGAACGCTGGATTTGATCACAGGCACTGCAACCCGTCTACTGAAGGCGACACGCCAACTCGGGCTGAATACACGCTTCTATCAGGCAAGCTCATCTGAAATTTTTGGCGATGTACAATCTGCCCCGCAAACTGCGCAGACGCCTTTTCGCCCAAAAAATCCTTATGGTGCAGCGAAACTCCACGCTCACTGGACGATGGTGCATCACCGTGAGCGATATGGCCTATTTGCCTGTAGTGGCATTTTGTTCAATCATGAGTCGCCTAGGCGCCCGCCCCGATTCGTTACGCGCAAAATTTCGTTGGCAGCAGCAGCGATTAAACTTGGCAAGCGCGACCGCCTCTCAATCGGCAACCTAGAGGCCAAACGAGACTGGGGCTTTGCTGGCGATCATGTAGAAGCTATGTGGCGAATGCTGCAAGCAGAGACAGCACAGGACTACGTGATTGGCACAGGAGTTTTACACACGGTGAAAGATTTGGTGGCTGCGGCTTTCGGCTGTGTCGACTTAGACTGGGAAAAATATGTGGAAACAGACCCCACTCTGGTTCGCGAAGATGAACACTTTCAGCTGGTCGCCAATCCTGCTAAAGCTAAGGCCAATCTTGAGTGGGAGCCTCAGGTCAGCTTTGAGCAGCTGATTGAAACCATGGTGAGCGCTGATCTCGAACGCATAGAGTCAGGCAGCATTTCGCCCATGGGAGCCGCTTAGTCAGTGAAGCACACGTTTGTCTTTATCGAAGTTTTTGGCTGTGAGGGCGGCATTCAGTCCTATATTCAAGACGTACTAGAGGGCTACGGCCAAGTTGCGGCCAAAAGGACCCACACGGCTGACGTTTTCTTACTTCGTGATGCTGAATGCGACCACTTGCTCAAAGACGATCCTGCTTTTCGATATCACTACCTCAAGAGTGATCAGCTCATCATCGAGCGGTTGAAACTTTCATCTTTGTTGATTACACACTTGATTCGAGAGCGGCCCGACCATGTCTTTTGTGGCCACATCAACTTAGCGGCACTAGTGGGGCCACTTTGCCGCATGCTGGGCATTCCATATACAGTCATGACATACGGTAAGGAGGTTTGGTATCCATTATCCACGGTAGATAAGTGGGCCCTGCAGAATGCTCATCGCGTCTGGACCATTAGCCGCTACAGTCGGGAGCTAGCCAACGAAGCGAACCAAGTCACTCCAGATAAGTTTGACATGCTACCTTGTGTGGTCAACGGCAGGGTTTTCACGCCAGGACCGCCGCCGCAGACACTCATCGATAAATATCAGCTTAAGGATGCGCGCATACTGACAACGGTAGCCAGGTTGTGGCCTGGTGATATTTACAAAGGCGTAGATGTCACTATCCGTGCCCTGCCCAAAATTTCACAGACCTTTCCTAGGGTCAAATACGTGGTGATCGGCAGGGGGGATGACCAACCCCGTCTCGCTCAGTTAGCGGTAAACCTTGGGGTGGCTGACCGAGTGATATTTGCCGGGTTTGTGCCAGATGACGCACTGGTAGATCACTATCGACTTGCCGATGTATATGTGATGCCTTCTAAGGAAGGATTTGGCATTGTGTATTTGGAGGCTATGACCTGCGAGGTCCCTGTGATTGCTGGGGATGATGATGGCTCTGCAGATCCTTTACAGGATGGGCTTGTTGGGTGGCAGGTACCCCATCGTGACCCAGAAGCAGTGGCGATCGCATGCATTGAAGCCTTGAGTGGGAAAGACCCTCGCTGCAACGGCGCATGGCTACGAGAGCAAACGCTAATGAAGTTTAGTTCATCTGCGTTAGTATCGCGGATCGATGAATTGATCGCGTCTCATTAATTGAGCGGATGAGTACTAGGATAAAAGAAACGCATATCTTTCGAGCTGCCAACTGTTTTGGTTAGCTACAGCGATTTTGATGACTCGCAGGAGAGCGCCACAGTGAACCAAAACTTTAATCAGCTCCAGGGCCGTTTCCCTCAGCTAGGCTGCTGGCTATTTTTATTAATTGCCTTTTGGGTCATTGGTGCTATTGGCATTACTGGCATCATTAAGTCAATTTTTGCGCTGGTGCTGTTTCTGCTGCTCGCCCCTGTGTTGGGCTTTTGGGCACTTCAGTTCTGGATAAAGCGAAATCTGGTAGAAGGCAACTGCCCAGTCTGCGCGCAACCTTTGACCGGCATAAAAAACATGAAGACACCTTGCCCCAGTTGCGGTACAGAGGTGGTAGCAACCAGTAATGGCTTTGAGAGGACCTCTGCAGATGGTGTCATCGATGTGCAGGTGGTAGACGAACAGACAACCGCGCAGGCTACGACAGTCGATGTTTCCGATACGGCTACGACAATTGATGTAGAGGTACAGCGTTTGCCAGAGGCAGAAGTCTGATCAAACTGATTGGCACCCTGTTTGATCAAAGTCTGCGTAATAAAACAATCTGCCATAGAACAAAAAAAGGACGCAGTAAACTGCGCCCTTAGGTCGAGAGGTTGTTAGCAACACTGTGAAATAGCTATTGGGTAATGGAGAGCGTGTAGGGGTGGCTTTCGCCGCTGCGATCGCCTACAAACACCCGATACACCCCTTGGTCTAGCAAACCCGGTGCTTGAATAACGCCACCATCATAGTTATGTGCAAAGACGCACTCTCTAAAACCATTGGCACCGGTAATTAGTAGCGTGTAGTCTCCCTGGCTTTTAACTTCAAAACTAAGGGAAGCAAAGGGCTCAGTAATACGGATGGTTTGTCCTCTCGATCGATTAATGTTGCCGCAGGCAGAGCGGTCATTGCCACCCGTTTGCCCAGTCACTTCCATAGGAGAAGATTCTAGCGGCGTGATGATGGGTTCTGGCGGCGTGGTTTGTGCCTTAGCTAACGTTCCAGCCGTTCCGATAGAAAGAACGGTAAGCAGTGAGAAGAAGAGCGGAGAAAGTCTCATGGAACCCCCTTTTGCGTGACGAGTATGCACAGAGAGAAGATATAGAGTGTTTTGTAGTCCGTATTTATATTTAAAGAGTAGCCGTCGGCAAATGGCATCCGTATTGAAAGCTGTGACACTTCATGTAATGGCGTCCGTATAATCGCTAACATTTATTGTTTTTATTGCTTGTAATGGGCCAGAGCAATTCGATTTCGGTCCAGTTGCAATTCGGTGGCAAACCACCATCATCATCATCTCCGGGGAGAAAACGACCTTGATGGAGAGGACAAGTTCGATGATTAACCAAGCCCCAAAAGTGTCAATAGTTCCCCAGAAAACCTTAGACTTAAGCAAACATTGAGAGCCATTCGTTGTGGCGAAATTGGTATGCAGAGGACCCGGCTCAATACACTATTTACTCAGGCGACCTTACAGTTTCGGCAATGGGCGTTTAATCCCTGGAGACGACTGTCCTTGATTGTGATGAGTCTACTGTTCGGCAATTTTTTTGCAACAGCTATTTCGGCAACAGCCGGGCAGACCGCCAAACTAGACGTTACGATTTCGGCTATTTTGGTAATTTTTGTTGAAGTGATCAGCTGGATATACTATCGCTTTACGCCGAAACGTCGTGTAGATGAAAGGAGCGAGCAGTTGCAAAATACTAATAGCGCCTCAAATTTGCCGCCGATAGATGAAGCCATCATCCCGACGAGAACAGAGCTAGGTCTAGACTTAGGACCTGTGCGATCGCGCTCCACTCTAGCCGAATCCCTCAATGCTTTCAAGCTCGGGATGATCTACGGCCTATTTGTCGAAGCCTTCAAGCTTGGCAGTTAGAACAAGCCATCCAAGTTTATTCACATCAATCATTGGCTAGCTGGCTCTGCAATAGCGCCAGCAGGTATCTAGATCTCGCTTCAATTGCCTGCCAGTCACCACTCTCAACTTCTGCCTTTGGAAATAGTGCCGTTGAGAGACCAACAGCGATCGCACCTGCCGCAATGAGTGCAGGGGCACTTTCACTGCTCACTCCGCCCGTCGGTATCAGAGGAATCAGCCCTAGTGGCCCCTGCAAGCTACGGATATACGCAGCGTTGCCCAATGCTGAGATCGGGAAAACCTTGACGCTTGCAGCCCCTGCTCGCCAAGCAGTGACAATTTCGGTAGGTGTCATGGCACCTGCCACCAGAGGGAGCGTTTGGGCGTTTGCCGTTCTTATTAGCTGAGGGTCGGTGTGTGGAGTAAAGCAAAACTGAGCTTTGGCTGTGATCGCCTCATTTAAATCCGTTGGCGTAAGCACCGATCCTGCCCCGATGATGCAGTGTGGCAGCGCTTGCCGAATCACCTGTGACATATCGGATGGATTCGCATTGTTAGTCCAGGTGACCTCCAGCAGGCGAAATCCACCCGCTGCTGCGGCTTTCGCCATGGCAACACCCTGAGAAACAGACGCTGCTCTGATGATAGCGATCGCACGATGCCGCTTCAGTCGATTCAGCCAGCGTTCTCTGAGCGCATCAGGCGAATCTATCATGCCGTTCTCGTATGTCTTTTGCTGGTGCCAATCGCTTGCTTATGCCAATCGCTTGCGCAGAGACTCTGCTCGTCGCTTAGCAGTTTCATTTTTAGGCTCAGCGGCCAAAGACTTCTCGTAGGTTTCTAGCGCTTGTGGCATGAGCTGCTTACGCTCATAGGTATGCCCCAAATTGTTGAGTGCTGTGACATAGTTTGGGCGGATTTTGAGGGCCTCATTGTATTGCCGAATTGCCAGGTCAAACTGCTCCTGTGCAAAATAGCTGTACCCCAGCGCATTGTGAACGAGTACAGCATTCTCGGCTTCCTCTTCAGGCAATTCTTTCAGTGCTTTTTTCAAATAGAGCACTGCCTGTACGTATAGCTTTTTATCCAGCAAAAGACTTCCCAACTCGTAATATTCCAACGCAGTCCCTTTACTGTTACTGAGTTTGGTTTGCAGCTTTGACAGGGTGGATTCAGTACGACGAGTCACCCAGACTTGCCGCACAACAAAAAAGCTGGCTACGCTAAGGAGCGCCAGCAAAATGCCCAAATAAACAACTAGATAGTTGCTATTTTCCATTGGATAACTCAGCTATTAAATCTTTGTTTTACTCTCTAGGCATTTTACTCGGAATTCAGCGGGACCGGGCGAGTCAGTTAGGTTTATTCATCTGATAAAGACTCTCTCACGCTAGGCAAAATGCCCGATGGTAAGTTCCAATAATCAGTCCTTTCTTGCAACCAGTCTTCTGCGTACCAGCGCCGTATGGACTGGTTAATAGCGGTACGAAGTTCGTCGTTTTGAGTGCCCTTTGGAATAGCTACCACCAGCGGTTCGGCTGAAATCAGATTTGGCAGCAGGACATATTCAGCTAACGCTGGCTGCGTACTTAGCCAACCAGTCAGCACTGACGCATCTCCTGCATAAGCATCAACATCGCCGCGTTCTAAAAGAGATTGGCCTTCGCGATAGGAAGATACCCCAACGAGCTGAGCACTCGGAAAAAGGTAGCGAACGTGAGCAACAGTGCTAGACCGGTTGAGAAGGCCAATACGACGAGTGCTGAGGTCTCTTAGCGTTTGAATATCGCTGCTAACAATGAAAGCGGTGCCGTCTAAATAGTAAGGATCGCTGAAGCTAACCAAACGGCGGCGAGGTTCGGTGAGGGTAATCGCTGCGATCGCAATATCCACCCGCTCTTCTAGCACCGCGTTTAGCCTGTCCACGTTGCTCAGCGGCACAAACTCTATCGCTGAGGCATCTCCTAATAGGTCTGCCGCCAATTGCCGAGCAATGTCGACCTCGAAGCCACTAATTTCGCCTGCTTCATCCACAAAACCTAAGGGGGGCCGGTTGTTTTTGATGCCGATGATGAGAAGACCGCGATCGCGAATCTCCGAGAGCTCTGCTGCCACTGCAGTTCTCGTTTCACTCCGTGACAAAACGGTTCACACAACATGTCCTACAACAGGCAGAGAAATAAGCTTTGAATCAACAAAATGTGGGGGCAACAAAACCTGCACCCCCACACATAGACTCAATCCTGTTAGCAAACCGCGTAGCATATGGACTGTAGCTACCGACTAAAAACTACTTACTGCTTGCTTTTTCGACTACTTTTGCAAAATTCTCAGGTGCCAGCACTGCCAACTGAGCCAGCATCTTACGGTTGATTTGAATATCTGCTTTCTTAAGATCACCCATCAACCGACTGTATGTCGTGCCGTTGAGACGAGCCGCTGCATTTATGCGGGTAATCCAAAGACGGCGAAAATCGCGCTTTTTGCGGCGACGATCACGATAGGCATTCCGCAATGCCTTCATTACCTGCTGATTAGCAGTACGGAAGAGCTTTGAGTGAGATCCTCTAAATCCCTTTGCAAGCTTAAGAACTTTCTTGCGGCGTTTGCGAGCAACATTACCGCGCTTAACACGTGCCATGGTCTAGTTTTCCTTGAGTTGAAATTCGGGAAGCGTTTTACAACGCTTGAAGGCTTACTAACGACTAAATCTTGATAACGAACGTTTAAGGCAAACACTCGAGACGCTTACAAGTAAGGCATCATCCTTTCGACGTTACGCACATCGGATTCGTGCACAACAGCGACCTTAGATAGCTTACGCTTGCGGTCTTGGTCTTTGCGTTCTAGCAAGTGGTTTTTGAAGGCCTTGCGGCGCATGATTTTGCCACTTCCACTGCGGCGGAAACGCTTAGCAGCAGCGCGGCGAGTTTTTAGCTTAGGCATAGTCGTAAAGTAGTTGAGTTTCAGACGCGCCTTCAGACGCGCTTTAGTAAACTTCTGTTTCGCAGTCTTCAATATTACATCACCATCGGCACAAGTGCCCAATTGTTTTTGCACCTGTCCAACACGGTTTCTGTCGCGGTAGAACCTTTATGAGGATAGGTAGGTATAAACGTGATCACATCCGAGGAGTCCCCACCATCAACAGGGATTGGGATGAATGTGAGCCAAACCCTTGTCTGGGCAAATCTCTGGCAAAATAATCTTTGCAAGTCATCTCAAGTGATTCTAAAAGAAGGAAATATGACTATCTCCAATCTTCAATGGGACAAATTTCAAGATGCGATCGCCAATGCATCAGCGCTCAAAATCATCAGCGGCCTAACCAATCTGAACCATCACAACGTGAGCAATGTGGTTAAAGCCGCTCAGCAGGGCGGCGCGACCTTCGTCGATATTGCCGCGGACGTAGAGCTAGTTCGTCTGGTTCGCAGCTTGATTGATTTGCCGATTTGCGTCTCGGCAGTCGAGCCTAATAAGTTCGTGTCTGCAGTAGACGCTGGCGCAGACCTCATTGAAATTGGTAACTTTGATGCCTTCTATGCCGAAGGCAGACGGTTTGAAGCACCTGAGGTACTAGCATTGACGCAAGAAACGCGTGCTCTCCTGCCAAACATTACGCTTTCTGTAACGGTCCCCCACACCCTTGCACTAGATGAGCAAGTTCAGCTCGCTGAAGCGCTGGTGAGAGCGGGTGCAGACATCATTCAAACAGAAGGTGGCACCAGCAGTGCCCCAACCCACAGCGGCATACTTGGTCTGATTGAAAAAGCTGCGCCGACCTTGGCGGCTGCCCACGCCATTTCTCACGCGGTCGAGGGACCTGTCCTCTGTGCTTCTGGGCTCTCAGATGTGACTGCGCCGATGGCGCTTGCTGCAGGCGCGGCAGGTGTTGGTGTTGGGTCTGCGGTGCACAAGCTAAACGATCCACTCGCGATGGTTGCTGTGGTTCGCAGTTTGGCAGAAGCGATGCAAACGGTAAAAACTGCACACGTATCAGCGGGTTCTATGCACTAAATTCTAAATTTGTGGCGGCATAGCGTGTATGTAAAACATGACTACACACTCCATAGCTTGCTGTGCCGCTGCAAACACGGCCTTAGCCACTTAGCTCGGTACATTAGTGATCTTCTGAAACCGTTGATTGATCAGGGATAAGTGGCGTGCAAGCGCACGTAACACCAGAGGCGTGGCAAGCTCGTCTTTGGCGATATGCATCCGCATGCTTGCCACACAGCACAGGCGATTATCGCTGACTGTAATGTTCCTTGATTTCTGGAATCGTAAAAATAGGCCGAAAAGTCAGCTCTTCTTTTGCATAGAGCGCTTCGCCACCTTGCTGCCTGTCCACAAGCGCCAAAATATCGTTAACGACGTATCCAGCATTTCTCAGCCGTTCCACAGCTTTCATCGCAGAAGCGCCTGTCGTCACAACGTCTTCTAAGATAACGACCGGACTCCCTACAGGGAGCGTCGGGCCTTCTATGTAGGCACGAGTCCCATGACCTTTTGCTTCTTTGCGAATGATTAACGGTGTGACTGGTTTATTTTCATAAGCGCCTGCAACACTTACCGCACTCACCATAGGATCCGCACCAAGGGTGAGCCCACCAACGCCCACGGTGCCAGCAGGTAACATGCTCAGCAGCACGCGCGCCACAAGCAGCCCCCCCTGCGCATGGAGTGTGACCTGTTTCCCATTGATATAGTAATCACTCTTTTTCCCAGAAGATAAGGTAAAGTCGCCCTCTTTGTAAGCGACTTCACAGATCAGTTCGAGGAGTGCTTGGCGCAGCGTCTCTAAGTCGGCACTGGGTAAATCGATCGCAGAAAGGTTTGTCGGCATAGCTCGGTGAGTCCTCAAGAGCCTGATTAGTATATCGGGTCTTCATACCAGCAGTTCGTGTTGTGCCTAATTGCCCGTCAGCAGGCTAAATTCTAGAAGCGAGACGGGTAACCTTAGAAAAGTTGTTGACAGCCTAATTTTTTGAGGGAAATGAATAGCTATGGCTATTAGGGTAAAAACCAAGGCACTGGGTCGTCTGTTGTGTTTGGCTGGCGTGCTAACTGTGGTGGGCTCTGTAGCCTCTGCGGCACATGCGCAAGAGCCCGAAAGCGTCTTGGATGCCGTCGAGAACATCACCGAACGACGCTCTGGTGACTACTTCCAGAACCGTAGCTTTGGTGGTCAAGTTGGTTTTATGACTGGGCTCGGTGGCTTCTCAGAGCAGCGACTAACGCGTGATGCAGCAGCCTTTTCTGGTGCGGTAGAAGAGCTATGGGTACTCCAAACGCAAAATACTGCTACTGTTCGTGTGCCTGATTTGCCCAATCCTTACACTACGTCAGTACAGCTGCTACCAGCATCTCAGTTCGATAGCCGGGTTGTGGGCAGCGAACTTAACTTCGAGCCGCTGCCTCGTCGATAGCCATTGGTTTCATTCAATAACTATTGAGCGAATTGAATCAAGCACCATAGCGTAGAGTGCATAACCATAAGCGCAAAAGCCCAAGTCAGACTAGAAAGTT
>ERZ1740067.742-NODE-742-length-24803-cov-5.235009_pt1 | contig 24803 bp, 26 predicted proteins | sample MGYA00581736_ERZ1740067 | MGnify/ENA primary metagenome ERZ1740067 (study PRJEB43018, sample SAMN04849236) | marine metagenome | isolation source: floating plastic debris | place: Pacific Ocean | collected 2008-08-27 | study: EMG produced TPA metagenomics assembly... | reverse complement strand
TCAAAAACGCTTAGACTATAGAGAATTGATCAGTATGAGATTTTCAAGGGATCTCAACCTGCCCGATTGTCTCAGCGTTTCGATTGGCCTCGATATTCTGGGTCAGACGCAACAATGTTGTTGAGTAGACCAAAACGATGAAGGTAACGACGCCGAGCGCTATCGCCATGTTCCGACGTTTACGCGCCTTTTGCTCTTCCGGCGTCACCTCATGATGTTCGCCGGTGGCAAGGCCCTCTCGCGCTTCTATCAGGTCTGGTTTCGGCGTTTCGTCAGCCATGCATTCCTATCCAATGTTCGACGAGCAACGCCAGGAAAAGGCTGAATAGATAGAAGATTGAAAAGCCAAAAAGCCCCATCGCGACCTTATCGCGGGCGGCACGATCTTCCTCGCCACCGCGATACACTGCCCAAGCGCGGGCAAGAAACAAAACCCCGCCAAGGGTTGCCACACCGCCATAAACCCAACCGGCAAAAGGAAAGAGGACGGGGCTGATGGCTATCGGCACAAAGATTAAACTGTAAAGCCAGATGAGGCGACGCGTATGAGCTTCACCACGCACATTAGGCATCATTGGCACATCGGCCGCTTCATAGTCTCCGGACTTCACGAGAGCGAGCGCCCAGAAATGCGGCGGTGTCCAAAGGAAGATAATGGTGAAGAGTAACCACGCCTCCACCGGCGCCGTGCCGGTCATAGCCGCCCACCCCACAACAGGGGGTAAAGCGCCCGCTGCGCCGCCAATGACGATGTTTTGGGGCGTCGAGCGTTTCAGACCGATGGAATAAATGACCACATAAAAGAAAATGGTGAATGCCAATAATCCGGCTGCGACATAGTTGGCGGTAAGCGCCAAAAGCCAAACGGAAAGAAGGGAAAGAAACCCGCCAAAAGCGGCCGCTTCAGCCCGAGGAATCCGGCCCGCGGGGATGGGTCGATCCTTCGTCCGGCTCATTTTGGCGTCAATGTCGGCATCCCACCACATATTAAGCGCGCCGGACGCGCCCGCGCCCACTGCGATGGCGAAAAGCGACATAAGGGCCAAAGGCCAGTTTTGGATGGCACCGGGCGCCGCCACCATTCCCACAAGGGTGGTGAAGACCACGAGGCTCATCACTCGCGGCTTAAGAAGCGCAAAGAAATCCTGCGGTCCCGCAAGAGAAAGGGCGGTACCCTCACTATAGGAAAGGGGCGCCGACCGAGTGGCGCCCCCCTCTTGTGAAATTTGTGGGGAAATGGGTGTATCGCTCGCCATTATTTGATTTTCGGCAGCTCGTTAAACTGGTGATAAGGCGGGGGCGACGGCAAGGTCCATTCGAGGGTCTTCGCGCCCTCCCCCCAAGGATTATCTTGTGCCTTCCGGTTCCGGCGAAGCACGAATGCGTCGAGCTCCACAATCACCCAGACGAGAAGACCAATCGCCATGACCACGTACCCAACGGTGGAGATATAGTTCCAGTAGGCAAAGCCCTCTGGGTAATCCACATATCGGCGGGGCATGCCCTGCATCCCGAGGAAGTGCTGCGGGAAGAAGATTAGGTTTACACCGACAAACATCGTCCAGAAGTGAAGCTGTCCCAAAAACTCGCTATAGGGACGACCGAACATTTTCTCGTGCCAATAATACCAAGCGGCAAAGATCCCGAACACCGCCCCAAGGGACAGCACGTAATGGAAGTGCGCCACCACATAATATGTATCGTGCATGTAGTGATCGATGCCCGCGTTCGCGAGCAACACACCCGTCACGCCACCTACGGTGAAGAGGAAGATAAACCCGATGGCCCAAACCATCGGCGTTTTGAACTCAATGGAACCGCCCCACATGGTGGCAATCCACGAGAAAATCTTAATCCCCGTCGGGACGGCGATGACCATCGTCGCGGCCACGAAGTACGCCTTCATGTCGACGCTGAGACCCACCGTATACATATGGTGTGCCCATACAATAAAGCCGACGAAGCCGATCGCGACCATCGCATACGCCATGCCGAGATAGCCGAAAATTGGCTTCTTCGAGAATGTCGAGACGATATGACTAATAATGCCGAAGGCAGGCAAGATTAGGATGTACACTTCAGGGTGACCAAAGAACCAGAAGAGGTGCTGATAAAGAACGGGATCACCGCCGCGGGTCGCATCAAAGAAGGCGGTGTCAAACATCCGGTCCGTCAGAAGCATCGTGATGGCGCCAGCCAACACAGGCAAAGACAGAACCAGGAGGAACGCTGTCACCAACACCGACCACGCGAACAGCGGCATTTTATGCAGGGTCATCCCCGGCGCCCGCATGTTGAAGATGGTCGTGATGAAGTTGATCGCCCCGAGAATCGAGCTCGCCCCCGCCAAGTGGAGGGAAACGATCAAAAGATCCATCGCCGGCCCAGTTGTCGATGTCGACAGCGGCGGATAGAGCACCCAGCCCCCGCCATAACCCAGCTCAGAGCCGTAAGAGGGCGCCAGAAGAGACAACATCAAAAGGGTCCCAGACGCGACATAGAGCCAGAAAGAGATGTTATTCATCCGCGGGAACGCCATATCCGGCGCGCCGATCATAATCGGCACAAAGAAGTTTCCGAACCCTCCAATCAAGGCCGGCATCACCAAGAAGAAGATCATGATAAGGCCGTGATAGGTGATCAGCACATTGTAAAAGTTCTTCGCTGATATCTCACGCTCAGTATCGGTACGGGTCACCTCGCATTGATCGCCTTTGACGACCGCGTCAGCAGGGCAAGTCCCGTTCACGGCATCGACGAGTTTAGTCTCGCTGGTGAATTCTGTCAGAACTTGGATCTCCGGCGCGGCAAGCTCGGCCCGGATAAGACCGGACATGGCACCACCAACAACCCCGGCGAAGATCGCAAAAATGAGATAAAGAATGCCGATGTCTTTGTGGTTCGTTGAGAAGAACCAGCGAACAAAAAAGCCCGGCTTATGATCATGGTCATCGTGGGCGTGGGACGCGTCGTGACCGGTATGGGTTTCTGCTGTCGTCGTCATTGCATCTCGTCCTTAGTTCACCGCCGCAGGCGCCGCTGGGGCTGCTTCTGCGAGTTGATCAGCGCCGCTGAAAGTTGGCTCCAATCCATTATCGATCAATTGCTGATCCACCCACACCTCGAACTCTTCACGGGAAACCACCTTCACAGAGATGGGCATAAACGCGTGGTCAATGCCGCAAATTTCAGAGCATTGCCCATAATAAGTGCCCTCTTTCTCCGTATAGAACCAGGTTTCATTGAGGCGCCCTGGGATCGAATCAATTTTTACGGCGAACGCCGGAATGGCCCAAGCGTGTATAACGTCGCGCGCTGTTGTGACCAAACGAATGGTCTCGCCAGCGGGCACAACAACATCATTTGTAGTGGCCAGACGATAAAGGTGAGACGGGACGCTATCGCGCGGAGCAATGAGCGCATCAAACTCGAAATCGTTGAAATCAGGGTAGCTATAGGTCCAGCCCCATTGGAACCCTGTCGCCTTAATCGTGACGGTAGGCTCAGGAATGATTTGCGATTCGTCTTTCCCGAAGAGACCGAGAACAGGCTTCTGTCCCATCCGGCTTCGCCCGCCGATGATGCGCAGGCGGCTTCCGTCGGGAACCGGGTTGGCAAGCGTAATGATTAGCTCTTCGTCGCCGAACCCTTCCACATCATAGTCATCCGCCGTCAGCGTCGTCACAGCACCATTCGCTTGGTCCACCAGGGATACCTCCAAATGGCGCTCCTTGGTCACCTTTCGGGAGGGGGCAAAATCGTTCGGGAACGCAGCCGCGCGCGTACCGGCCTCATATTCATTCACTTGGCCGTCGGGCATTTTATCCTGGAGATAAAGAAGATCGAATGACGGCACAGCGATAATAATAAGGATGAAGATTGGGATACCCGTCCAAATCACCTCGACCAATGTATTGTGGCTGAACTGCTTCGCATTCGGGTTGGCCTTACGATTGTACCGGAGGACCACCCAAACCAGCAGCCCCAAGACAAACAGGCTGATCCCAACCATCACCGGAAGAAGGATCGCATTGTGAAAGCTGTGAACCTCAACCGCGATTGGCGACGCTGCCTCTCGCAGGGTGATGGCCTTATCAATCGGCACATCCTCTCCAGCAGAGATTGTGGACGCGGCTTCTTGCGCCAGGGCTGCATCAGCCGCGATGAGGGTAAAAAGAGCGGTGGCTATGCCGATGATTGCTTTCATAGAAGAGCGCTTTGCAGATCTCGTATCAACTTTTGGTGGCTTATGCGCCGGAACGCTAGCGGCATCAACAGGGTGAGGCGCCGCATCGTACAGTTGCGACGATTTTTAGGGCCCCGGATCCTTTGATTTGGTAAAAAGGAGGCGCTCTGACCTATGCGACAGCGTCGCAACCCCCTACTTTAGGCGTATGACTTCTCTTTTTTTTGACAAAACTGACCTCGACGCCACCCGCACGCAGACCATTGTCGATGACGCCCTTAAAGACAGTGATGATGGCGAGCTGTTTTTGGAGTACTCGCAATCAGAAGCTTTCGTATTTGACGATGGTCGGCTTAAGACCGCTAGTTACGATGTGAGCCAAGGTTTTGGCCTCCGCGCAGTGCTTGGCGAAACCACGGCCTACGCCCATGCGTCTGAGCTTAGTGAAGCCGCTCTGAAGCGCGCAGCGAGCTCGGTCCAAGCCGTAAAAACCGGCAAAGGCGGCGTTGCGGCCGATGGTGGACCGGCCAGGACAAATAAATCCCTTTATACCGACGATAATCCGCTGGACCTTGTCCCGTTTGAGCAAAAAACCGCCCTTCTCCAGGAAATCAACGAATATGCGCGCTCATCTGATTCGCGCGTGCGGCAGGTTTCGGCCAGCCTCTCTGGCGAATGGGTGGTCGTGGAGATCATGCGGCCGGGCGGGCTTATCGTCCGCGACGTGCGCCCCTTAGTGCGGCTCAATGTCTCCGTCACGGCCGGAGAAGGGGATCACCAGGAATCAGGCTCCACCGGCGCGGGCGGCCGCGAAACCTATTCTAGGGTCATGGCCCCTGACTTTTGGAAAGCCCAAGTGGATGAAGCCCTGCGGATGGCGCTGGTGAACCTGCGCGCGGAGCCCGCCCCCGCTGGCGAGATGGAGGTCGTGCTTGGCTCCGGCTGGACCGGCGTTCTCCTTCATGAGGCCGTAGGTCACGGCCTTGAGGGCGACTTTAACCGCAAAAAGACATCAGCCTTTGCCGGTCTCCTCGGTGAAAAAGTCGCGGCCGACGGGGTAACCGTGATTGATGATGGCACTATTGAAGGCCGTCGCGGCTCCCTCACGGTCGATGATGAAGGCACCCCCACTAGCCGCAATGTGCTCATCGAAGACGGTGTCCTCAAAGGTTTCATGCAGGACCGCCTCAATGCCCGCTTGATGGGCGTCGCCCCCACCGGCAATGGTCGGCGGGAGAGCTTTGAGCATGCCCCCCTGCCCCGAATGACCAACACCTTCATGTTGGGGGGCGACAAAGAACAAGAAGAACTCATCAGTAGCGTGAAGGATGGGGTTTTCGCCGTGAACTTTGCGGGCGGACAGGTGGACATCACCTCGGGCAAATTCGTCTTCAACTGTACCGAGGCCTATCGCATCCAAGATGGCAAGCTTGGCGCGCCATTGAAGAACGCCGCCCTTATTGGGGACGGCCCAACGGTGATGAAGCATGTCTCGATGATCGCCAACGACTTCTCCCTCGACCCCGGCATTGGTGTGTGCGGAAAAGCTGGCCAAGGGGTGCCAGTCGGCGTGGGACAACCAAGCATTAAGGTGGATCGTCTTACGGTCGGTGGGGCTGGGGGATAAGGTGTCAGATGCTGCGGTAGACAGCATAATACACCTAGCGACTAGGCAGCATTCGCTGGCGGCACAACGATCAAATTATCATCCGTGGTACAGACCTTGTTGCGCCCACTTCTCTTCGCGCGATATAACTGGTCGTCAGATGCATCCATAAAGGCCGCCGGGCAGGAGCTGGTCGTTGGCACAGACGCACTGACGCCAAAGCTTGCCGTAACGTAAAAGTCGTAATTTTCATCCTTATAGGGTGTAATCTCGATAGCCTTGCGGATTTTCTCTGCGACCAGACGGGCTCCTTGGACATCTGTGTTGGGTAGGAAGATAGCGAACTCTTCGCCTCCCACACGCCCCAAAACATCTGACTCCCGCAAATTGCCAAGAGCCGCGCGCACCACCATGATGATGACCTCATCACCGGTTGCATGGCCGTAAGTGTCATTGACCCGCTTAAAATGGTCGATGTCAAAAATCACACAGGCTACAGACTTATCATGCCGCCGCATCAGTGCGATCATAGCAGTCGCAGCGGTCATAAACCCGCGCCTATTGTGGCATCCGGTCAGCGGGTCAGTGAGCGCCAAGGCGCGTAGCTCTTCCTCCGCCAAGTACATCCGTCGACCAACAGGCCGAAAGATAAAGACAGCTTCAGCTAAGAGCAGAACGATTATAGCAACAGCACACCACACGCTGACACGCTTGACATGATCGACTTGGCTAGCAGCGTTCCGCTCATAGCTGGCCACTGCGACATCTAAATCCGTTAATAGCGGCGCACTCATCCCAAGAAACTTCGTGTCCGGCGTTACGGTGCCCAGAACCGTTTGGTTCATCGCCACCTCTGCATCGGCCAAATATTGCTTGACCCGCTCGTCCAATCTGGTTTCGCCGTAGTAAAGAGCGTTTAATCGGTCATAGGACGGGTCCGTTGGTGACAGGGAAAACAATCCTACCGTTAAAGCACCGTGACTGTCACGCATGACGGTAACCGCCTCCTCGAAAGACCGGTAGTGCTCAACCTGGCGATCAGCATCGTTCTCAGCGACATAATTTTGATAATGGAGGGCAACCTTTTGGGAAAGCATCCGCTGCCGACCGGCGACGTTTATGATCTCCGCATTTCGTTTTTGACTCTCAACGATTTGCACCTGAAAGAAGTGCAGGCCAACAGTGAGGCTTCCAATAAGCAGAAGCGCGCCACAATAGGTAACAGTAAATAAACGAATGTTATTCATCGGTAGCAATTTGTTCTGAACTTCATTGCTGTTCTAACAGCTCTAACTAGACATCCAGCCAAAGAACTATCGAAGATTTTACCTTCTTACTCCCGTAAGGTCCGTGCAGGATGTTACGCGGCCTTGCGAACGAGACACGCCATACGAAGCTTCAGCTGTCGCACTGATATACTTAGCTCTATGCAGCTCGCCTTGATTGCATAATTTGATCGTATGCAGCGTTAATCTGCTGGCTCACTGAACGAGCCGCATTGAGAATCTCTTGGTCAAGATTAAGGGCCGCAAGTCGATCGGGATGACAAGATTTTAGCCTCTTCATCCAAGCCGCCCGAACCTCTTCATCACTCGCCTCAGGATTTACCCGAAGCAATTGATAGGGGTCACCGGAGACCGGTTGCGCTTCGCCGAGGCTGTGAACAGACGCTATGGCCGCCTTAGCAACCATATCCACCCGTCCGTTCCCGACATCGATGGGAACGAAATTCCGCTCATCATTGAGTAGATCCGTCAGGCGTTCTCCCCGCGCCAAAAACACATCCCCCTCGACGTTTTCGCCCGCATTCAGACAAAACCGTACCAGGAGCTTTGACTTCTGGGGTCGGATTTGAGTTTTTTCAAACATTGGGGCGCCCTTTTTACCTCACACATGGGGACCGCCAGCGCTGCGCCCCCAAGGTCTCTACTAGCTCAAATTGGTGAAAAGTTTGTCTTCAGGCGACCATCAGAGCCTCGGGGCTGGTCAAAATGACCGGCCCGTCCCAAACTGAGACAGTTATGGCTTTCGTGACGCGATTTGCGCCCTCTCCCACCGGTTTTCTCCATTTGGGGCACGCCTTCTCAGCGCTGACAGCGTTTCGCGCGGCGACGGTCGCGGGGGGCACGTTTCTGCTCCGCATAGAGGATTTAGATTTCACGCGGTGCAAGGCCGAGTATGAGGAAGCCATCCTTGAGGACCTACACTGGCTTGGCCTATCCTGGTCCGAGCCCGTTTGGCGGCAATCAGAGCGGCGGGAATATTACGATAAGGGCCTTCAGCACCTCATCGATAATGGTCTTGTCTACCGCTGCTTCCGGTCCCGTAAGGAAATGGACGCTATCTTGACCGCCCCCCACGGCCCGATGCCCCGCCCGCTTCCATTTTCACCGCTGTCACCAGGCGAGGAGGCGCAGCGCCTGGCCCAAGGCGATCTCTTCTCCTGGCGCCTCTCCACAGCGGAAGTATCAAAAAAATTAGGGCCCGCCGCGGAAGAGTTGACCTATCAAGTCTTGCGAGACGCCAAACTCGTTAAACAAGAAGTCTGCCTCGACGAATTCGATGGCACCATCCTGGCACGGAAAGATATTGGCACAAGCTACCATCTGGCCTCGGTCCATGACGATGACGCAGCGGGGGTCACACACATTATCCGCGGGCAAGATTTAGCCGACGCAGCGCCGCTGCATCGTCTTCTCTATGCTCTGTTTGACCTGCCGGCGCCAATCTATCAGCATCACCGTCTGATCACCAACGACCAAGGCAAACGCCTTGCGAAACGCGACAAAGATGTGACCATTTCGCAACTGCGCGCCAATGGCGCCACCCGCGACGATATCTTCCAGATGGTTGGCTTACCGATCTTTTAAGGCTTCGCCTACCTGCGCAGCCTCAGCCAAGATCGTGGCAAGCCGTCCACCACGCTCCACCCGACCGCGCTGACGCACATCGTCGAGCTTTTTCAAGCGTTCTTCCAGCTTGGCCATACGCTCTTCGAAAACAGCATCATCCCGTGCGTCTTCCACTATCGCACAAGCGTGCGCGACCGTGCTCCGTTCGCGGCCAAACGCCGCAGCCACTTCGTTATAGCTAAGTGAATAGACCACGTGCGCGAGATACATCGCTACCTGCCGTGCGAAGGCAACCTCCGCAACCGACCGACTTGGCTTCAGCATTTCCGCTTCCGCCACGCGAAACTCATTGGCTACAACACGCCTTGCCGTAAAAGCGTGCCAGTTCTGCACAGTCTCTTCGGTGCCCTGAATAAACATTTGTTTAGACCCTCTAACCGTTTCTAAAGCCGGACTCCCTTCCGGCTGTTGCATGGTACTACATACAACCATAGCGGGGATAAGTTTTTGGGTCTGATTTGAATACTATTCGAAGAAACTAGATCACATCTCTTTAGGGAATACTTAAAAACGCCAATTAATAGGTGATTAATAAAAGTATACAGAGAATAAAACGACCCCAAACACCACAGCGGTCATCAACGCCGTGTACCCCACGGGCCAGGTGCGCGCGATCCGCCCCTCTGGTCCGTGTACGATGTAAAGGCGCCTTAAGATCCGGCCGTTAAGGGCGCATAGCCCCCGCCACACAAAACGCCATAGGGCGGCAGTGCCATTAACCACTCCCATCAGAAGGTGGCGGCCTGGCACCCGCCAGAACCAGTCCACGTCTAAATTCTGGGACCGCACCTCCGCCGGATAAAGCTTGAACTTCACCAACAGCGCGAAGGCGAGGATTGCAAACAAAAGAAGCTGCAATTGGGTGGCAATATGATCCGCGGTATAGGCCGTGTACTTTGCTTCATAGGGCAAAAGCGCAAATAGATATTGCGGCTGCACCCCAATAAAGATGCAGAGGAACGCCGCAAGGCCCATAGCAATCAGCATCGGCGCCGGTGCCTCCTTCGGCCGCGGTTTGCCCGTGTGTGAAGGTGAGAATTGGTCATGGGCAAAGAATGCAAAGTACGGGATTTTGATGCCCGAGTGCACAAGCACACCAGCACTGGCGAACAGGAGAATGAAATAGGCGAAGAGAATATGCTCCTTCGACGCCGCTAGGGTGATCATGCTTTTCGCCACAAACCCTGAGAAGAGTGGAAAAGCCGCGATCGACATCGCACCGATAATGCAGAAGATCGTGGTCCACGGCATGCTCTTGTGCAACCCGCCAAGCTCCGTTGCCTTGGCGGTTCCCACCCGAACGATGACGGCCCCCATGCTCATAAACAAAAGAGCCTTATAGATAATATGCACAAAGGCGTGAGCCGCCGCACCATTGAGCGCGAGGGGGGTGCCAATCCCAATGGCGCACACCATGAAACCAAGCTGGTTATTGAGGGAGTAGGCCAACACCTTCCGCAAATCATTTTCGATCAGCGCAAAGAAGACAGGGAAGGCTGTCATGACGCAGCCAACAACAATCAGCGCATCAAGCCCCGCGAACCCGCGCGCCAAGGTATAAATGGCAAGCTTGGTAGTAAAGGCGGAGAGCATCACGGCGCCCACAGCGCTCGCCTTAGGATAGCTGTCCTGCAGCCAGGTATGGAGCAGCGGGAACGCTGCCTTAATCGCAAAGCTGATCAGGATCAGCACAGCGGCCGATGACAAATCGCCGAAGGCCCCATCCCCGGTCACAAAGCTGTTGAACGCCAAGCTGCCCGTGTCACTATAGTGCATGACCGTTCCGGCCAGCAGGAAAAGTCCCGACAGCACTTGGATCACGAGGTAGCGCATACCCGCCTTAAAGGCCGCGTGGCCACCCCCAGCCCATACGATGAAGACGGACGACAGCGCGGCCAGCTCCCAATAAATGAATAAGGTGAGAAGATCGCCCGCGAGCGCCCCTGCGATAGCGGCACCCGCATAGACGAGGCCCATCGAAGCCTCGAGCCGCGTTGCATGCTGCCACCCGTAGATCACGTTGATCAGGGCCGCGATGTGGAAGATCACCGCAAAGATCATGGCGAGGCGGTCAATACGTACCCCAATGGTCTCAAATCCCATTAGGGTCGACTGCGCGAACAGACTCACCTCACCAAAGGCGGGCAGACCATAGCCCCATAGATGGGTAAAGCTGATGACAATGGCGCCAGCAGCGACAAGGTTGCGGAACAGCTTCGGCAAAACCGCTAGCAAGACGCCGGCGATGATAAGAATGATACCGGGATTTAAGTCAGGGGACAGAATTTGGCTCATGACCGACCCTCCTCCCCGTCATAATAGCTTTCGTCCCGCATCAGGATTTTGCGCAAATGCTGGCCCGCCAGGACAATAAACGAGAAGCTGACAAACCCCACCAGCGCGTAAAAGGCGGGGAAATGGTCGGCCAGTGCGCCGAGGACGCCCGCAAGGCCCGTCTTATCCTCAAAATGAGGATCATAGCCAAGCTTCCCTTGAGCGGCGAGAAGGAACCCCCACCCGGCCGAGAAAACGCAGCCCGCGATAAGGATAATCCAAATGGCTTTGAGGGTGCCAGGCTTTTCCCATACGGACTTTTCATCCTCTGGCACGTCTGGATGGGTCATGAGCCAGCTCCCAAAATCGGGTTCAGAAACGCTACAACGGGTTCCATGTAGAAGAAGAGAACAATGGTGCCGATCGCCGTGAACCAAGCGGGCACCAAGCAGAAGAGCGGTGCCTCCTGGATAGCGACAGGCCCTTTCAGCGCCTCACCCTGCCCTGGCACGGGATCCATAAAGGCCCGCACCGCAGGCGCAAGCAGGTAGACAATATTCATCAGGCTCGAGATCACCAGAACCAGGAGAAGGAACAAGGTTCCCCGATCCACCGCGCCCAGCATGAGGTAGAATTTGGGCCAGGATCCGGCCATCGGCGGCAAGCCGATAATCGAACACGCCCCAATGATATACGCAATCCAGGTGTAAGGCATCGTCCGACCGGTCCCGCGCATTTCTGAGATCAATGACTTATGGGCCGCCGTGTAGATCGCCCCTGCGCACATAAAAAGGGTCATCTTCCCCAGGGCGTGCGCCGCAATCTGCGTCGCGCCGCCCATAACCCCCATCTTGGTGGCCAGCATGGCACCAAGGGTGACATAGGAAAGCTGGGACACAGTGGAATACGCCAAACGCGCCTTCAAATTGTCCTGGGTCATCGCGATGGCTGAAGCGATAAGGATCGACGCCCCCGCGATCCAAAGGAAGAGATCCGTCGCCCCACTGCTCGACAGATAATCGATGCCGAAAGTGTAGGTACTAATCTTCAGCACCCCAAATACCCCCGCCTTCACCACGGCCACCGCGTGGAGGAAGGCCGACACCGGCGTTGGCGCCACCATGGCATTTGGTAGCCAGGGGTGAATGGGCATCAGCGCCGCCTTGCCAATGCCCCATAGGTAGAGGCCGAGCAAAATCACCGGCACTGCGCCATACATATCCGCAGCGGTCCGCATAATCCCGCCAAGGACAAAATCCGTGGTGCCGGTCATGACATAGGTCCATATGATCGCTGGCAGCAGAAGCCCAATGGACGTCCCAATAAGGATGCCGAGATAAATGCGCCCCCCCGCCCGGGCCTTTTCATCCCGCTTGTGGGTCACCAAGGGGAAAGTACTCAGGGTCAAGATTTCGTAGAAAGTAAAGAAGGTGAGCAAATTCCCCGCAAAGGCGATGCCGACAGCGGCAGAAATCGCCACCGCAAAGCACATGTAAAAACGGGTTTGATGCTTCTCTTCATTCCCGCGCATATAGCCGATAGAATAAAGACTGTTCACGATGAACAGGCCCGAGGCGATAACCGCAAACATCGCACCCAAAGGTTCGGCCTTCAACGTAATCGAGAGGCCTGGCAGGACTTCAAACAAGGTCAAGGTTGGGCGCCCGCCGGCAGCAACATCGTTTAAAACCGTCAAACAAAGGAGGAAGGTAATGACCGCAAAAGTTAGGGTCACCCCCTCCCGCACGTTCGGCTGACGGTCCGCTATCATAAGGCCGAACATGCCAAGGATCGGGATGAACAGCGCGATCAGCATGGCGTCAGCGGGGTTAATAGGTAGGCTCGGGATCATCACTTCGCCCCTCCCATGCTGAGAAGGTCAGCGCCCTGACGCGCAAGGGATGTGAGGGTTTCAGCATCCATCCCAAAATAGATATTGGCGGCGGTCATAACCCCCATCGGCACCATCATGGTCCAGGGCATTTCTACCTGGTTCACGCCTTCAGGCGGGTCGGACAGGAACATTTCATAGGCGACACGTCCGATGTAAGCGACCGCCAGAAGCGAGGACGCGACAATCAACATCACAATGAACAAAGAGGAAACCGGTAAGGTCGCCTCAAACGCAGCCTGGATCAAAAGGTATTTGGAAATAAACCCAGCGGTGAAGGGCACGCCGATAAGGCTGAGCCCTGCAATAATGAAACATGCCGCGGTGAAGGGCATCCGCTTTCCAAGCCCTTTGTAAGCGGACAAATGGTGGGACAGGGTGACATAGAACACCGCCCCCACCGCCATGAAGAGCGCCGCCTTCATCAACGCGTGGTTAAAGACATGCATGACTGCCGCCGCCACGCCCTCAGGGGTGCCAAACGAAATGCCAAGAAGCATATAGCCCACCTGCGCCACAGAGCTGAAAGCCAGCATCTGTTTCACATCATCCCGGAACACCGCAATCAGCGATGCGGCGAACATCCCCGTTAGGCCTAATAGGATGAAAAGCGTAAGAGCCACATCCATAAAGGCGAAGGTGAAGCCAAACACCGTGAACAAGAACCGCAGCATGGCATAGACTGCCACCTTCGTTGCCGTTGCGGCGAGGAAGGCGGTGACCGCCGAGGGCGCAAAGGTGTAGGCATCGGGCAACCATTTGTGCAGCGGGAACATGGCAAGCTTCAGCCCCAGGCCCGTGACGATAAAGGCGAAACCTGCCCTCACAACCCGATTATCCTGGCCCGTCAACCGCTCGTGAAGGTCAGTCATATTGAGGGTGCCGGTGGCCTGATAAAGAAGCCCCAGACCAATCACAAAAAAGGTGGCCCCAATGGTCCCTAGAACCAAATAGGTAAAGGCCGCCGTGAGAGCGCGCCGATCCTGCTTGGCGCCGAGAGCGACGAGAGCATAGGTACTCAGCGAGCTGATTTCGAGGAAGACAAAGACGTTGAACGCATCCCCTGTTGCCACGACCCCAATAAGACCCGCAAAGCAAACAAGAAAAAGCGAGTAGAAGGCGGGCGATTGTTCCGTTCCCACCTCAAAGGCAACACTTTCCTTCGCGTAGGGAAAGACCGCCGCCGCCATAAGAGCGACGAGTGCCATGACAATCGCGCCCACAATATCGATGCGGTAAACGATCCCAAGGGGACCAGCCCAGCCACCCATATTATAAGTGACGCTCCCCACCTCCGCCACATGGAAAAGAAGCGCAACGGCGGAGATTGCCGTCAACCAACTAATCGCTGTGGCAAAGACCCAGGGCATCCGCCCCTTTGGCAGCAAAACACAAAGCGGAGCGGAGACCAGCGGTAAAAGAACCGGCAGGACGGGAAGTTGACTAATGAGACTCACCGTGACGGGACCTCCCCCGGCGCCGCACCAAATTCGGCGGCATTGTCGAGTTGTTCGAGGGCGTCTTCTTCCACCGTCCCATACGCCTCCCTAATCCGTACTGCGATGGAAAGGCCGACCGCCGTCGTGGCCACACCCACCACAATGGCGGTGAGGATTAAGACGTGGGGCAAAGGATTTGAGTACAAAATATCAGCCGCCGCCTCGGCACCATATCCGCCATCCGCGTGGGCGGCGTCTCCGTGGGCGACATTGCTATGGGATGCGCCCGTGCTGCCTTGCTCTTCGCCACCAAGAGATAATGCAATGTCAGGGACAGTCACCTCCTCAACACGAGGGGCGATAGGTCCGTTGACAAGGTCAGGGGCGGTCAGCGCATTGGACGGGGTCGCATCGGGGAGAGTGTGCAGGCTGTCCGCCGCTTGGCTTTCTCCATCAGGTGTCGATGCCCCCGGTTCATTAAGGGGAAGCGCGTTCGCCGCATCACCGCTGACGAAGGCGGCGGCATCTTCGGCGCTTAACGGCTCGGTATGAGCATTGTGCCCCTCCTCGCTCACGACCTCCCCGTGGCTCGCACCATGATCATCACTGTGATGGTCGCCGTGATGGTCGCCGCCATGCTCCTTATCTTTGTCGCCATAGGTTTTGATGAGGATAGGGGCGGTCCCCCCTGCCACCTTCCCGATGGTGATATAGAAAATGAAAACGGAAGTTTGGAAGATATTGAGCCCAATGATCGTCTTCACCAGATTTCCGCGGGAGAAAACGATGTAGAGGCCCATCATCATCAAAATGATGACAATCCAATAATTATATCGTGCAAGGATGAATTCAACCATGGCCTACCACACATCGTCCTGGGGTTCGGCCTCACGGCTCGCAAAAACGTAGAAGATTTGGAGCATCGTCGCGGCCACCGCGAGGCCCACCCCAAACTCCACGACCAGGATGCCGATATGCTGGCCGGCATGATGGTGGCTGTCGGGCTGAATGATGTCATAGTCGAGGAAGTTTTCCCCCAACAGCATGGTGTAAACACCTGTCCCCGCATAGATCAGCACACCAAGCGCCATACCGGCCGGCAAGATTTTAGGCGGGATCACCCGCTTGGTCTCTTCAATCCCAAAGCCCAAGGCGTGAAGGGCAAAGGCCACCATGAAAATCACCCCGGCCTGGAACCCTCCCCCCGGACCGTAATCGCCGTGGAACTGCACATAAAGGCCGAAGAGAATGATAGGGGCAAAGAGTAGCTTGATCGTCACCCTCAAGAGCATATGGCCCATACTCATGAGCGCACCTCCTCTTTGCGTGTGTCAGACACATCGGGCACTGCAAGCGGCGCCTGTGATGGCGGTGAGAGCGCGTCGGGCGATGGATCAACGACGCGACGTCCCCCTCGGATAGATCCTGCGCCGAGCAAGACCAGGCACGCGAGCCCCGCGGTAAAGACCACCACCACTTCACCCAACGTATCGTACCCCCGATAGCTCGCCAACACGCCAGTCACGAGGTTTGGGACATCAATCTCCGACGGCATCCGCTCAATATATTGTCGGCCCACATAGGCGTTGGCTGGGCTCTCCGGATCGCCAAAGTGCGGCATATCAATGGTCGCATAGAGGAGCGCAATCCCCACAAGGCCAACGATAATCAGGGGCATGAGTGCCCGCTGCCGCGATACCGGGTTCTCCCGCCGGGAGGCCAGCGCCATCCCGGACAGCACAAGAATGGTCGAAACCCCAGCGCCGACCGCTGCCTCGGTAAAGGCCACGTCGACCGCGTCCATCAGCACAAAGAAAAGGGCGGTGAGAAGGCTGTAAATCCCCGACAACATCGCCACCCCGAAAAGGCGACGGATGGTGATCATGGCAAACGCACAGATCACAAGGAGCGTGAGGATCGCCAGATCAAGAAGAACCGTGGATGAAACCAGCGTGTCATAGTCACTAACGAGGGTGACAGGGTCGGTCATGACGCCTCCCCTTTTGTTGAGCTGTCAGCGGGGCGCCCTAATTCCTCATCATCGGCGGCAAAGTGAAGGTCATCCCCCACTTTTGGGTTGAGGCCACGGACATAGGCAGCGTGGGCAATCGCATGGGTCGATACGGGGCTCGTCAGCAGGATGAAGATGAAAATAAGCGCCACCTTTACAATGACGAGGAAGTCATCGGACTGCAGCGCCATCCCCAGGAGAAGAAGATCCGCCCCCAGCGTATCAGTTACTCCCGCAGCGTGAAGCCGGGTATAAAAGTCCGGGAACCGCAAAACACCAATTGCCCCCAGAAGGACAAAGGCACTGCCCGATAGAAAAAGCGCCCATGAGACGGCATCAATCAAAGAGTTAAGCATCCTTTTGCGAGCCCTCTTTTGACTGTTCGATGGCCATTCCCGTCATTGCAGGCGCCAAGCGGCCATATTGGAAGAATTTGAGGATCGCGATCGTGCCAACGAAATTGATGAGGGCATAAAGAAGCGCGATATCTAAAAAGTCAGGACGCCCCCCAAGATAGCCCATCACCCCCAGGAGGAGCACCGTCTTGGTGCCAAAACTATTCACCGACAAAACCCGGTCATAGAGCGTTGGCCCCATGATCGCGCGGATCAGCATCAATGCCATAGCGCCCACAAGGGCAAAGGCCGCTATAACGAACATCAGCTCCCCTCCCCTTGCTGCATCGTCGCCCGACGCTCAGCCGCCCAAGCGCGGCCCTCCTCACCATCGAAGGCGCAGACCTTCTCACCCATGGCGGCGATCCCGTCGACGTCAGCCAAGTCTTCCGTCAACGCATGGATGACAAGCACGTCTTGCTCCACATCAACCGTCACTGTTCCGGGCGTGAGGGTTACAGAGTTCCCAAAAATGGTCTTCCCCAAATCACTCGCCTGATAAGCGGGGACCCGGATCATCTTCGGCGATAGGCGTAGGGTCGGCCGCAGGACCTCGCGAGCCACGACCACATTGGCTTTCCCAATCTCAAAGGTCAGCCAGACCATATAGCCAAGAATGCCGGGGAAAACGCGGGTGGGCACCCCCTCGGGGTCTAATACCCCAGCCCGGGCCGTCAGCCAGACCGTTAGCGCCACACTCGCTACGCCAAAGCCCACGAGGGTCGCCTTCTCAAAATAGCCCGACAGAACAAGCCATAGACCAAAAAGTACTACGGCCAACGCGATCTGCCGACCGAACGAGCGTGTGATAAACCGCACCATAAAGCCTCTGGATACAACGCAATGCGGGCCGCCGAGGGGCGACCTGCCGCACCAGTTAGGGTTTAGCGCCCAAATTCCTGCTGGACGCAAGCCCGCAAAATCGCATCATTTATTTTGAAAGCAACCGCCCCGCGCTCACTTTCTACACAAAAGGGAGAAGTTTCGCCTTTGGCGGCACGAACAACCGCGTCAGCAACCGCACGGTTGATATGGGGACACGCTCGGATCCCTACTCGGGCACTGCTAGGTTGGTATAGCTGTCGCGGCGCCAGTCCCAGTACCGCAGGACCGCGCGGGAATAGTCCCGCGCCACCATGTCAAACGCCCCCACGAGCCGCTCATGGTCTTCCGCATCAAAGACGGGTCCCGATGCGTTGGCTTTGCGCAAGATAAGCGCTTTGTTGAGGATCTCGGCAAAGGCTTTTCGTGAGACCCCGATACTTTTGCACATAATCGCAAAGGGCTCGCCGCCCTTATCCAAAATCGCGCGTGTCGCCGTATCCGCACTCACCCCCGCAAGAAGGCCCACAGCGGCGCACAAATCCGGCGTCGGGTTGGCCCGCACGGCGGCGAGCATACGCTCGACCACCTCAGGCGAGACGGCCTCCCCATTTTTGCCGCGGGGGCGATGGCGTCGGTCACAGAGGGTGAGGACACGCTTCACCACCAAATCGGGATCAGGGTCAGGGAAAACCGCCGTATAAAGAGGCTTAAGGGCGTTTTGCACCACTGTTCGATCAATCGCGAACCGGGTGATCACCTGCTGGCGCAACTGAGAATCGAGCCACCAAAACATGGTGAAGCCATGGCGGGGCTGCAACTCTCTGCGGTGCAGCAAAGGCCCGCGGAGCGAGACATCGTGCATCGTCCGATTAACGAGAGTGTCGATGCGCCCCTCGGGCAAATAAATATCATCCCGCGCCAGGACCGCCACACATGTTTTGGTCTCCTCCGAATCGAGAAGAACCTCAGCCAGGCCCTCCGACATACGTGTCCGGCGAAGGATAACAGCGCGGTGGTCCGCACTGACTTGCGCTGCCGTGATCAGTAAAGCGTCCGGTATGTCCTTAAACGCGTTGATCAAGGGACCGGCCACGGATATCGATTCTTGCAGCAGACGCCTCAAAAGGTATGGCGGCGGCGCCAAAACACCGGCCAGACGCTCGGCAATCTCAACCTTGTGGGCTTCTTCAAGAAAATCGAGCAATTCAATGAGGATATCGCCCACAAAGGCGCGCTCATTTTCGTTCATCTGCCCCGCAGGAAGCGCAAGTACATCCACCAACATGCGCGACAGCTCTGCCCGCTGCCCCGCCTGAGGCGCGGCGGCCTCCGGCGTCTGGTCGGACGCCGTGTCGGAAGCAGACACAGGTATAGGTGCGGATGACGACATACTACCTGAAGTGGTGTAGCGAAATGGGCTTAACGGCGCGTTTCCGCTGGTCAGTTAATCTTACCAGCGCTAGGACAGTCTATGAGTGAGTTCAGGGACCCCAAAGCATGTTTCGGCCTTCTGTTTTAAGCCTCTTCGTCGGCGCGAGTTTATTGGCCGGATGTGCCACAGACAGCGGTGCGGACGGGCCCTTCTATCCTGCCGGTTTCACCGATGGCTGCCGCACCGGCGAAGCCAGCCAGGCCAGCTTTTCGGACAAGGTTTTCCGGGACAAGCAGCTGTTTAAGGACGAGAAAAGCTACCGCGCCGGGTGGCGTTCGGGCTACGCCCAATGCAACCGGATCGAAGACCTAGACCAGCGGCCAGGCGATTTAGGGGAGCGGGAACCTTACTAGTCCTTAAGGAGACGCACCCAAACCACCCCAATTGCTTGCGAAAGTAGGGCGTTCAGGTCTAGCTTGTCGGCCTTCAATAGGGAGAGCGACATGCGCGCAATCACAATATTCATATCGGCTCTGATGAGCCTCTGGTCGACGTCTGCCCTCGCAGGCAGCTTTACCGGTCAGGACGTTCAGAACTTCATTGTCGCCCTTGGCAACATGCAGGCACTCGAGGGCGAGTTTGATGAGGTCGACCTGCCAGCGGAAATCAGCAGTGAGGGCAATTTGCAAGATTTACTGGACGAGGATGGTAGCCTGTCCATGTTCACTCGTATCGGCGCCGCCCTAAAAGGGAACAAAGATGTATACAGCGCTATGACCGGTGCGGTTAAAGATAGCGGCTTTTCCTCCTTCAATGATTTTTCGGGCAAGGCAGACTCCATCATGATGACTTACATCGCTACCCAAGCGAATGCTGAGGAATTAGCACAATTCAAAGTGATGGCCGCGAACATGCCTGAAAGCATGATGCCCCCTGGGTTGAAGGATCAGATGGCTTCTATCCAACTATTGATGAGCGCCATTGAACAGGTGCCCGCCGAGGATGTTGCAACGTTGACCCCACATCTGCCAGCTCTTGAAAGAGCCTTCGACTAGGATACACGCCGACGAAACGGCGCCCGTAACGGCGCGGTGGATCCGGTTTTTTGCTATCCCAACGCAAAAATGGAAGCTTAAAAGGGGCAGGTCCGTTCGGTTTTTGCCTGATCCTTTGAGCAAACATTGCGGGGTGAACTGGAGACACCGGTTAGCGCGCCAGGCGATCACATTGGATCGGATCGGAGCCGGCCCACGCGTGAAAAATAAAGACTCTATAGCCATCGGACTGATTCAAGCAGAACACCCGATGCTATAGCCCCAATTTTCAAGCCCCGATGCGGTCTGGCCCATCGATACCAAGTGGGACATACCTCCATGAATTACACAGAGTACGCCTCTTTTGATGCAACCGGCCTCGCCAGGCTGATCAGAAAAAAGGACATCACGCCCAAAGAGGTTGTTGAAACGGCCATCACAGCGGCCGAGCGCATCGACCCCAAGATCAACGCAGTCTGCCAACCGCTTTATGACAAAGCCTCTGCCGCCCTATTGGACCTACCCGTAGAGTCCCCTCTCTCAGGTGTTCCTTTTCTTCTCAAAGACTCCGGTGCTGATTTGGTAGGCACCCCCACAACGAATGGAAGCCGTCTTTACAAAGATGACATGCCATCAGCGAATGCAACCCTCACCGACCGATATTTAAACGCCGGTCTAGTGGTTATCGGTAAAGCCAATGTGCCGGAATATTGCTACTCCATTCATTCAGGGTCCAAACTCTTCGGCGATACACTTAACCCATGGAACATAGAGTATAGCAGCGGCGGTTCGAGTGGCGGCAGCGCCGCCGCTGTTGCTGCCGGCATCACCCCCATCGCGAATGCTGACGACGGCGCCGGCTCTATCCGTATACCGGCCGCGATTTGCGGCCTTGTGGGACTGAAGCCAAGCCGGGGACGAACACCGACAGGCCCTATCGCAGGCGAAGCGTGGGGCAGCCTTGCCTGTGCCCATGTGGTGAGCCGGACAGTGCGGGACAGCGCCCTCCTCCTCGACCTTACCCATGGCCCGGATGCCGGTGCGCCGTACACAGCCCCTCCGCCCCCTAAAGCCTATGCGGAGGCGCTGAACGACAAACCAAGACGCTTACGGATCGCCTTTTGGCCGGATGCACCCGCAGGCACCGTGGTCGACGACGACAGTGCGAAGGCCGCGAATAACGCGGCAGCTCTCTGCGCCCATTTGGGTCACGAGCTCGTGGACGCTTCCCTTAAAATCGATCACGGAGAAATGATCGATCACTTCCATACGATTAGCGCCGTCAACGGAGCTGCCTTTGTAAAGAACGGCTTTGACGCCCTAGGCGAAGCCCCCAGCGAGCGGCTGGTAGAGAACGCTCTTTGGGGTCTTTACCGCGATGCTGAGACGGTGAGTGGGACGGACTATCTCGCTTCCATCCGGTTTATTCACCAGATGGGCCGACGGCTGGGCGCCTTTTTTGAAGGGGTGGATCTCATTCTCACCCCCACCCTCGCCCAGCATGCCTGGACGCCCGACGACGCAGCCATCAACGATCATGATGTGAAAGCCTACCTTCACCGATTGTTCGGGATCTCTCCCTTTACCCTGCAGGCGAACATGACAGGCGGGCCCGCCATCACCGTACCGATGGGTGTTGGGCACACAGGGGTCCCGGTGGGTGCTCATTTTATGGCAGCCTACGGACAAGAACATACTCTACTGCAAATCGCAGCACAGATTGAGAGCGAGCGCCCCTGGGCAACATCTTATACCTCCATACAGATATAAAATCTGACTGCTGAGGTTAGGGTTAAGATATCCCAGCTTGAGGAGCGAAAACCCTGCGGACCAACAAAAAAAGCCGCCCCGAGCAGGGACGGCTTCTCAACAGATAACTTAAAAGCTGTTACGCTTTGCGTCCCTTACGGCGCATAACGCTAAGACCCGCCAAGCCAGTGCCAAAGAGCAGAACCCCTGCTGGCAGTGGGACAGCCGATACGCTCACAGCATCAATGAAACCGCCAAGCGAATTTTCATCTCCAACCGCGCGGAAGCCTAACGCATCAACGTCAGCCATAGCCGTGTAAAGGACCGATATGGGCAGCCAATCAGTCTGAACAGAACTCTGAGCAAACACAGTGGTCAGACTTGCTTCATTGGTTAAGTTCGCCCCATCGTACTCACCAACAAACAGCTCGATACCGTTGTCGTTCGCACCATTTGTGCGGGGACGATAAGCGAAGGTAATGCGATATTGTTGACCAGCTACAAAAGCGACATTTGCCGCCATGGTGGTATTGGTGCCGGCGTTAGCGCCACCCCGACTAGTGTCGGAATCAAGCTCAACATATTGCTCCTGGTCAAATGCCTGAACAACAACGCCACTTTGCTGAATCTCAATGCCAGCCCCGTCAACGACAGACCAGTCCCCATTATCGCCGGCGTTACTGAACACAGCCCAGTCGGCAACATCGGGAGCTTCAAAACTGTCGAAAAAGATAACGGAGGCGGAAGCGGGCACGGCGACCATCGCAGCAGCGGCCGATAGTGCGGTAATTAAAGTTCTCACGGAGAAACGCTCCTTTTACTCAAAAACAACTATAACAGGAAAGTGTTAACCTTTGGGCTATGGGGGAACAAGCTGTAAACGCAACTCCCCTTCGCCGCTTGGTTGTATTTCCAGCTTTTTTCGTGATCTAAGGGCAACAATTCGAGTCTAAATGATCAACTCGAGAAAAACGTTATCGTTGAGATCTTTTTGAGTAGAACACATCGCATTCAAATGCGGTCAGAGATTGGCAGAGTCAGCGCTTACGGGGGACCAAGATCGCTCCTTTCTAAAGCAATGGCCCCAATTCTTGGGTCGATGTTCCCAGCACCATATCTCAGCCTTATAAATCTTTATACAAACACTTTACAAAGCAGACCGGATCCTATCCGAAACAATCGCGGCCACTTTATCGACAGGGATCTCGTCTTTTTCACCGGTTGCGCGCGTTTTCAGCTCAACCTTACCCTCTTTGAGGCCGCGTGGCCCAACCGTGACCGCAAATGGAAGGCAAATAAGATCCATCCGGGCAAACTTCTCCCCTGCTCGGTCGCCGGTATCATCATAGAGGACTTCAATACCCTGATCTTCTAAGGTGCGGTACAGCGTCTTACACGTTTCATCTGTACTCGCATCACCCGCCTTCAAATTGATAATGCCGCAGTGGAACGGCGCAACGGAAACCGGCCATTTGCAGCCATATTCATCATGATACGCCTCGATAAGCGCCCCCATGAGGCGGGAGACGCCGATGCCATAGGACCCCATTTCGACAAAGCGCTGCCCATCCGGAGCGTCTACGGCAAGGTTCATGGCCTTTGAGTATTTCGTGCCGAAATAAAAGATGTGACCCACCTCAATGCCCCGCGCGGACAACCGGTCCGCCTCTGGGATGGCCTCAAAAGCGGCCGCATCGTGCATTTCGTCGGTGGCCGCATACTGGCCGGTCCAAGCGTTAAAAATGGGCTCAAGGTCACTATCAAAATCGATATCCGCTGGGGGCGGAGCTAGTTCCGTTAAAGAGCGGTGCGCGAACACTTCACTTTCCCCTGTGTCCGCCAGCACGATAAACTCATGGCTAAGATCCCCCCCGATGGGCCCTGTGTCGGCCTTCATCGGAATCGCCCGAAGGCCCATCCGGTGATAGGTGCGCAAATAGGCAGTGAACATCTTCAAATAGCTTTTGCGCGAACTCGCCGCGTCTAAATCAAAGCTGTAGGCGTCCTTCATCAGAAACTCGCGCCCGCGCATAACGCCGAACCGGGGGCGAACCTCGTCCCGAAACTTCCACTGAATATGGTAGAGGGTTTTCCCTACATCCTTATACGATCGAACACCGCCGCGAAAAATCTCAGTGATCATCTCCTCATTAGTGGGACCATAGAGCATCTCGCGATCATGCCGGTCGGTGATCCGCAACATTTCGGGGCCATAAGCATCGTACCGACCAGACTCATGCCACAGGCTTGCGGGTTGAATAGTTGGCATAAGGAGTTCCACTGCGCCGGCGCGGTTTTGTTCCTCCCGCACAATGGCTTCAATCTTCCGCAACACCCTGTGCCCCAGAGGTAGCCAAGCGTAAATCCCCGCCGCCTGCTGCCGGAGCATCCCTGCCCGAAGCATAAGGCGGTGGGAGACGATTTGAGCGTCACCAGGGGTCTCTTTCAACAGCGGCAGATAGAAAGCGGATAGACGCATGGACGGGTCTCCAAACAAAGGCGAAATAGGGCCCCCGTGATAAGGAGACGAGCCGCGGAAGTCTATGGGGTGTCGAAGGGGGGAAGAACGATAAACCCTATCCACCTTCGGGGATGGGGAGCCGGGGAGCCCCAAAAAGGGTTTAATGCAGGCTGAACCGGTGATGGGTGCCTGCGGCGTCTACCGTAAACGCTGCACGGTCAAATGAGGGGGGCCCAAACCGCACTGGCGCATCATTCGAAAACCCGAAGGGTTCGGTAGGGTAACCAACAATATTGGTGTCAATTTTTGCATCCCCGTCGAGGTCTTGAAAGCCCTTCACCGCATAGGTGCCGGGCGCCAGCCCACGAAAGGTCACAGTGACCGTACCATCGGCATTTGGGGTAAGATGCGCGTCTTGAACCGGATCATCGGCACGGTATGCGCTCCGACAATCGTAAAGCCCTAAGCGTACAACGCCGTCTTCACGGTCAAGCGCCACCTGCACGGTCAGGTCGACACGTGGTTTAACAACGCTTGCAGAGAGGAAGCCAACCATGGGGGTATCCCACATCGCAGCGTGCAAAATACCCACAACAAACAAGCCCGCCGACATCAGCGATCATCCCCACTACTAACACCTGACGGCGC
>ERZ1740067.741-NODE-741-length-24838-cov-20.603397_pt1 | contig 24838 bp, 23 predicted proteins | sample MGYA00581736_ERZ1740067 | MGnify/ENA primary metagenome ERZ1740067 (study PRJEB43018, sample SAMN04849236) | marine metagenome | isolation source: floating plastic debris | place: Pacific Ocean | collected 2008-08-27 | study: EMG produced TPA metagenomics... | reverse complement strand
GAAAAGCTATGCCAAGTAAGGATTACGCCGACTTGTGCCTAATGGATAGCTCCCCAGGGAGTGGGGAGAGGGTGAGGGGCTCTGGGATTTTACGCAAGTGCTGATGACGCGTAAGCGCTGATGCGTAAGCGCCGAAAGGAAAGGTCTTTTAAGGGAAAAGTAAAAGGAGGCGGGAACGTCGTAGCTACAAAATTTGAGGATTAACTGAGCACAGCCTTTAGACAACTCGTTACCGCACATTTAGCTCCGTTATCTAATTTCACAGGTCAATTTATATTTCTTGTGGAGGGAAGTGCGCCAACAATAGGCAGCAAAAGTCAATGTCCTTTAGTTGCTGCGTTCTTATCGATTTTCCCTAAAGACATTGCCCCAAGAAACCCCGCCAAAAAGTCAACAAAGCACATAAGTCCAATTACCTAGTATTTTTCCACTAGGCTCACCAACTCCTTTCAAAATAGGCAACAACGGGAGAATCGCACCCTCACACCCTCGTTAAAACAGAAGCATCTTGAGAAAAATTCTCACCAAGACACGTGTAGGAATATTTAGGAAAAGTAATTCAAGGAATCATTTAAATAGACAACTTCTATGATTTCAAACTATTACAAATTAACGAATCTTATAGTGCGTGTTCCACTGCAAATGGCCGGCGTTCAATATTACAAAATGGCTGTATCCTGGTGGGACAGTAATGATCTTCGGAGATAGGCATTTTGGAGACCTACGAATTCGATGTTGTAATTATTGGGGGTGGTCCGGCTGGTTGCTCTTGTGCCCTTTACACGTCTAGATCCAACTTAAAGACCGTTATTTTGGACAAGAATCCAGCGGTTGGTGCCCTGGCCATTACCCATAAAATTGCTAACTATCCTGGTGTTGCCGGGGATGTTAGTGGCGACGAGCTATTGGCGGTGATGCGGAAGCAGGCTGTAGACTACGGCACGGATTATCGTCGGGCTCAGGTGTTTGGCATTGACGTGGACGGTCCGATGAAGACGGTTTATACCCCAGAGGGCACCTTCAAGACGAAGGCGTTAGTTTTGGCAACGGGGGCCATGGGGCGCACGTCTTCTTTTAAGGGCGAATCAGAATTTTTAGGGCGGGGCGTTAGCTACTGTGCCACCTGTGATGGGGCGTTTTATCGATCGCGCGAAGTGGCAGTAGTGGGGCTTAATCAGGAAGCTATCGAAGAGGCCCAGGTGCTAACTAAGTTTGCCTCGACGGTGCACTGGATTACGCCGCGATCGCTGCCGAAGGATGATGACCATGCACAGCACTTAGTGTCCATGGAGAATGTAAAGCCCTGGGAAAAGGCGCGGCTGTTGTCGGTGGAAGGCGATAACGGAGGCGTGACCGGCATTGAGTTTAAGCCCCGGGGAGAAGAGCCCAGGATTTTAGACGTAGACGGGGTGTTTATTTACCAGAGTGGTTCCAAGCCGATCACTGACTTTATCGGTAGCCAGGTTGAATTTAATGCTGACGGCGGCGTCAGGGTGGACGATATGATGCGCACTTCCGTGGATGGGGTGTGGGGTATTGGCGATATTCGCAACACGCCGTTTAAGCAGGCAGTAGTTGCGGCTGGCGACGGATGTGTGGCGGCGATGTCTATTGATCGCTATATCAACCAGCGCAAGTCCATTCGCCCCGACTGGAACCACAGCTAGAAGCGCTGCTAGAAATTGTGTCCTGGGCGCATTATCCAGTCGCCTCAATTGTTTTGAATTTTGGCAGGATCTCCTTAACCCCCCTTATTTAGGGGGGCTTTGTGTTTTGCTGATAGTAGGGCTGAAGTATTGAACGTTTAGGGTAGGTCATCAATTAAGTGTCAGGATCTGGACACAGTGGAGTGGCACGGCCCCTTTTAAAGCAAAAAATACTGAAGGCTAAAAATACTGAGGGCTGAAGGTATTCGGAGCTGCACTTTTCGGCTATAGCCTTCGAGGCTTACAGAGTGACAGCCTGGGTTCGAATTTAATTAAGTCGTTTTTCTGGTGGGGCATGGCTAGCGGGCAACAATTGAAGCGGTGGGCGGTGAAGGGACTTTTAAAGTCAACGGCGGGGCTGTTGATGGGGACGGTGATCGCCCAAATGCCGGCAAAGATTGCGGCTCAAGAAACAACGCCCCAGGAAGGAGCTGCGCCGGAAATCCTGCGGGAAGCGGTGGAAGCAGAGGGGCTGGGTGAGAGTGAAGGGCTCCAGCGGGGGGGGCGATCGCCAGCGGCAAAAATTGGCACGTTTACGGCGGGCTCCTGTCCATTTCAAATTCCACCGGCGATCGCGGCGGAGCGATTCCAATGTGGGTTTGTCACGGTGCCGGAGCGCCATAGCCAACCGGATGCGGGGCGAGTGCTGAAGTTGGGGGTGGTGGTATTAAAAGGGCAGAGCCTAGAAGATCGCGAGTCTGAAAATTCCGACGCCGAAAACAACAACGCTGAACTCCAGCCGGATCCGCTGGTGATGGTGCAGGGGGGACCTGGGGGATCCATGGTGGAGCTGGCGCCCTACTTTGGGCCAGAGCTGGCGACGGCGCCTGGATTTGGGGCGAATCGAGATTTGATTTTATTTGACCAGCGCGGCACCCTTCACTCGGAGCCATTTTTATTTTGTGATGAGGTATATCAGTTTCGGGTGGACCATGCGCGGGATCCGGAATCGCCGGAGCTGCGGGAGAAGTTGGACCGGGCAACGGTCGCCTGCCGCGATCGCCTAACGGAGGACGGAGTTGATCTGGCGGCATTTAACAGTGTGGAAAGTGCTGCTGATGTGGCAATGGTGGTGCAGGCGCTGGGGTATGACGAGTTTAATTTGTACGGTGTTTCCTACGGCACCATGTTGGCCCAGCATGTGATGAGAGACCATCCGGAGCGGCTGCGCTCGGTGGTGCTGGACTCCGTTGCGCCCCTAGACATTAGCTTTGTGGAGGCGGTGCCCAAAAATACGGACCGGGTGCTACGGAAGTTTTTTGAAGCTTGCGAAGACAGTAAGCCTTGTAATGCGGCCTATCCCAATTTAGAGGCAGAGTTTTTTGAGGCGATCGCCCGTCTCAACGAAGAGCCCATTGAAATTAAGCTGCCCAATGTGGGGGCGATTGAAGCGGCGATCGCCCGGGGAACAGCCATCGAAAACTTGCGATTTAGCGACTTTTTGGTGCCAATTTTATTTGACGGTGACGCCCTGCTTCTGTCCCTGAATGTGTCGTTTTATTCGTCCCAACTGATTCCGTCCCTGCCTCAGGCAGTGCACGAAGCCTACCGGGGAAATTATTCCGGACTGCTTAGAACCCTACCCACGTTGGTGTTTAGCAAAAGCCAGGCCGACGGGGTTTACAACTCGGTTATTTGCAGCGAGGACGGGGGCTTTGACGCAGACGATGTGGAGGTGCGGGGCATTCGACCAGAGCTGGTGGAAACGTTGCGGGAGTCACCAGCAGATGTGCTGCGCACCTGCGGCGTCTGGCAGGTGCCTTTACTGGGCGATCGCGTCAATAGGCGGGTGAGAAGTCGGATTCCCACCCTGCTGCTGTCAGGGGATTTTGACCATATTACGCCCCCCAGTTTTGCCGCCCGGGTTGCCCGTCGCCTACGGCGCAGCTACCGCTACACCTTCCCTCATTTGGGGCACGCCCTGCTCGGTAGCGATGCCTGTGTGACCCTAACCATTGGGCGATTTTTAGAAAATCCACGCCAGGACCCGGATCCGGACTGTGTGGATCAGGAGTTGAATTTTACGGTGCCGGTGCAGCCAACGATGGTTCCCGCCGTGGTCCATCAGGGACAGGTGGAAACGCTGGTGCCCGATGGATGGAGCAGTGGGGGCGATAGTAATACCTGGTCAGAGCTGTCGGACGTGGGACCCACTGGGCGCAGCTTGGTATTTTTCAGCGTACCGGGGACGGACGAGCCGGTCTTTCTACAAAATTTACTGCAGTCTTTGCCCTATAAGTTCTTGCCCAGTTTTACCAAGGAGTTGGGGGATCGTCAGTGGACCATTTCGGTGATTGACAATCCAGCCCAGGTGTCGGTAGTGGCCAGTACGGCGATCGCGGGTCAGGTGTACTTTGTGGCGCTAGACACGGATACCCTATGGCATCGGGATGCGGTGCTGGATGAGGTGCTGGGCAATTTCCAGGTGGTTAGTCCCGCTGGAGCCCAGCCCTGACAGCATTTTTCAGCGTCTTGAGATTGCCCTTAAGCTGCTCTGCCGCTGCGTTTTTGGCGACGGGCGATCGCCTTATCCGCCGACAGGTCGTTGAAGCAGCGCCCGGCGATTAGCACCGTAAAGACTAGGCAATAAATAAGCTGGCTGGACGCGGCATTCCAGTTTTCCACCAAGGTGACGCCATAGGTGAGCACCATCATCAGAATCATGCCGGCAATTAAGGAAATCTCCGTGCCCAGTCCAAAAATCAGGCCAATGCCAATAATCAATTCCACAATGGGCACCAGCAACGCAGGCACGTACACCAACGGCGACGGCACAAAAGTTTCGCTAAACATTTCCACCATGCCCTGGGCAAATTGGGGCAGCGAATCTAAACGCACAAAGCCATGGTTGAAAAAATTAATTCCAAACAGAATGCGCAGCAACGTGTAAGCGATAACCAGATCGCGGCGACGTAGCTGGGTTAAGGGGGAATTCATAGCCGTGGGATGGTTTGGTGAAAGAACGAAAATTCAGATTAGGCAAGAACGATTAGACCTTTAATTTCCTCGCAGGCACAAGGCACAAGGGGAATATTCTTGCCATATTTTCCTTTGCCGAACCTTCAGGCACGCGCCACGCTTAAGACACCCTTTTTGTGGGGAGAGTCTATATGGGGAGATCCGCGAGGTTGATGAGCAATCGGCGGACACTTTCCTACATAAACTTGCCGCCACGTCTTTGGCGGCGAGAGATGGCCTTATCCACAGACAGATCGTTGAAGCACCGCCCGGCGATTAGCAGCGTAAACACAATGGCATAGCTGAGCTGGCTAGAGGCGGCGCCCCAGTTTTCCAATAGCGTCACCCCGTAGGTGAGCATCGTCAGCAGCACCATACCCACAATCAAAGATAGTCCTGTACCCACCCCCAACGTAATGCCGATGCCGATGAGTAGCTCCACAATGGGCACCAGGAAGGCAGGACCGCGCACCAGAACCTCGGGAACGGCGATCGCGGTGGGAGTACTTTGAAAGAGATCTACCATTTCCTGGGCGTATTGGGGCAGCGACCCTTCGCCGAAAATCCCCACAAACCCGTGATTAAAGAAGTTCACGCCAAATAAAATCCGCAGCAGAGTGTAAGCAATGACTAGGTCACGGCGGCGAAGCTGGGAAAGGGGGGAGTTCATAGTGATTTTTTTAGGTTATTGGGCTGAGTTATCTGGTTGAGATATTTGGCTTAGCTAGTGCCTGGAGCTATCGCATTCTGTGTTTTCGATAATGGCTTAAATTTTTGAAGACGGCTTGGAAGGCTGGGAGGTGGGAGGACCCGATAAAATTTGCTCCAGAGGTAGGCGCGACGCCCCAGGACCATAGGTGCGCCACCAGGCTTTTAGGGCGCCCCAGCGATTTTTCAGCCCTGGCAAGTACACCCAGTGCACCCCCAGCCACATTGCCCAGGCAAGAATTCCAGAGAAAGAAATCCCGGCGATTTTGCCCACCCCCAGGTAGCCCCCTACGATCGCCAGCCGCCCTTTATTGAGATAGCTAAACGAACGCAGAGGCTTGCCACTAATCTGGCGGCGAATGTTGCGCGCCACCACCACCCCCTGTTGCAGAGCGGTGGGAGCCACGGCGGGAGGGGGATTCGCCGATTCGCCGCTGGCGGATCCGTCGTTAATGGACACATCGCCAATGGCATAGACCTGGTCCAAATTGCGATTGCGCACCTGTAATGTGGGGCGAATTTGTAGCCGTCCCTGGCGACCAACGCCCAATTCCGCGGATAATTCCGGCACTGCTGCTGAGGTGCCCGCGGTCCAAATCACTAGGTCGGCATTAATTAGGCGATCGCCCGAAATCCTAACGGCATGTTCCGTTACCTCCTGCACCCGCGTCCCCATCCAGGTGGTCACCCCAATGCGCTCCAGCCGGCTTCTAGCTGCCTTCCCCAGCCGCGGCGCAAACTCCTGCAACATTTCGTCGCCGCCGTGGATTAAATGAATGGTCATTTCTTTACCCAACAGCCGCGCCCACTCCGCCAAAGCCCCCGACAGTTCCGCCCCCGTGGTTCCGCCCCCCACGATCACCACCGATGGTATGGATCCGGGACCCGCCTGAATTAAACACTCCGCCAGCCGCTGCCGCAGGGCGATCGCCTGGGACAAGGTCCCCATGGGCATTGCATGCTGGCGAGCACCGGGGATATTGACGATCTGTGGGGTGGCTCCCGTGGCCAACACCAAAAAATCATAGGGTAGCGTTCCCTGGTCGGAGATTACCTGGCGCTCGTCGAAATCTACCCGCTCCACCGTCGCCGTCAGCACCCGTACTCGCTCCGGCAGGTGAGATTCCGGCTGGGCAATGGTGTAGTCAGGCGTCAAAATCCCCGTTGCCACCTGATAAATCAGCGGCGTAAACACGTGGCGTCCATGGCGATCCACCAGGGTGATATCGAGGCGTTTATCCACCGCAAGGGACTGAGCCGCCTGAAAACCACCAAAGCCAGCGCCCACCACAACAACTCGGTACGTGGACTTGTTTACAACCATTTAGAACGCTGACGCTTCAAATAAATTTGCTTTTTGGGAAATGCTTTTAGAGAGAGATTCTCAAGAAAAAAGTACGGAGTTCGCAGAATTTTGGCTCCACACATGATCCACACAATTCTAGAAAGCAGAACACGGGGAGGTACAGGGGCGATCGCAATTCTCCGATAAAAGTAACAAACAAAAATGACAAACTGGGTGAAAGTGACACAATAGAAGCAGCCTGTTCCCGTTATTTTTCCCTCGTGAATCTTGCCATGGATGCGTTTTCCTCTGTTCCGCCCCCTTGGACCGAAAAGGCAATTCACGCGATAGGATTCCGATGTCCCACCTGCAACGAAGCCCCTGCAAAGGCGCAACAAGTTTGGTTGAATCGGCGATCGCCCGTGTTCACAGATAACTACAAGCGAAAATGGCAGGAGTTCTACAACTGTGAATGTGGCTGTGCCTGGTGGGGGTGGAGCAACGAACGACCGCCCAACGAGCTTGCAGAACGAGAGGGGCTAGGGGGTGATCGCGACTTTCCCGACAGAAATTTACCTAATAATTATCGCGATCCGTTTTCATAGGACTTAATGACTTTTAACGCCTAACTTTCAGGATTCTTTCAATGGAAAATTACTAATAGAAAACCACGAAAAGAATGCTGGAAGTCAACACAAAGAAATCAAGAAAAACCACCTCAAACACCCATGATCCACCCAATTCAATGTGAATGTGGTTGTGTTCAAGGTACGGCCGTCGCACTGAACCAAGCCACCCGAATCACCTGCTTTTGCAAAGACTGTCAAGCCTTTGCCCATTTCTTGGGAAATTCCAACGCAATTTTAGATGACAATGGGGGCACAGATATTGTTCAAACTTCCCCTAAAAATATTACCTTTTCCCAAGGTCCTGAAAATTTAGCCTGTGTGCGACTAACGGAAAAAGGGATGATTCGCTGGTATGCAAGCTGTTGCAAAACGCCCATTGGCAACACATTGCCCAGCCGTAATTTTTCTTTTATTGGGCTTATTCACAACTGTTTAAACCCTTCAGATATTCCGCTACATAAGGTGGTGGGTGAGACATGCGCGCAGGTTAATACTGGATCTGCAAAGGGCGACTCAAAACCCAAATCCTTCGGAACCCTGCCCACCATTGGTCGCAATATTTTGAGGATGCTCAAAGATCGAATTAATGGAAGCTACCAACAAAATCCGTTTTTTTTGCCGGGAGTAGATGAGCCTATTGCTGTGCCTAAAATACTCGATGAAGCAGAGTACGAAAGTCTAGAAAGCCTTTTGTAAAGCGCTACTGTAAGGCACTACTATAAGGCGCCACTTCTAAACCTATTGTTCTTGCTCTAGAAAGGTGGCGATCACCTGTACAAAGTCCGGTCCATACTTTTCTAATTTGCTGCGCCCCACCCCTGGCATATCGGCAAAGTCTGGCAAGGTTGTTGGTTTCTTGTTCGCCATTTTCCGCAGGTGAGAATCGTGAAACACAACAAAAGGCGGTACGTTGGCGGCGTCAGCTAATCGTTTTCTTAGGGCCCTTAATTCTTCGAATAACAGCTCTGATCCTGCTGCTAATTCCTCGCGATCACGCCGCCGTCGAGGGACATCAATATCGTCCACATCCACCTTCGGTGGCACCGCCACCATGACCGTACGCTGTTTCCGCATCACCTGCCAGCTCGTCGCATTAAGCTTCAAAATTCGATAGCCATCGGTGGTCTCTCCCACTAATCCTTGATGAAGGAGCGATCGCGCTAACAATTGCCATTGATCCGCCGTTAAATCCCGACCAATATCATAGGTGGACAGCTCATTGTGACGGTTTTGAAGAATCCGTTTATCCTTCGAACCCCGCAGCACAGAAATAATATATTTCGACCCAAATCGTTCGCCACATCGCGCCACGCAGGATAAGAACTTTTGCGCCGGAATAGTCCAATCTTCAATGGGTTTTGGATTTTTACAGTTGTCACAATTACCGCATTTTCCGGCAAATTCTTCGCCAAAGTATCCTAACTGAATCGTGCGCCGACAGACTGTTCCTTCAGCATAATCTAGAACCTGCTGAAGCTGCTGTCGGGCGATTCTTTGTTCATCTTCATCAGGCTTTTGTTGAATAATATATTCAATGCTGCCTACGTCACCGGAGCCAAAATAAAGGATGCAATTGGCCGGGTCCCCATCCCGCCCAGCTCGCCCTGATTCCTGATAGTAACCTTCAATATTTCGCGGCAAATCGTAGTGAACCACCAGGCGCACATCGGGCTTATTAATTCCCATACCAAAGGCAACGGTGGCCACCATCACCCGCACATCGTCGCGAATAAACCGAGTTTGGTGATCTTCCCGCACCGAGCTATTTAAACCAGCGTGATAAGGCAGTGCCACAATGCCATCTTCATTGAGCCGTTCTGCTAATCCTTCCACCCGCTTACGGCTAAAGCAGTAAATAATCGTTGAACCAGTGGTTTCTTTTAATAAATTGCGAATACTGTCATAGGTTTTACGATTTTTATTGCGCACCTCGTAGTAAAGGTTGTCGCGATTAAAACTTGCCACATGAATGCGCGGCTTTCGTAGTTTTAACTGCTGCACAATATCGCTACGAACTCGCGGCGTTGCGGTGGCCGTCAGGGCCATCATGGGCACGTCGGGATAGCGCTGACGCAGGTGTCCTAACTGTCGATATTCCGGGCGAAAATCATGCCCCCATTCTGATACGCAGTGGGCTTCGTCAATGGCAAAATTGGTAATACCAATGCGTTCTTTTAGTTCATTTAAAGTCTCTAAAAAGTACTCCCCCATTAATCGCTCCGGTGCCACATACAGCAAATCAATTTGATTTTTAAATAGGGCATTATGGCGAAACCGCGATTCTTCCGCCGACAGGGTGCTGTTTAAAAATGTGGCGCGAATGCCGTTGTCTCGCAGGGCCATCACCTGGTCCTGCATGAGGGCAATTAGGGGCGATACCACAACCGTCAAGCCAGGCTGCAGCAGGGCAGGAAGCTGGAAGCAGAGGGATTTGCCGCCGCCGGTGGGGATGACCACCAGTTGATCTTGCCCATTGAGGCTGGCTTCGATAATGTCCCGCTGCCCTGGGCGAAATGCGCCGTAGCCAAAATATTGCTTAAGGGCTTGGTCTAGATTTTGGGCCAGATTGGGGCGAGTTTCTGAGTGATGCACAGGGAGTTGGGCGGCGAGTTTGGCTTAGAAACTTCGACGAAAACCGTCACCAAAATGGTAGGCGATCGCCAGTACGGTTTTCAAAAATAGCTACGGTTTATGGACAAATTTGCGTAAAAATTAAAGTCAGCCGTAAAAACTTGCGCAACAGCGCCGCCGCCGTGACCTTAGCTGCCTCCACCCCACCCGTTTCTAGCCCTGCCCGCCGTCCCCAGTGGTTTGGGGCAATGGAGCAGTCGGCGATTCCCTTTGAAACCCAAAGGATACCGGTGGTTGAAGGGCATTTACCGGAGGAGCTGGCCGGGACCCTATACCGTAATGGACCGGGGCAGTTAGTGCGCAATGGGGTGCTCACGGGGCACTGGTTTGATGGGGATGGGGCGGTGTTGGCGGTGCACTTTGGGGACGGCGAGGCGACGGCAACTTATCGGTATGTGGATACGGAGGCGCGGCGGGAGGAGGAGCGTGCCGGGCGGTGGCTCTATGGCAACTATGGAATGTTACCAGCGGGGAATTGGTGGCAGCGGATGACCGGGGGGCGATCGCTGAAAAACGCAGCCAATACCTCGGTGTTGGCGCTGCCGGATCGGCTGTTGGCCCTGTGGGAAGGCGGGCGACCCCACCGGCTGGATTTGGATACGTTGGAAACGCTGGGGCTGGAAGATTTTGGCGAATTGCCTGGCGATCGCAGCTATTCCGCCCACCCAAAAATCGATCCAAAAAGCGGGGAAATCTACAACTTCGGCATGGTCCCCGGTCCCGTCCCCAAACTATGGCTGTACCGCAGCGATGCCACGGGTAAGCTTTTAAAACAAAATCTCTTGAAATTGCCGCGAGTGTCCTTAACCCACGATTTTGCGTTGGCGGGACCCTATTTAGTGTTTTTTATTCCGCCGACTCAGTTACAGTTGGCTCCCGTTGTTTTTAGCCTTAAAAGCTTTAGTGATTCCCTACAGTGGAAACCAGAATTGGGCACAACGATTTTAATATTTGATCGGGAAACCTTAGCGTTAGTAAATCGCGCTGTGGTTGAACCTTGGTTTCAATGGCACTTCAGCCATGGACGGTTAGATTGTGATGGCAAAGTTCATATTGGCTTTGTGGGTTACGACAGCTTTTCTACTAATCAGTACCTTAAAGAAGTGGCGTCTGGAAAGATAGAAACGTCAGCGTTTGGAACGTTACGGGAGGTTAGTTTCGATCCGAATAACCCAGAGAAAGTCGAACATAAAACCTGGGTCAATCAGCAGTGTGAATTTCCCGTTGTTAACGATTGGGCGAATATTTCACAGCAACCGCCTCCGGATATTTATTTCTCCGCCCATCGCCCAAATCAAACCAACGAACCGCGAGCAAAATCCGATTTGTTTGGGGCGATCGCCCACTACCAACCAGAAACTGACCAGCTAACAGTAATCGACGCTGGCGAAGGGCATTATCCTTCAGAGCCGATCGTGGTTTACGACCAAGATAACTTCCCACAATGGCTGCTCACGGTGGTTTACGACGGCGTTAACCATTGCAGCCAGGTGTGGATTTACAATGCAGCCTCGTCGGATCATTTGCAGGACGGGGCGATCGCAAAACTCCAACTTCCCAGCGTTATTCCCCACAGCTTTCACGGGACTTGGAGCCCCGCATAATTATCTTGCATAATTATTAGGAAGGTGGTGGAATTATTGGGCGCTTGATGGTGATGGGGCGGGGAGCAGGATTAAAGAACCAGCGGCGAATAGACCATTGACGCTGACGAGTCGATTCATTGGTTAAATTCCAAAGGGTTTCGTAGAAGAAAAAAGATACGCCGCTTAACTGTCCATTTCGTACGGCTCGCACCTGATGATCTAGGGTCAAGGCCGATACGGGTTTTGCTTTTAATCCTGATAGTAATCCGATGCTAACGGGAACAGTTTGGCTGATAGTTTGTAGGGTGCGATCGCCCAATTCCTGTTGAAAACGGGGCATATCGTTGCGATACACCTGCACAATCAATTCATCAATCCAGCCGGACCGCGCCCACCGCGCCCAATCTTGCAGAGACGTGGGATTAGCAAAATGGTACGGATTAGGCGAGAGGGAAATAACGGCGTCGGGTTTGGCTGCTTTAACCGCCTGGGAAATGCGGCCGAATAGCTGACTCAGTTGACCACGCCGCCAATTTTGCCACTGAGCCCATCGGGGATCTCGCTCATTGGTGGGAGGCGTTTGTCCAGGAAATTCAGCTTGGTAGGCGGCGATGGTGACGGGAGAATAGCCAAAATCGGCAGGCCAGGCAAAATGGTCGTCCCACTGAATGCCCGCCACGGGGTATTTCCGCACAATTTCCACCGTCAAATCAATCAAGAATTTTTGAACTTCCGGGTGGGTGGGATTGAGCCACGCCCGCTGTTCTGCCCCCGCCTGGGTGGTTTGGGTGCCGTTCGCCCGCTGGGAGAGCCACTCAGGATGCTGCTGGGCGATCGCCGATTCGGGAGCCACCATCATGCCGAACTCTAGCCACGGAATCACCGTTAGCCCATGCTTCTTCCCCGCCCCCGCCAGTTCCCGCAGCACGTTCCGCCCCTGCAACCGAGGATGAGAGCCCATTGACTCCCCTGTGACCCGCCGAAAAGTATCGCTAGGGAATAACGTCGCGCCGCTGTGCCACACCACCGGGTACACCGTGTTGAAATTAAGCCGCGCCAGCTCCGCAAAAGCAGCCTCCATGGCATCACGGTCGTAAAGCACGTTGCTATCTACGTTGGTCAGCCATACCCCGCGCACCTCCGGCACCCGCACCACAAATGATCGCAACGTATCCGTCGCCGGACTTTCCAGCCGATCCGCCAACGACTGACAAATCAACGCCGCCGCTTCCCCCCGTTTCAACACCGTCGCAGCCCCCAGACGCCGCGGATTTGGGTACACCAATCCCCACCCCTTCCGCGTCACCGCCGCCACCCCAGGACGCTCCGCGTCCGGGATCTTCGCCGCGTCAATGTACGTTTGCGCCACCAGTAAATCCGCGCGCCGGTCCCGCTGCAACCCCAGGGACTCCGCCATCATCGTAAACGCCGCCCCTCGCGTCAGCGGTACGTTCTCCACCGGCAGGGGCGATCGCGCCTGGGATCCCCACGCCCGCTTCAGCAACGTGGCAAAATCCCGCCGCCCCATCACCTCCTCGGGGTACACCCGCCCGCTGCCATCACCCACCAGCCAGCCGCGATCTTTCATGGCCGCCAAACACCCCCGCGCCCAATGATTTTGGGCATCAACGGGAGTGTTGTCCGCCTGCGCCTGAACGGTGGGTGACAAACTGCCCACTGCGCCGAAAAATACCAGGGCGATCGCACCAAGACTGGCTTTGATCATGAGAGCACTCCAAAACTGATCAGCAAATCTGAGTCAAAATTAACTGACACGCACCAATATTTCTCCAATGGTAAAGCCCGGCAAGCCGGTAATTTACCATTTGAAATGGCTTGAACATCTTGAATGACAATGCTTGCGCCATTCTGATGCCATTTTGGGGTGACTGTCGATCAGTAAACTTTTCGTCAATACAACTGTCGATAGGCAATGGAGAATCTGTTAATATCCAATTTCGCCATAAAACCTGTCCAGCCGACTCTATTTTTTGCCTTGATTTATCTAAAAAACCATTCAGCTCAAGAGGTTTAAATGACAAGTTACAAGGTCACAATTATCAACGAAGATGAAGGCTTAAATACCACCATCGAAGTGCCTGAAGACGAATATATTTTGGACGCAGCGGAAGAAGCAGAACTTGAGCTACCTTTTTCTTGCCGTGCCGGTGCGTGCTCCGCTTGCGTAGCGGAAGTGGAGGGAGGAACCGCAGGGAAAATCGAACAAGACGAACAAGGTTTACTTAGCGGAGGACTAGAGGAAAAATATATTTTGACCTGTATTTCTTACGCGATCGCTGACTGCACAATTTATACCCACAAAGAGGAAGAGATTTACTAATAGATTCAGCCGAAAATATCGACAACTTTAAGGTTGAATTCCCCAAAAAGAGGCGACGTTAAAGCGTCCTTAGCAAATAACGTTTCTACCAGCTCTAACTGAGCTTGCGATCGCCGATAAACCTCCACTGTTTGCTGTTGCCAATCCACAATCCAATATTCCTGCACGCCTACCCGCGAATACAGTTTTAGTTTTACCTGGCGATCGCGAGTGACATCCTTTGGCGCCTTACAAACCGCCTCAACAGCCAACTCCGGAGCCGCAGTGAAATGCCCTGCATCATCCAGACAGGTATTCAGCTTCTCCTCACTAATCCAAACCAAATTGGGAATGACATTGTCGTCATTGGCAAAGACAAAGCCTGGCACAGTCAAAATATCGCCTTTGCGTCCATCAGAATCTTGAAGCGGCAGCGCCCGACAAAGCGAGTAACCCCACCTTCTGATGCCTGGCATGGGGAGCGCGAGTCACATACAGGTCTCCGCCAATAATTTCGCAGCGATCGCCAGTGTCAGGAAACGACTCTAGATCTGCACTGGTCCAGTGGAGCTTGGCATCGGTGGGCGCAACCATGGCACTTAGCCCTCAGCCTTACTTGGCATATCGCCATTCTAGTCACGATTAATGGACAGCCTCAAGGCGATTCCATGGAAGGGGATGACAATTATGGTAAAAATCACCATAATTAATTTATTGGTGACGAATTGGTGGTTTTGATGGTTCAAGAAGCGGTTCGGGAGATGGGGCGGAGTTCGGAGTTGATGGTGTCGGAGGGCGATCGCGCCTTGCTGGTGGACTTGTATCAGCTGACCATGGGGGCGTGCTATTGGGCGGAGGGGCTGGCGGAGAAGACGGCGAAGTTTGAGGTGTTTACGCGGCGGTTGCCCGATGGGTTTGGCTATTTGGTGGCGATGGGGTTGGAGCAGGTGTTGCAGTATTTGACGGCGCTGCGGCTGACGGAAGAGCAGGTGTTGTGGCTGCGGGAAACGGGAATTTTTGACGGGGCGTCGGAGCAGTTTTGGGAGGCGATCGCCCCAGGTAAGGCAATTTTTTTGGGAACGGTGTGGGCGGTGCCGGAAGGGACGCCGATTTTGGCAAACGAGCCGATTTTGCGCATTGAAGCTCCCCTGTGGCAGGCGCAGTGGGTGGAGACTTATTTATTGACGACGCTGAATTACCAAACGTTGATTGCGGCGCGGGCGGCGATGATGCGGGATGTGGCAGGGGAGGATGCGGCGCTGTTGGAATTTGGGACGCGGCGGGCGTTTGGTCCCCAGGCGTCGGTGTGGGCGGCGCGGGCGGCGATCGCCTCAGGATTTACCGCCACATCCAACGTATTGGCAGCTCAACAGTTGGGAGTTTTGCCCCAGGGAACCATGGCTCACGCGCTGGTGATGGCGATCGCTAGTCAGCAAGGCAGTGAGCTGGGAGCATTTCAGGCATTTCATCGGGCGTTTCCCGGCGCACCGCTGTTGGTGGATACCTTCGACACGATCGCGGCGGTAGAGACGTTGGCGGCGGAAGTGGCGGCGGGGACGATGACGGTGCCGGGGGTGCGGTTGGATTCGGGGGATTTGGTGGAACTTTCAAAGGCGGTGCGACTCCGATTGCCAGACGCAAAAATCTTCGCCAGCGGGGATTTGGACGGGGCAGAGATTGCACGTTTGCGGGGGACGGGGGCGGCGATCGACGGCTACGGCGTTGGCACGAAGTTGGTGACGGGGACACCGGTGAATGGGGTGTACAAGCTGGTGGATTTAGATGGGGTGCCGGTAATGAAGGAGGCGGATGGCAAAGTGACTTATCCAGGGGCAAAACAGATTTTTCGCCGTTGGGATGGTGATGGCAATTGGCTGGGCGATCGCCTGGGGCTGGCAACAGAATCGCCGGAGCCTGGGGAAAAACCATTGCTTATAAAAGTGATAGAGGGGGGCGATCGCTGTTACCCGGTGCAAAGGTTGGAGGCGATCGCAGCCTTTGGGCGACGCCAGGTGAAGACATTGCCAGAGTCTGCCCGTCGCGCTGAGCAGCCGGAACCTTTGACGGCAAAATTATCGGAGCCACTGCTACAGTTAACGGACCAAACCCGTCGCTCCAAATAGCCTCACAAAATTCACCGCACCGATAGCCTACGATGACCACCCTTGCTTTGTTTGGAACCAGCGCCGATCCGCCGACGGTGGGACATCAGCAAATTTTGGGCTGGCTGGGGGAACAGTATGATCAGGTGGCGGCTTGGGCAGCGGATAATCCATTTAAGGATCACGGCACGCCGTTGCGCCACCGAATGGCGATGTTGTCAGCGGCGATTCGAGACTTGCCCCACGGGGACAATATTGCGGTGTATTCCGACCTCAGCCATCGGTTTACGCGGGTGACGGTGGACCGGGCGCGCGATCGCTGGCCCAACGCCCAAATCACCTTAACCACCGGGTCTGATTTAATCGAGCAACTACCTCGGTGGTATCAGGTGGGCGAGCTATTTCAGGTGGTGGATTTGCTGGTGATTCCGCGTCCAGGCTACGGCATTACCGCTGAAAAATTAACACCGCTAAAACAACTGGGAGCAACGGTAACGGTGGCGGATTTAACGGGATTGGCGGTGTCGTCAACGGTCTATCGTAAAGGTGGTGACTCCTCAGCACTTCCTCCCAGCGTTGCCACCTATATTCAACGGGAAAGTTTGTATCTATGCCAAAACGCCCCCTAGAAAATAATGTTGTTTCACTGAACCATTCAGCCCAACTTGCAGATTTTAAAGTGGGTGTTGATAACGTTATTTTTTCGGTTGATATTGAACAGCATCGACTGCTAATTTTGCTGATTTTGCGACAGGAACCGCCCTTTAGCGATCGCTGGAGTCTGCCGGGAACGTTGGTACGCAATGGTGAATCTTTAGAAGATGCCGCCCACCGTAGCCTGTCGGAAAAAGTGCAGGTGCAGAATTTATATTTGGAGCAGCTTTATAGCTTTGGCGGACCGGGGCGAGATCCTCGTGAAGCACCGGACAGCTTTGGCGATCGCTATTTATCAGTGAGCTATTTCTCGCTGGTTTCCCACACCGAAGCACGGTTTATTGCGGAGGGAGCGAAGAAAGGGGCAAAGAAAATTGCTTGGTATGAAGTGGGTCAATTGCCAGAATTAGCGTTTGATCATCGAGAAATTATTAACTATGGGCATCGGCGCTTAAAAAATAAATTGGAATACAGCCCGATCGCCTTTGAAGTATTGCCGCAAAGATTCACCCTAAACGACCTGTACCAGTTTTACGAAACGGTTTTGGGGCAAAACTTTTCTGATTATTCCAACTTTAGAACGCGCCTTTTAAAGCTGGGTTTCCTATTAGATACCGGTCACAAAGTGTCCCGGGGAGCCGGGCGTCCGGCGAGTTTATATCGGTTTGATGCGATCGCCTTTGAGCCCTTTAAAAATCGACCTTTAGTATTTGTATAAGTGCCTTTGTGCAAGGTTAGCGGCAGCGAGGTATTGAGCCTATGTAAGGAATACATGACTAACCCCATAGCAAAGCTAAAAATTTTGTTTGGTTCTGTAAACTGTAAGGGTTTTTACAATTTCGAATTATTGTATTTCCCCTTGCGTCGTGATTTCCTCCAAGACCGTCAGCGTTTCGGCTGAGTCCTCTCCCCCTTCCCCAAAGACTGGTGCTTTTATTGCCCTTTGCATTGCGCTGTTGTCCATTTCCTTTGCGCCAATTTTTATTCGCCTAGCGGAAACGGAACTGGGAGCCAACGCCACGGTTTTAAACCGGATGCTGATTTTTTTGGTGTCCTTTGGCGGTGGGCGCTGGATTAGTCGCCAAATATCTGCGGCGGACGAAGAAGATGCCGATCGCGACGACGGCCCCACCACCACTGAGTATCTTTTGTTAGCTGGCGCGGGCGTGGTATCCGTAACCTCCCTAGTACTGTGGGCGATGTCCCTGCAATACACCACCGTCGCCAAGTCCATGTTGCTAAACAACTTGACGCCGATTTTCACGAGCTTGGGCAGTTGGCTGTTGTTTCGAAAGCAGTTTGACCGGCGGTTTTTGCTGGGTATGGGCATTGCGCTGGTGGGGGCGATCGCCCTAAGCCTGGAAGACTTACAAAGCGCCGACGGGCTATTAATCGGCGACCTATATGCGCTGCTGTCGGCCGTATTTTTAGGCAGCTACTTTTTAATTGCAGAAAAGCTGCGGCAGCGCTTTTCTGCCACAACAATTTTGCTCTGGCGCTGCGCCGTAGGTAGTGCGCTGGTATTACCTTTAACTCTGGCGACGGAATCCCAACTATTTCCCACCAGCCTGGTGCCGTTCCTGGCGGTGTGTGGACTGGGCATTATTGGCGAAGGATTAGGGCAGCGGTTGATTGCTGATTCCATGCAGCAGTTTTCATCTAGTTTTGTGGCGCTCTTTTTGCTGCTGGAGCCGATTTTAAGTTCAATTTTGGCGTGGGTGATTTTTGCGGAGGCGCTTACCTCCAGCACCTGGGTTGGATTCGCAGTGGTGTTGGGGGGAATTTACCTCGCCCAATCCAGCCAGTCTTCAGGACAAGATGAGTCTGGTGATGACAGTCAACTGGGTGGGGGAACGGTTTCAGTAAAGGTGCCGGTGACGTCTGAGAGTAGTGGGTAGAGTCTGGGGATTTGTAATTTGCAGATTTGCAATCTGTGGACTTACAACCTGTGGGTTTATAAATTTGACTTAGCGAGAGCCGGAGCCAACGGTGTGGTCAGGGGCGCCGCGATCCGGGGGAATAACGGAGCGCTGAGTTTGGGTGGCATCTTGGGCTGTGAGTTCAGTGGCAGAGTCCGCTTGGGCAATTTTAAAGGCGGGCAGAGACTCGGAGGCGCTGGAGGGGGCACTGGAAGGGGTGCTGGAGGGGGCGTTAGAAGGGGAGTTGGTGCGGAAGCTTTGGGCAATTAACGGCTGGACGCCGATTAAGGTGAGTGCGAGGCCAACCTTGACCCAACCTTGGCTGAAGAAAGAGCGGTTGGTGCGGGTTAGGTAGGGGGTGGGAGTGGCGCTGATTTGAGTCGTCATGGGTAGATGGAGCTTGTGCTTAGAGGCGAGAGAGTGAAGAGCGTGTCTGCGTTTGCTCTTGGTTGTAGTATCGCGATCGCCTAGGGGATAGGGTTACGCCAATGGGTAACAACGGCGATCGGTCCCGTTGCGGCGACTATGGGCAACCGCAAACCCCCATAAATCCGTTGGTATGACCTTGGCGATTAAGGCCGGTTTGAAAATCGGTACGGAGATTCGCCCCAATCGCACTGCGTCGTATGATGGGAACTCCCGTGGCGACGGAGAACTGTCCGGAGATTTTTCCTGCGCCAATTTAGAAACTGGCTCGACTAATCAATTCCGCGACATCCTGGCTTACAAGCAAAAACGATCTAAGAGACTCAATACAACGCCCTATGACTCGCACCTATCGCATTACGCTGTTGCCCGGTGACGGCATTGGTCCCGAAATTACCGGCGTGGCGGTGGCTGTTCTGAAAGCCGCGGGGCAGCAGTTGGATGTGGCGTTTGAGTTTAAGGAGGCGCTAATTGGTGGGGCGGCCATTGATGCCACTGGGGGACCGTTGCCGGAGGAAACTCTGGATGCCTGTCGCGATTGTGATGCGGTGATGTTGGCGGCGATCGGGGGATATAAATGGGATACGCTGCCCAGCGACATTCGCCCGGAACGGGGATTATTAGGACTTCGGGCTGGCTTGGGGCTATTTGCCAATTTGCGCCCGGCTCAGATTTTGCCCCAGCTTATTGATGCGTCCACCTTGCAGCGAGATGTGGTGGAAGGCGTGGACATTATGGTGGTTCGAGAGCTGACGGGGGGCATTTATTTTGGGGAGCCGTCGGGAATATTTGAGACGGAGTCAGGGGCACGACGGGGCGTTAGCACCATGGTTTACGGCGAGGACGAAATTGATCGCATTGCCAAGGTCGCCTTTAAAACGGCCCAGCAGCGCCAAGGTCGGCTGTGTTCAGTGGACAAGGCAAATGTGTTGGCGGTGTCTCGACTGTGGCGCGATCGCCTAACCACCTTGGGCAAAGATTACAGCGATGTGGACCTGTCCCACCTGTATGTGGACAACGCGGCGATGCAGTTGGTGCGGGCTCCGAAGCAGTTTGACACCATCGTTACCGGCAACCTGTTTGGCGATGTTTTGTCCGATGTGGCGGCGATGTTGACGGGCAGTATTGGTATGTTGCCGTCGGCGAGCTTGGGTGAGCCGGGACAGCCGGGGGTGTTTGAGCCGGTGCACGGTTCGGCTCCCGATATTGCGGGGCAAGATAAGGCGAATCCGTTGGCGCAGGTGTTGAGTGCGGCGATGATGTGTCGCTATGGGCTGGAGTTGCCGGAGGTGAGCGATTCCATCGAGGCGGCAGTTAATTCAGTGCTGGATCAGGGCTATCGTACTGGCGATATTATGGCGGAGGGCATGACCCCAGTGGGCTGTCAGGCTATGGGTGATGCTTTGCTAAAGGCATTGGAAACGTCCAAGTAAATCCTCCAAATAATGGACTGTATTCTCCTGTTCCTGAAAGCTCCTGTTCCAGGCAAAGTAAAAACGCGGTTGGCGGCGTCCATCGGATTTAAGGAAGCCGCCGAGCTGTATCGCTGCTTTGTGCTGGACTGGTGCGATCGCCTCCACCAGTTTTGCCAATCCACCCCGGCAACGCTTCGGGTCATGTATAGCCCCCCAGAGAAGAAAGACATGATTGCCCAGTGGTTGGGGCTAAGTCAGTGGGGGGCAGATATTGCCGATCATCTCTATCCCCAATCGGACGGTGACTTGGGCGATCGCCTGCACCAGGCATTTACGGCGGCTTTTGAGGACGGAGCAGAACGGGCGATCGCGGTGGGAACCGACAGCCCTGATTTACCGCTGGAGCGTTTAACCCAACTGTTGGATGGGTTGCGTACCCACGACTGCGGCATTATCCCCAGCACCGACGGGGGCTATTGCGCCATTGGCTTTCATCGAGATAATTACGAACCCGCTGTGTTTCAGGAGATGGCGTGGAGCACTGAGACCGTTTGCGATGACACTTTGGCAAAATTGCAAACTCACCAGCGTACGGCGTTGACCCTGGAGCCTTGGGTGGATGTGGATAATATTGACGACTTGCAGGCGCTGATTCGAAATTTGGAAGATGGGGCGATCGCGGCTCAACTCCCCCGCACTAGCGAGTGGCTAAACGAAGGCATTGCTTGAAGGCAACCCTATCCAATTTCCTCCATCACAATAAAACTGGGAGCAACGATCGCCAGAAAAACGGCAGCGCTCCAAATCCAGGTCAATAAGATGGTGCCCATCAAAAGCAATTTCGCTTGCCATTGGGAAAACCAACGTTGTCGCGCTCCATAGCAAAAAAGACCGCTCCAAACCGCGCCGAGACTTATCCACATCCAAGCGTGAAGTTGCACAGCCCACTCACTAATGGCAGGTAATTCAAAGTCTATTTGGGCAAATATTCTTTGACTATCGGCAAGGTAAATCGCGGCGATCGCCCATAAAACTATCCAGAGGGTAATGGAGCTGGTGGCGGCGATCGCGGCTAGGACAGAAATACTTTGGGGCAGTTGGGGAGGCGGAGACTGCATCGACATAGGTTCGCTCATAGGGTTCACCATGCAAACGATACCCCCAGCGTTCCCGTTCAATGCTTAGCCCATATCAAATTTAGTTGAAGCTCCTTGATTGCTGTCGAGAAAATCAACTTTATCGCGCCTTACTACCTCCACTCTTATTCTTGTACTGAGGAGCTTTCTTGCTTTTCGATTTCCTCAGGCATTTGATTAATAATTGCCATAGTTTCAACGCTAACGGTACATACCCGTTGCAACAGGTCGATTACCGTATCTTTATAGTCGGCAAAACGATAGGTGTTGAATTTTTCGCGGATGGTGGGATCGCGAGGTTTTTTCTCTTTGTATTGGTTGAGAATCCATTCCAAGGCGGAACGATTGCCGAGTTTATAATCCCAGGCAATCGCCGGTACTCCAGTCAGAGTGGTGTGGGTGTCGAGAATAAGATACCCTTTATCTTTGTCCGCTTTTAGTTTGGGTTTTGGGCGAGTTTCTTGGGCTTGCTTTTGCTTATTTTTGCGCGTACTTTTTCCTTTTGAAGTGTCAAGAATTTTGAGTTCGTATTGATCCACGGTTTCGTAGTTAATATGCAGGTCCATCAGGGTTTTGCCCCAGGCGACCCACTGATGAAATTGGGTGTAATAGGGCAGGCGGGGAAAGTCGCGCTTGAGGTTGATTTCGTATTTGGTGCGGTAGGCAGGGTGGTGCAGAACAGCGTAGGTGTAGTGGAAGATGTCTAGTTTGGTAATGGTGGGGTCGTTGTAGTGGGTTTGGATTTGGTTTAAGCCCCAGTCCGTAATGTTGTCGTGGCGATCGCCCTTTTCGTCATAGCGATAAAGAGGAAGGCATTGAGCAGCAGTTCCCACGAGATGAAGATCAGGGACACAATCTGAACAGGTCAACATATATGGAGATTGCGTTCCAGTATCAGTTGAGCAAATAATTTTATTTCCTAGGTCAGCTTTAGGAAACAAAGTGAAATTCTGGTACACCATTCCGTTGAAATGTGGATCAAAATAGAAGTTCTTTTTTATAAATGGTCTCCAGGCTCCAATACGAAATGAACCCGATTCAACTTGCTTTGAGATATTACGAGCCAGGTACTTTTCTGTTTCTCGGTCCCATTTAATATCAGGCTTAGCTCGCTTACCTGTCTTTAATCTATTTTGATAAGCATTCACCATATATTCGATTTTTTCTCGAAGTCTATCGAGAGAAAAGTCATAAACCCACTCATCACGTTGAGTCGCCACACCGCGAGAAAAAAGTCGAAATACAGCCTCTTCTGATCTTCCTGCTTTTACTTGCTTATCAATCAGGAACAAAAAGTCATCAAAATCGTTGTCCGTTAAATTGACCCAGTTATATCTTTTGTCCGGAGTAATACGCTCAAATAGAATTTGATTAAGAGATGTTTGCTTAAACCATTCTAACTTCTCTTCTTTTGTCTCCTCATCATCCAACGAAAAGTAGAAAATTTTAGCTTGCTTCTTGACTTTCATCTTCTCTCCTTATGCCTCATTGCCCGAGACCTTTACTAGAAAGATAATTGCAACTCCTGTTTGAATACCAAATACGTTATTTTTAGTGCCGGAAATTTTTGGATTATTTCTTACGTCTGATTGAGTATCTACTACGTAAACGTAGTCGAAGCTTCGTCCAACACATTTACGAAATCCATCAAACGTTCTGGAATCTACAAAAGAACGATTTGTAATAAATGCAATAATTCCCTGTTTTCCCAGTCGCTCTGTAGCCCACCGAATGAAGCGCGTGTACATATCGTAAACAACTATTTGATTCTGCGCTGTTCCTTCCTGAACATAGCTATTCTTGATGAGCTTATCAACTTGTTTGTAAGCACGATTAGCGTTGCGATTACTGAAGTCTCCCTGATGAGCATTGTAAGGAGGGTTGCCAATAATTACAGAGATGCTTTTGGTATTTTGCTTAGAGATTCTCAAGGTATTCTTCGCACTCAAAGCGAGCATATCTAGCTGCTGATTATTGAATGTAGAATGCTCTAGCGTATCTACCAAACAGATATTTTCAAATTCTTCATAAACTCCCATCTTTTGTTGATAGGTAAACTCAATATTTAAGTTGGCAATGTAATAGGGCAAAATCGCTAACTCATTGCAATGAATTTCATTTTTATATTTATGCTCCAACTTGTTGGGCGGCAAATACTCAATTAGCTCCGTAATATAAGTGCCCGTCCCCGTACAAGGATCCAGAATTTCCACCCCCGGATCGCTCAACAACTTGCCGAAATGTTTATGGGTTAAATAATCCGCACTTTCGATCATAAAGCGCACAATTTCATTCGGCGTATAAACAATCCCCAACCGGTCCGCCGCCTTCGGGTTATAAGCCTTATAAAAATTCTCGTAAACCGCCTTTAAAAATTTCTGTTTCTCATGGTGATTGGCAATATTTTCCGAACTACGGCGAATCACCGCATAATAATGCTCAATACTTTTCAGAGTGTTTTTTCGCGTCGCCCCTGTAAAAAACGTCCCCAAAATTTCCGAAATTTCCCGCGCAATATTATTTTCCCGGTGGAACTGGGAATCGCGAAAAATATTTGTAAAAATATCCTCCGTCAAAATGTGCTGAATCAACATTTCATGCACATCAAAAATCGAAATCTCAGGATTAATCGATCGCCGACACACTTCCAGAAAACTATTACGCCGTTCTCGAAAGCGATCATTCTCCTTTTCCGCCTTCTTAATCTGTTCCCGCAACGCCTCCAAAATCGCTGGAATATCATCGCGAAACTCCTTAATCGCCGTACGAAAATCCCGCACCTCCGGTCGTTCGTAATCCACAAACGCCGTAATCAACTCATCCAGCGCCTCCGCATCCCCCATGGAAACCCGCAACTTTTCCCGCCCATGCTGAATCAGAACCGCCGTCTGCGAATCCTCAAACAAAATATTTTCACTGGGATACCCCGCCTCAAACTTCTTCTCGATCTCCTGGTCTAAAACGTCAAACTGATCTTTACTCTCCCACCACCCATGCGCTAACTGAAGCGCATCCTTCACCGTCCCATCGGGGTACACGGTCGTGTTGAACTTGGTCTTAAAATCCAGTTCAGGAATCAATAAATAATTGCGCGGGCGACAATACTCGTTCAACAATCGCTCAAACGCATTACGGATGCTCGTTTCTTTCTTCGAGCCCCCATACTGGATAATTTGCGCAACTTCCGTGTGATATCGCGTTACAAGCAATCGAGACATAGGACGCCCTAGCCCAGCAAATCCAGCATTGCACGGGTAAAGTGCCTCCCTTAAAAAACACTTAAACCCTTAACAAAACCCTAACCACTCCCCCTGACGGGGTGACAAGAAGGCTAAAAGGCTTCCTGTATCTTCCTCTTAGCCC
>ERZ1740067.739-NODE-739-length-24858-cov-10.069024_pt1 | contig 24858 bp, 19 predicted proteins | sample MGYA00581736_ERZ1740067 | MGnify/ENA primary metagenome ERZ1740067 (study PRJEB43018, sample SAMN04849236) | marine metagenome | isolation source: floating plastic debris | place: Pacific Ocean | collected 2008-08-27 | study: EMG produced TPA metagenomics... | reverse complement strand
GTTTGGACCGGCATCTTAAGACGGATAAGCGTGATAAGACGGCGCTGATTTGGGAAGGTGAGCCGGGCGACTCGCGTAAGCTGACCTACGCTGAGCTGCACGCTGAAGTTTGCCAGATGGCAAATGTACTCAAAGATATGGGTGTGCAAAAGGGCGATCGCATTGGCTTATACATGCCGATGATTCCTGAAGCTGCTGTTGCGATGCTGGCCTGTGCTCGAATTGGTGCGGCCCATACTGTTGTATTTGGTGGGTTTAGTGCGGAAGCATTGCGCGATCGCCTCAATGACGCCGAAGCCAAAGTCGTCATCACCGCAGACGGTGGCTTCCGCAAAGATAAACCCATGGGCCTAAAGCCTGCCGTAGACGCAGCGCTAGACAACAACGCTGTTCCTTCTGTCACCAACGTCCTCGTCGTGCAGCGCACAAAGCAAGAAGTCGGCTGGAGCGAAGGTCGCGACGTGTGGTGGCACGATGTGCAGCCCGCCGCTTCTACCGATTGCCCAGCAGAACCGATGGACAGTGAAGATTTACTCTTCGTCCTCTACACCAGTGGCACCACCGGCAAACCCAAGGGCGTGGTACACACCACCGGAGGCTACAATCTCTACACCCACATGACCTTCCAGTGGACCTTCGATATAAAAGAAGACGATGTGTACTGGTGTACGGCTGACGTGGGTTGGATTACAGGCCATAGCTACATCGTGTACGGTCCGCTCTCGAATGGGGCAACGACAGTGATGTACGAAGGCGCACCTCGGCCTTCAAATCCTGGTGCGTTCTGGGATGTAGTGGAGAAGTACGGTATCACCATTTTCTATACCGCGCCCACTGCAATTCGAGCCTTTATGAAGATGGGCGACAAAGAGCCGAATGCACGTGATTTGTCTTCATTGCGCATTTTAGGAACCGTCGGTGAGCCTATCAATCCAGAAGCGTGGATGTGGTATCGCAAGGTGATTGGTGGCGATAGGTGCCCCATTATCGATACGTGGTGGCAGACAGAGACGGGAGGCTTTATGCTGACGCCTTTGCCAGGAGCAACGCCAACAAAACCAGGATCTGCGACGAAGCCGTTCCCTGGAATCTTGGCCGACGTTGTTGACGCAGAAGGTAACCCCGTTGAAGCCAACGAAGGTGGTTACCTCGTGGTGAAGCATCCTTGGCCCAGCATGATGCGCACGGTGTATGGCAACGATGAGCGCTTTCGGAAGACTTACTGGGAGCATATTCCGCCGAAGGATGGCCAGTACTTTTACTTTGCGGGCGATGGTGCGCGCAAAGATGACGATGGCTACTTCTGGGTGATGGGCCGTACAGATGACGTGCTGAATGTGTCGGGTCATCGCCTTGGCACGATGGAGATTGAGTCGGCGCTGGTGTCTCACCCTGCGGTGGCGGAGGCTGCGGTTGTGGGTCGGAAGCATGACCTGAAGGGGCAGGATGTGTATGCTTTTGTCACTTTGGATAGCCAGTTTAGTGCGAGTGATGAGCTGAAGGTGGAGCTGAAGGGGCATGTGGTGAAGGAGATTGGTGCGATCGCTCGCCCAGGTGAAATCCAATTCACCGACGCCCTCCCCAAAACCCGCTCTGGCAAAATCATTCGCCGCTTCTTGCGCAACCTCGCCAGTGGTGAAGATGTTGTGGGTGATGCAACCACAATGGAAGACCAAAGCGTGCTCGAAAAGCTACGACAGGGCTCTTAGTGACAGTCCCTCAGATTGTTATAGATACTAACGTCATAGTGGCAGGATTGCGCTCAGACAAAGGGGCTGCTTTTCTGCTGCTAGAGCGAATCGGCACCGAAAGTTTCGATATGCATTTATCGGTGCCACTGGTTATTGAGTATCAAGACGTATTGTCTAGAAGCTCAAGCGCTGTAATGCTCACACCAGATCAGATTGAGAACCTACTCGATTTCTACTGCTCAGTAAGCAACCAGCATCTAATTTTCTTTCTTTGGCGACCTTTCCTAGTCGATTCAAAGGATGACATGGTTCTTGAATTGGCTGTGAAAGCAGGCTGCGACTATATCATTACCTACAATGCACGCGACTTTAAGGGGATTGAGAAATTTGGCATTAAAATAATGACACCTGGCGATTTCCTCAAGCTAATAGGGGTTTTGTGATGGCCGACTTAAAAATACAGATACCTAATTCTTTATATGAGAGTCTGAAAGGACTCGCTTGTAAGGATGGTATTTCTGTTGATCAGTTTATTGCAACAGCAGTTGCGGAAAAAATTTCTGCATTGACGACAGAGAGCTATTTGAAAGAGAGAGCAAAAAGAGGCAGCCGTAAAAAGTATGACGCCGTCTTAGCAAAAGTTCCTAGTATGGAGCCTGAAGAGTATGACAGGCTGCCAGACTAGACTTCGTACGAGTCATCAAATTCTTTACTTATGCCTTCGCCTGTGACACAAATATCGGGTTGGGCTCAATGATGAACCATTCGTGGTAGAGCGTAGCTAGAAAGAAGTCTTCGCCCGCAACTTTTTCACAGACGCTCATGTAGCCAGCTTGAAACATGCCGTCACCGTAGGTTGTGTCTTTTAGAAATATTGTGAGCGTGTTTCCGTCAGCGCTAGGAACAGTGCGCAATATGGTGATGTTAGGATGCTGCTTTCTGGCGATTGGCAGCAGTACAGAGTGACCGCCAATTTCTAGGAACTCTGCGTCATCTGCTTCGGTAAATTCCATGTACTCAGACCGGTAGCCGATTAGGTATTCCCAGTCTTCAGGGCCTTCATGTTTTTCGATGATGCGATCCCAGCGGACAGTTTTAATGCTTTTGAGTAGCTCTGGCGAGAGATCATCAACTTTCATGGAATGTTCCTAATTGTGGGGGCTCTAACCGGTTTCGTGTTCTGCTGCAATGTTTTCGCTATTTTGCCACGTAAAGATATTGTCCTAGTATCGACACAAGTGTAGTGTCAACAATTTGTATGGTTAGAATCCTTCCCCCTAAGCTAAAGAACCCACCGAGCCCAGCCATAGTGCCTAAGCCAAAGGTAGCTGAACATAGTGAAAGTGAAGCCACTACAGAGGTTGTGATGCCTGTAGCGCCCTCGGATGAGAGTGCGCCCTCACGTGCACCTGTCCTAAAATATAAAACGAAAAACGTCAAAGGTGCGTTTGCAAAAGAGAAGGCGAAGGCTACTCCCAAGGCGAAAGTGAAGCTCACGCACAATGAGAAACAGGCTGCCATTAGGGAGCAGAAAAAGGCCAAAAAGCTAGAGAAAAAAGAAGCCCTTAAGGCTGCTAAAAAGGTCGCCAAAAAAGCTAAGAGAACAGCACGAAGAAAGGCAGAGGGGAGAAAGTCAGCCGGAAGCCGTGTCACTACAGAATGATGTTGCGATCGCTGATGAAATCCTTCGATACAATGACTATGAATACGGTTGCTCAGGTCACTTGAAAATGGCATTTCCTATCCCGAGCGTTCTTCCCAACCAGGATAGTCTTTACGAAACTGACTTCTATGCCTGGACCCAACAGCAGGCTCTGCTGTTGCGCAATCGCCAGTGGCCTCAAATAGATTTGGATAATGTGATTGAGGAGATTGAGTCTTTGGGTAGGCAGCAAAGGCAGGAGCTGCGAAATCGGCTGGCAGTTCTTATCGGTCACCTGCTGAAATGGGAATATCAGCCTGAGAAGCGTAGTCGCAGCTGGTTTGCAACTATCAGCGTGCAGCGGCTAGATATTGGCGAGCTAATCTCCGATAACCCTAGTCTTAAGCCGTATTTGGCCGAAGCGTTGAAGACTGCTCACAAGAAAGGCGTGATGCTTGCAGTAAAAGAATCTGGCTTGCCTTCGAGAACTTTCCCGACAAGTACTTCTTATTCGTTAGAAACGATTCTATCAGAAGGTTTTTATCCCGGTGAAAAAAGCGATATGACCGACTTTTAAGACTGCGAGGCAAACATCGAATTCGTCTCAATAATGAACCATTCGTGGTAAGGCGTAGCTAAGAAAAAATCTTCGCCCATAACTTTCTCACAGATGCTCATGTAGCCAGATTAAAACATACTGTCGCCGGTAGGTCGTATCCTTTAAGGAAATATGAGCGTGCTGCCGTCAGAGCTAGGAATAGTGCGCAATATGGTGATGTTAGGATGCTGTTTTCTAGTGATTGGGAGTAATACAGCCTAGCCGTAAATTTCTAGGAACTCTACATCATCCGCTTCAGTAAGCTCTATGTACTCGGAGCGGTAACCGAGTAGATATTCCCAAGTCTCTGGGCCTTCATGCTTTTCAGTGATGCAGTCCCAGCTAACCGTTTTGATTTTTTCGAGCAGTTTGGGCGAGAGATCTTTGATTTTCATCGGGACATTCATAATTGTCTTATGTAGTTTGGAGGAATTAATATACCAGCGCTAGATACACAGAACTTCTAAACATCAGGCTCTGTCGATTCCATCTGATATCAATACTTCTGGAAACCACCTTACAGTTGACTGTTTGCTAAAAACAAGATTCAATGTTCGAGAAAGGCATGGCTCGTCGGAATGGAAGACTCAGAACTAAAACTAATTAGAGTCTTCAAAGATAGAATTAGGATTTTTCTAATTCTATTTGTATTCGGCGAAGACTACAAAAATGAAAGCGAACCACATTTGCGAAAAGTATTTAAGACCGAAGTTAGGATTCAGAAAATTGATTTTCTTCTAAGAAATCCCGACTATCTATCTTATGAATTGATGAGTCTCGCTAAGAATAGAAAAATTCCTAAGTTTGAAGCAAGAGCTATTATCCAAAGAATTTTCAAGAACAAAGAACCGATGATGAAAAGGATGGAGATGGAAAAATTCTTCTTCGGTGCATATGAAGATATTGATGATGTTATCAGCTTCTTGACAAGCATCAATTTTATAGAATTTAGGAGTCAGAGGAGCTCAACGCTTAAGAAGATAGACAAAATTTATTTTGTGACAGCGACAGCAATTGAAAAAATAGATGACAAACTGCTTTCTCTTGACTCCTTAGATTGGTACGTAAAGAGATGCCAGTTAATCAAAAAGTATTTTGGCAGCCTGTCGGGAACTCAGTTAAAAGCGAATCAATACCAAATCAAAGAATATAAAGAAGCTCTATATGGGCAATACATTGAAGATATTCAACCTATGGTGAAAGCTGAATTTGCGGAAATGTTTGGGGTAGAGTTGCCATGACGTTTGACTTCGATAAATTTTCGAGAAAAATTCATAAAAGGCATAAGGACTATTTCTCGATAAGTGAAGTCAAATCTCTATTGAATCTGGGGGATGACTACCAGAGAGACACACCTATCTCTACAGGAAAAAGGCTAAGCATATTAGCTATTGAATTGAAAGGAGTTAAGAGTAATGGCGAAGTTATCAAGTTCTCCCAAAAGATAGATAAGGGAATACATATTTGGCTCGCTGACAACCTGAAAGGAAAATCCACCTTGTTCAAGGTGATAAAACTGGCTTTAACTGGCCAGAATGACATTAAGCCGGATGTAAAAAAGTGGCTTAGCCATATCCTTGTTGTATTCAGTATAGACAAAAGAAAATACTCATCCTATCTAGACCTTAAAGGCGCAAGGTTGTCAGCATCTTTGTTTAAAGGTGCAGTAGGTTGTATCTCGAGCGTACAATCATCTCAGCTAGTCAGCCTTTTTTCGGAGAGCAGCACTACAGCGTACCAAGCATCACTCGAAAAATTCTTCTTCAGTCAATTCTCGTATTACTCTCTGAAGTGGACTCAAAAAAAATCTGCAAAAGATTCTCATGGGCTATTGGAGGCTAATGCTAGCTGGCGAACTTATTTTAAGTCGATTTTCTTGGAATCTAAGGATAGCGATAAGTTGTTCTATGGTGGTCAAGGCAAGAAGATTTTGCAAATACTTTTAGGACTGGAATTCACATATGTAATAAACAGACTAACAGTAAAAAAAGAAATGCTACAGTCTCAAAAAGGTTATCTGAAAAATATTCAGGGAAACAATCATGCTTCTAAAGATATGAAGAGCCAGTTGAAAGCTAGAATAGTCGAGCTTGAGTCCTTATTGTCCTCAACCAGTCAAGAAGATGAAGGTGCTCGCACCAGCCTTTCTGCGCTATATAAGAAGCAGTCTCTCATCCTAGATGAAATTGATCTAGTGAGTCAAAAAAACAAGTCATTTCAAGAATCGAGTCAGAAGTTGTTTTCAATTCAGCAACACAGGGCATCGTTAGAGGAAGATCTTTCTAGGGCAAGAAAAGCCTCTGAGAAATTTGAAAGAAATATAATTGATCTCAAAGAGTTCTTAGATGTTGGGATATTTTTTTCTGGCCTTGATATAAAGCAGTGTCCGAATTGCAACTGTGGAATTTCTAAAGATAGGAGGATACATCAGAAGTCTACAAAACAATGCCTGCTGTGTAACAATCCTTTCGACAAAGTAATTGATGACTCAAAGAGAGAAATATATTTAGAAAAAATCAAAAAACTATCTAATAGTAAGCAAGAAATATTGAGAGAGATAAAGAGGATTGAGAATCAGATTTCAACCTTAGACAGAAACTATCGTCGCGAGTTGAATGCGAATCAAACGTTCCAGAGTCAACTAGATAACGGCTCTAGTTTGTTTGTTTTTAACCAAAAGCTTTCCTCTCTAGAATCACAGATATCAAAAGAACAGGAACATTTGAGGCTGAAGAAACATAGCATAGCGGAGAGAGATAAGCTTATAGCTGAGCTTGCTGTTGTTCGATTCCAACTAGCACAGCTACAACCAAATAGTGATGTTTCTCAGGAAGATGGGAAACTCGAAGCAAAAATAGCTCTACTTCAGGACGCAATAGTTGAACTAAATGAGAAAAGATATACAGTAAGTTGTAATGTCTTAAAGCGACTGTCCGATATTATGCTGTCTGAAATTCACATGCTCGGACTGAATTCAATAACAGAAATTGAGGTGTCGAAAAAATTTGACATACAATACAGACAAAATGGGGAATTTATTTCTTTTGAGGCGATCGCGGAAGGCGAACAGCTGAGAGCAAAAATTGCTTTGTATTTAAGCCTCATTCAATTAGACATAGAGTATAACTTTGGAAGACACACTAGGTTCCTAATTATTGATAGCCCTGGAAAAGAAGAAGGTGACTCTCAATATTTGCAAGGTTTGGCGAGCGTTCTAAAGAATATAGAAAATCGTTTCGGTTCTGAATTGCAGATATTTATAGGGACTGCGGAAAGAGGATTGTCAGATGTCATAGATAATCAAAGCATTTTTAAGAGTGGTCAATTTTTATTCTGATGAAAAAACTTGACTCGGTGAGCTCTTTTTATCAAACCTTATCTATTGCAGAGAAATTTTCTTTTTTTCTGTCAAGTCCTCACGAGGATCTGGAGAGGCTGAATTCGATAGATTTGAGTAAATTCTTGTCGGCTATAGCACTTGATCAGACTGAAAACTCTAATCTTCGAAAACGAGCCGTAGAGCTACATACAGAGTATATCTTAGTAAAAAGAATAAAAACTCGTCGTGCTCTATCTTTGCTCATAGACGACTGGAATGATACCCAAGAGGTTTTTCTTGAGGTGCGTAGACTTAAGGACTTATTTCTATTTTTTGAAGAAGACTCAGATAGTATTAGGGAAATATATGAGGAAGGGAAGAAGAGTCGCGAACCAGAAATTCAATCAGAATCCTTATTTAGGCTTGGCTTGCTAACGTTTCTGGAGTCGCTAAAAACCTGTGAACGAGAGAAGTCTATAGACTTGTTGACATCCAGCTCTGAATACTTCTATAGCTCTGCAGACTCTACGGAAAATAGAGTGGATGCTGAGTATTTCTGTGATGTTTCAAACTTACTTATAGATCTACTTCAGCATAAGCAAAGAATGCTGCCACACTACATGAAGAGGCTTGCCCATAGATTATGGAATAGGCAAGTCTTTTCCTTGTCAAACTCAATTGATCCCTTCGAAGTAGGCTTTTACAGGACACTTTTCTCTCTTTCTAAAATCATAGAAATTCAACCTTCGTCTTGGTTAGATTATAGAAAAGGTTTTGATGACTTATATTGTTTTTTCTGCGAAATAAAAAATAAGGAGCTAAAGCTTAGGCTCTTTGATAGTTTTATAGAAGAAAAGTTTTCATCTTATATCGTAGATCAAGCCATCGAACCGTACTTTATTCTGAACTTTTCTGCTGAAAAGGCAAAGATAGAAGCAATGCTCGATGAATCGCAGGATAGCCCAGGAAGACAAGCATTTCTGACTTATGTTCTCAATTGTGCTACTGACGAAGCTAAAAAAAAAGTAGATAGAAAAGATATTTTGACCATGCTCGTCAAAGCCTTCCCAGACAAAGACTCTGAGGTAATTAAAAGAGAAATCCTAAAGGCTGGTGATAGTTCTGGTGTACAAACACTCTTGAGATTGTATAACGAGTTTTCTGCTCATACTATCGAGAAATTCCTAGATGCACTTATTTCCTCGTGTACTAGTATGCAGAGCAATAAAATGTACTGAAAATGCAGTGAAGATGATCGAAATACGTTTCTTGCACAGATGCTAGAAGGCAAAGGATATCCTGTTAAAGATCAGACGAGGCGAGGAAAGTCTGCGAGTGGTAAGTCTGCGGGGGAGTTGGACATCTTCGTTCAAGAAAAGAATGGTGCGCCATTCACGATTATAGAAGCACTTAATCTAAAATCTACGGACAAGGGATACATTGATCTACATTTGAAGAAAATTTTTGATTATGACACTGCTGGATGCAAGCATAATTTCATACTCGTGTATTCCAGAGCACAAAATTTTTCGCAGCTCTGTCGTAATTATCTCGATTATCTTCCCTTTGTTGACTATCCTTATCCTCTTCACGACACACAATTCTCTGTTGTTGTTGACCTTCCGTTCTCAGACATCAAGATAGTTAAAGCTACTCACATCAGAAATGAGGAAGAGGTATCTTTATTTCATGTGATCATTGATCTAAATAAGGAGTGATTTTAACTTTTTATCGATATGCTGAAGCACTATCGGCCTCAATCCACTGATTAAGCGATGGTGTGCCTCTCAAGTTTATCGAAAAATACTATTTCGATTGCAGAATCTTTTGAAAAAGCGGTCTTTCGGTCACCCAAAATCTAACAGTACCGTCGACAGCTCCAAATGCTGCTCCGCCTTAAACCCTCCCAGCCGCGCCGCCAGCTCAGCATCCGAAATTCCTTTATCTGCTGCCACTGCTCATCCGTCAGCCGCTTACAAATATTCTGCTGCAAATGCTTCAGCAGCAGCGACTTGCCATTACCCCCACCCCATGAAAAAACAGAATCTTTTCACTCGGCGGCTCATGAATGCGCTCCGCCATCAGTCGAGTAAAGCTGTAGCGATCAGTAAAAAGGGCCAGGGCGCGATCGCCTTCCGTAATCGAAGCCTTCGCCTGCAAATCGCTATCAATGCTCACCTAAACCACCACAGGAACGAACTTGTCCCCATTCTGACAAATTTTGATACGACTTGTACACGCAAGCCCCTCAGCCCCATGTGCTATTAGGCACCCTCAATCCACCGCCTACAAAAACAGCTCGTGTTGCACAGGATAATTCCCTACACAACACGAGCTGAAGAATCCATCCGACAGCAGCTAAAAGCTAACCAACAGATTTACTTTTTCAACAACTTTTCAACAGTCTCACGAATGCTTGTAAGCAAGCGGTCAACATCTTCTTTGAGTGAATGCCACGCATCCTCACTCGCACTCGATAAACCCTCGAGGCTGACATTAGCCTCGTCGAGATACTTCTCCAAATTCTCGATTTCCTCATGCTGAGCAGTGACTAGCACCTCTTTTTGCTCAACCTTAAGCTTATCCAAATGCGCTTGAGCATCCGTAATTTTTGTCTCTAGCTGTTGCACGTACTCAAGTCGTTCACTCATAGCAAAACCTCACTCATCAGGGGCAAAGATTAGGGGCAAAAAAGTCAGATAAACACAATCGCTAGTTCAAAGCCGTTATCCCTAGCAGTACACCAGGAATAACAAAAAACACGGAAACAATGTAAGCAAACGCCAAGTACTTTTTCTTAGCAGCAACAGCGGCCAATTTTTCAGCGCCTTTGATAGGTAAGCCACAAAGGAACGGAATGCAGTAAATAACGACCACACCCAGAACGTTATAAATCATGTGCACCATTGCAATTTGCAACGCAGGCCCGGCTTCAGCACCTGAAACAGACGTCGCTGCCAATAAAGCCGTCACGCAGGTGCCAATGTTCGCCCCCAGCGTAAACGGATAAATTTGCTGTAGACCAAATACACCGGCCCCAGCAAGTGGAATCATCAAGCTCGTAGTCGTAGAAGAAGACTGCACCAGGATGGTGATAAAAGTACCTGCTAAAATACCGGCAATAGGACCGCGACCGATAGCCACATGTAAAATATCTTTGGCTTTGCCTGTCATCAACTTTTTCAGCAGTTTGCCAATAAAAGAGATCGTCAGGAAGATAAGCCCAATGCCTAGCAGAATCAGCAAAATGCCATCGAAGGGTGCAGGCAATACGTGAGTCGCATCTTTGAATACCGTCACCAAAGGCTTGGTGAGTGCTTTCACCACATTGGCATCTTTAATGCTGACTGAACCAGTCCCTACAATTGTCCCGGCTAGCGCTTTACCCATCCTCTCCAAGGGATGAAAGAAGATTTCCAGCGGCAAAAAGATAACAACGCTCAGCAGATTAAAAAAGTCATGAACAGTAGCTGCGGCAAAGGCCTTTCTAAATTCGTTTTCATCGCCGACATGGCCTAAGCTCACCAATGTATTGGTAATGGTAGTACCAATATTCGCACCCATCACCATCGGGACTGCACTCGCCACAGGCAATCCGCCAGCAACCAAACCCACAATAATAGAAGTTACGGTGCTAGAAGACTGAATTAAAGCAGTTGCAACAGTTCCTACAATTAGGCCCAGGAAAGGATTGGTGGCAAAGGCAAATAATTCTTCGGCCCTTTCGCCAGTCGCAGATTTGAAACCCGCACCAATCATACCAACGGCAACGACTAACAAATAAACCAAGAAGATAACGCTCAGCCACTGGGCAATAGGCGCTTTTTGTTTAATCGGCTGCCGCGACTCATCGACTTTTGTCTGTGTTGTTTGAGTCATAGTTGTACATTCTCTCTAGATAACTGTACGTTTTAGTAAATGCTGGTCACTAGGAGAATATACGGACAAAGAAATGAGGTCGTTAATAACGCTTTAACACCTCATTAAGGACAAATAGCGCCTGAGGTGCGCTCACTTAACCCATCAGTCGTTACCAACCCACAAGTCTTGATATGGTTAAGGCTTTACCGCACAATCGGTAAAGCCTTAACTGTTTGTACTAAAAGTGCTCGGTGCAGAACAGTTGCAATGTGTTCAATGGTGGATAGCGAATGCTGGATCTTGATGTGATTTGGGTGGTGGGGTGTGCGGGGATGGTGCTGCTGATGCAGCCGGGGTTTATGTGCCTGGAAGCTGGCCTGACCCGCTCCAAGAACAGTATCAATGTCGCGATCAAAAATCTGATTGATATTGGGATTTCTATCTGCTTCTTTTGGTGTTTTGGCTATGCGCTGATGTTTGGGGCTTCGCAGGCTGGGTGGATTGGGAGCTCTGGCTTTTTGCTGAATGTGGAGAGTAGCCCAAAGCTGGCGGCGTTCTTTCTGTTTCAGATGATGTTTTGTGGAACGGCGACGACGATTGTGTCGGGGGCGCTGGCAGAGCGGCTGAAGTTTGGGGGGTATTTGGCGATCGCATCCCTCATCTCCGGTATCATCTACCCCCTATATGGCCACTGGGCCTGGAACGGGGCCAATGGCTCCGGGCTGACGGGCTGGCTCGGGCAGCTAGGGTTTGTGGATTTTGCGGGGTCGACGGTGGTGCACAGTGTGGGCGGCTGGGTGTCGCTGGCGGCTTTTCTGGTGGTGGGGGCAAGGCGCGATCGCCTATCTGCGGGCGAAGCGCTAAGCACAGGACTGGGCCGCCGTCCTGCTCGCTTAGTCAGAAAAATTCACGGTTCTAATCTGCCTTTTTCTGTTCTGGGTGTCATGCTGCTATGGGTTGGGTGGCTAGGCTTTAACGGTGGCAGTACATTTGCCCTAAATGCTCAGGTGCCTGCCATTATTGTGCACACGGTGATGGCAGGCGGAGCCGGGATGCTATCTGCAGCGGCTTTTGGCTGGCGTAAGCACCAGATAACGCATGCAGAAACGCTGCTTAACGGTTCAATTGCTGGATTAGTCTCTATTACAGCTGTTTGTCACGCAGTTTCTACGCCGATTGCGGTGCTGATTGGTGCGATTGGTGGGCTGGTGATGCTGCTGGCAACAGACTTGATAGAGCAGTGGGGCATTGATGATGGGGTGGGCGCGATCGCACTTCACGGTGTCAGCGGCGTATGGGGAACGCTGGCAGTTGCCCTGTTTGGTGACCTCACACTGCTAGACACAGGACTCAGCAGACACCAACAGCTTTTAGTTCAGCTCCTAGGGATTGGTGTCGCCTTTATTTGGGCATTCGGCCTGACCTATTTAGTGCTCAAAAATCTCGACAGAATATTTCCACTCAGAGTCTCCTCAGAAGAAGAAGACATTGGCCTAAACGTTTCAGAACACCAGGCCAAGACAGAAGTATACGATCTGTTTCGAGTGATGGACCAGCAGGCTGAAACGCAGGACTTTAGCCTGCGAGTGCCCGAAGAGCCCTTTACAGAAGTAGGAAAAATTGCCCGCCGCTACAACCAGGTGATGAGCTCTTTAGAAGAGTACTCACAGCAGCTAGAAACGCTGAATACAAACCTTGAGGTGACTGTCGCCGAACGCACAGCAGATCTTGAAACGGCGAATATCGAGTTAGCGCAGGCCAACAAAGAGTTGCAGCGGCTCGACCAGCTAAAAGATGAGTTTTTGGCCAATACTTCTCATGAACTGCGCACACCGCTCAACGGTATCATCGGCCTGAGTGAATACCTGTTAGAAGAGCGTGTAGGTGACCTATCAGCGCAGGCCATGGTCAATCTGGAGATGATTGCCAAGAGCGGGCGACGACTGTACAGCCTCGTGAGCGATCTGTTGGACTTTTCAAAAATACTGCACGATAACTTGTCTTTGCAGCTGACAGCGGTAGGCGTGCGGGAGGTTGCTGATGTTGTGCTGACATTTTGTGAGCCGATGGTGGGCGAAAAAAAGCTTCAGCTGGTAAATGAGATTCCGCCTCATTTACCGCTCGCACTGGCCGACGAAAATCGCTTACAGCAGGTGCTATACAACCTCATTGGCAATGCAATTAAGTTCACACCTTCAGGGCAAGTCACGGTGAGCGCAGCCGTGCAGTCTTCTGCTGATAATCTTGTTGTGAGCATTACAGATGAGGGGATTGGCATTGCCGAAGAGATGCGATCGCTTATTTTCAACCCCTTTGAACAGGTCGATGGCGCAGGTGACCGTGTCTATGATGGCCTAGGGTTAGGACTAGCGATCGCCAAAAAGCTCATAGCGCTACACGGTGGCGAAATCTGGGTGAACTCGACCGAAGAGCAGGGGACTCAGTTTAGCTTTACGCTACCTACCTACGACGAGCAAACCTACAGCAACAATGCGCAGCCAGATCGCCCGCAGCCGCTAGGCGCACTGCCAGCAGAGAACAGCCTCTTTCGCCTTGCCCCTAGTCTACAAGCATCTAAATTCTCCATGCCTACTGTCTCCGCACCGACTGTACGTGTGGTCTCAGCATCAACAAACGGTATCGACGGAGTAGCCGCCACAACCCAGGCAGAAATCCTAATTGTGGACGATGACCCTGTTAACCTACAGGTTTTAGAGAACTATTTGAGATTATCTGCATACCGAGTCACGCAGGCGACTTCGGGCTCGGCGGCGTTGGCCCTACTGGCAGAAGGCTATCAGCCTGACTTGGTTGTGCTAGATGTAATGATGCCGCGTATGACAGGCTATGAAGTCACTAAAACTATCCGCTCGGATCAAGGGCGCGACCAGCTCCCAATTGTACTGCTGACAGCGAAAAACCTCATCGAAGACGAAGTCATTGGGCTAAACGCAGGCGCGAATGACTACCTGACTAAGCCAGTCGCAAAACAGACGTTACTCGCTCGCATCGAGACCCAGCTAGCCCTTAGAAAAGAGAGTTTGGACCGGCAGCAAGCACAGGCAGAACGACTGATATTTGCAACAGAGCTTGAACAAAAAAATCAGGCGCTTACAAGAGCTCAAGCGGCCCTAGCCAAGTACAATCACACGCTAGAACAGCAAGTAGAAGAGAGGACGGCTGTCTTGGCCGAAAGTCGTCGTACGCTGGCAACGCTGATGAGTAATCTGCCAGGAATGGCCTATCGGTGCCACAACAACCGGGCGTGGTCCACCATCTTTGTGAGTGAAGGAAGCCTAGAGCTTTTGGGCTACCTACCAGAAGAACTCAGCCGTGAAGAAGGCGACGGCGGCGTTCCGTTTACGGACTTAATTCATCCAGACGATCAAGAACAAAACTGGCAAGAGATTCAGGCGGCGATCGCACAGAACAAACCTTTTCAGGTGGTTTACAGAGCCGTGCTCCCTCGGTTGAACACTGTGAAGTGGATGTGGGAGCACGGGCGCGCCATTTTAAACGATGCAGGAGAGGTGCAGTTTGTAGAAGGGTTTATTGCAGATATGAGCGATCGCATTCACGTAGAACAGGCGCTCGAAGCGTCAAACCAAGAGCTACAGACCCTCATCACCCAGCTAGAGATCACCCAGTCTGAGCTAGAAATTGCTAAAAACAAGTCAGAAGCCGCAAACTCAGCCAAGTCAGAGTTTTTGGCCAGCATGAGCCATGAGCTGCGCACACCGCTCAACAGCATCATCGGGTTTACGCAGCTGCTAGAGCGCGATGCCTCCCTACAGACTCAGCAACAGCAGCGTATTCGCATCATCAACCGCAGCGGAGAACATCTCCTAGCGCTAATCAACAACATTTTAGATATCTCTAAAATTGAAGCCGGGAAAATCACACTCAATCAAAAAGACTTCAACCTACATGCTCTGCTAGACGATGTAATGAATCTGTTCGATCTTAAAACCCAGCGTAAAGGGATTCAACTCCGGCTAGCAAGAGATGAGTCTGTGCCGCAATTTGTACATGCAGACGATGGCAAAATTCGGCAAGTACTCACAAACTTAATAGCCAACGGCGTCAAGTTTACGCATCAGGGACAGGTGAGCCTTTCGGTGCGAGCGTCGATTGATGAATGCCACGGTGACATTCAACCTCTGTGGCTTGAATTTGAAGTACAAGATACTGGCGTAGGCATTTCCGCTGAGGAACAAAGCCGACTGTTTGTGCCCTTTGAACAAACAGAAGCCGGGCGATCGCAGCGCCAAGGCACAGGACTCGGGCTTTCCATTAGTCAACAGTTTGTCTCTTTAATGAGCGGTGAGATTACGGTAGAGAGTACGCCAGGCCAAGGTAGCAGCTTTCGATTTCGCGCCTTAGTCACCGAGACTAGGGCCCCAGAAACACTGCTCAATCGGCAGCTAAAGGTCATTGGAATTGCGCCTAATCAACCAGAATACCGGCTGCTGATCGTAGATGATTTGCCCGACAATTTGCAGCTACTCTCAGAGCTACTCAGCTCTGTGGGCTTTTCAGTACGGCAGGCCAAGAATGGTGCTGAAGCTGTTGAGATCTATCAGGCATGGCAGCCGCATCTCATTTGGATGGATTTGTTGATGCCTGTTATGGATGGCTATGAGGCAACTAGGCGCATTCGAGAACAGCAAAAAGCCACCAACGAAAGATATCCAGTGATCGTGGCGCTTACAGCCAGTGTGCTGAAAGAGAAAAAAGCAGAGATTTTGAACTCAGGGTTCGATGCCTATATGGTAAAACCCTACAGAGTCGCCGATATCTGGGCTCAGCTACGGCAGCGATTGGGCGTCGAGTTTGTGTATGAGGACTTGCCCGCCGATAAGGGTGAAAATGAGTCTACACAGACCCTGGCAACGGCCCAACAAAAAGAGCTGCCGGCGGAATGGATGCGATCGCTCTACGAAGTAGCCAGTGAGCTAAAAGGCAAACAAGTACAGCAGCTGATAGAAACCATCTCGACAGAACATCCTGAGATTGCAGCGGAGCTCACCGGCTTGGCCGAGGACTACCAGTTTGACAAAATCTGCGACTGGTTGAGCCCTCTTTTATCCGACGCGAATTCTCAAGCGAATTCTCAATGAGAGAACAAGCTCAATGAGAAAATGAGAATGACGCGTACATTATGCTCTAAAGATCTAGCGAAACAATGCAATTCCCTGTCTGTTGCTTTGCCTGCTGAAGCGCGCGATCGCCCTCGGCTAAAAAGTCTTCCAACCGACTATCGACAGTGGGGTTAGCCGTGACTAAGCCAATGTTTGTTGCAATGGGAGCTGAGGAAGGTGTCTTAGCCATCTGAATTTGGTGAAGCAGTCGCTGTGCGATATCGGAGCCCTTTCTTTGAAGGCTCAATGGAGCGGAACCTGTGGCGCTGTCCGTCGAGGCAGTACTGTTTTTCACCGTGTCGTTTTGCGCTGTACTGTTCTGCCACTTACTGTTCTGCTGCTGAGGAACAATAATGGCAAAGGTAAGCGTGCCGTAGCGACTAGTCAGACTTTGAGGGGTGCGTACGGTGTTTTGAATCAGCTGCGCCAAATGCTGAAGGATGCGATCTCCTGAACGGAGGGATTTGCCATCACCCTCTGTAGGATCAGCATCTTGGCGATAAATATCGAAGTGATTGAGCTGGATGAACATCAGTGTGAGCGATCGCTGATGCGCCATCGCCTGCTGCCAGCACTCTAGTAAGTAAGCATCGAAGCGGCGACGGCTGGCAACCCGCGTGAGTTTGTCGATAGCGGCCAATCGCTGTAGCTCCTGAATGGCCTGCTGAAGCTGGTAGTTGCGGTGTTTTAAGGTCGTCTGGAGCTGTTTTATCTTCAGCTGATTCTCAACGCGAGCAAGCACCTCCACCACTTTGAACGGCTTACTAATATAGTCACTGCCACCCACTGTAAATCCTTTTACCTTGTCCCAGGCTTCATCTAGAGCACTGACAAAAATAACGGGAATATCTCGCGTTTCCGTATTGGCCTTGAGTTGTTGGCAGACGCTATAGCCATCGACATCGGGCATATTGATATCGAGCAAAATCAGGTCTGGCTGACGGCGAGCAACGGCTTGCAACGCAATGTTGCCGCTAATAGCCTGCTGTATTTCGTAGCCCTGCTCTTCCAATAGTTCTGAAAGCAGCCGTAGATTTTGGGGCTGATCGTCCACCAGCAGAATGGTGCCTTTGTGAACAGAAAGTTCGGTGGCCTCTGATTCGTTAGCATCTAACTCGTCTATATCTGACCCATCAACACCGTCGGCAATATTTCGCCATTGCACCATAGTCTCCAGTCCAGACGAAGACCGGACATCACCTCGCTCTACTTGCTCTAGGGCATGGTCCAATACAGCGCGAACATTGGCCTTTGTCACCTTTGTGTCTAGCACTTGCGATAGCAGCTGCCAGAGCTTAGGGGCAACATCTTGCTTCACATACTTGGCAGAGTAACCACACTCTACAGCTAGCTGATCGTAGGTCTTTCGCTCTTCCTGCAGGGCCCCAATCAAAATTTGCCGTTGCAGCTCACTACAGTAGGTCTGCGTTTTTTTCTGAATCAACGTCTCGGCAAACTTTAGGACGCGGCTTCTCTGCGGGCTACTTGCTATTGGATTGTTTGCCCTGACTACCAATGCTTCGCCTGCTTTCGATAGGTGCATGTCTCTCTACGTCACCTTACATCATTTCTTATGGCCTAGTTCTTATGCTTATTATCCACCCATTGCAGCGCTGCACTTTGCAATACTGTGCAATACTTTCCGGCAAAATCCGAACCAAAAGACTGAACAATAGCCGCATTAAACCTGAATGAAACTGAACTTTTCTGGATTCCTTCAACCCGGCAGCTCAGTCATTATATGCAGGATGTAATGTTTGCCAATGTAGACACTCTGTCTTGCACGGCGACGACTCTTTCATGAGCACTACCAGAAGCTTTTGGCTAAAACCACATGTTCCGCTCAATGGGCCGTACCAAATAGATATCGTCGGTAGGGTTATGCGCAACGACGACCTACTCACAGTTAGCTACGAAATCTTAGGTGATCTCGACAAAACGGTACAGCCATCGGCGGCGGCAGCAGACCAAGAGCCTGTTCCCTTCTGGCATACGACTCAGCTAAAGTGCTTTGTCGCGCTAGAGGATGCTCCCCACTACTGGGAGTTTCAGCTACAGCCAGACTACAACTGGGTCGAGTGCTTTTCTCCACAGCCAACGTCCGCTTGGGACTTTCAAATCTCCCACAATCACGACTGGAGCATCCTCCGCTACGACAACTACCGGCTGAATCCTCAACGCGAAACTAACATACATACCGTTTCCTACAGCTTGCTCTCCTCGCCGCAGGCCCTGCATACATTGCTAAAGATAGACCTAAGCAAACTGTCGCTGACCAACCGGCCCTTAAAGATTGGGCTTGCGGCAATAGCTAAACTCGCAGATAAGCACACAACCTACTGGGCGCTGGCATATCCTCAAAGCGGCCCAGACTTTCACCATCCAGAAAGCTTTGCATTGCCAATATAAGTAGCTAACGCGTGACATTACACAAAAAGTACTGAACGTGGTTGCTCAGTCTTGTAAATTGGGGGGTAGTGACTAAGTACGGGATATGACCTCTAGTCTTTCGCAGTTTCTTTCAAAGCATGCTGAATCGTCCAGCCTGTGGCAAGGTGCTGCGCTCTACCAGCGATGCCTTGCAGACAATCAGACCACCTTGCAGCAGGCAGACGGGCTGTACGTATACGGGTACGAGTTTTTGGGGATGGCTTACACCGTATACATCCACCGAGTCCTCGAAAAAATTCGGCAGTACGGCATAGACCATGTCTTATTTGTCGCGAGAGAAGGCTACCTATTCAAAAAAATCTACGAGATACTCACGCATCACGTGCCCACTGCCGTTGACGCTGAGGTGACTACCACCTACGCCTATATGTCACGGCGATCTACCTTCTTAGCTTCCGTACCGCAGCTGACAACACGTGAAATCGTCATTTCAAACTATCGGGCTGTGCCCGGCGGGCTCGGCGGCACGCTCAGATATATTGGCCTACCCACCGAAGCGTTTGTCCCACTGGCACAAACCCACGGACTGGATTTGGACAAGCATATTCCCAACCACTGGGATGACACGGCGCTGCTCTCGTTTTTGAATGATCCAGCCGTGCAATCTTTGGTGCGCCGTCACCACCAGCAAAGCTACGACAGCCTGCGCACCTATCTGGAGCAGTGTCACTTCTTTGGCGAAAATCGGAAGGTGGCCTTGGTCGATATCGGCTGGGATGGCACCATTCAAGACAACCTCGTGCGAGCTTTCAACCATTTGCCCACCTTTCCGCTACTGCACGGGCTTTACTTTGGTCGGCGCGAGTTTAAGGGCTTTCTAAAATACTCTGGGTCATTTTCAAACGGGCTGATGTTTGATATCCGCGATCGCAACATTCACCAAAGAAGCCTCAATAGCTGCGTCGAGCTTTTTGAAAAAGGAGCCGGCGCACCCCATGCCTCGACCGTCGGCTACGAACGGGGTGAAGGTGGCTTAGCACACCCCGTCTTCAAACCCGAACACAACACTTCTCGCCAAGAAGAAATCGCTGGCAATCCTGCGATCGCAGTTATGCAGCAAGGCATTTTAGACTTTGCCCATCGCTACGCTCAGCAGCTAAAAGCTCAGCCGTTTGAAGGGGAGGCCATGCTGCCCTTTACAAGAGGACTGGTCACGCGCCACCTGGGCTTCCCAACCGCTGAGGAGGCGCGCCAAATCTCCTATCGATTGGGTCAGCACGCTGAAGATATGGGCGATGAAAATACCAGAAGCCTAGTGGTAAAGCCTGAAAAGTTCTGGGCGGCACTAAAGTCTGGAAAAATCAAAAGCGCTAAGCGGGCCCTTAGGCTCTCAACCTGGAAGGCCGCCAGCCTAAAACTTATCGGTATTCCTGGCGTGCATTTCTTTTATTCTCTGAGGCGATATCTCTCCCAGCCTAAGGACTCTTCAGCCGGTGGATAGCCTGTGCAGAACGCAATCTCATAGCCAAGTTAATGCTAACAAACCGACTACTGGGCCCACTATTGGCCCGTCTAATCTCTAGAAACTATTACTAAAAATTATGGATTCGGTTACTTCTGCAGCCACGACCAACGCGGAGATCTTTGACCTGTCGACCGCTCGCAACTACGCCGAGAGGCTATCTCACCATGCTGGGTCAGGAGACAATTCTGCGCTGCAACGGTTGAATGTAGAGCTAAATGCTGCGATCGCAGCCGCCGAAGCCGCCGACCAACAAAACGCATCCGTCGAAGACCGCATGGAACAACAGTCCCATCTGCTCTGGCTCTGCAACCAGTGCGATTACTACACAGGCGTATCAACGGCGGCTCAATCCTCTTCTATACCGGCCCCCGCTAAGGCAAGAGCCTCACAAGGACTCTGGCAAATCAGATCTGTGATTAGCACACTCGCCTTCCTCAAGCTGCTCAACAACATACGCAGCTTTCTACCCGGCTCAGCGCCACCGGCACCAGCATGGCGCGAAATATCGCCTGGTTTCCGGCTATGGACAATGGGATCCAAACGGAACAAGTCGTGAGCATGAATCAGCAGCCCTCGACCACTCAAGTTTTTTCATTCGACGTATTCGATACCTGCGTGACGCGCTACTGCGCTCGTCCTGCGGACTTATTCGAGCGGTTATTTGCTGGACTACTCACACAGAAAGCTCGCCAGAGTAGCGAGAACGTCTCCGCCGCCGAATCTGCCTATGAGCTGACCGCCGCCGCAAAAGCTTTGGCGCGATCACGCACAGCAGCCGAAAAAACCGCCCGGCAGCAAACCACTCAAGACGACATCACCCTCACCGCCATCTATCAGGCCCTAGCGCCCAGCCTAAAATCCTACGGGCTCGACACCGCTGAAGCCGAGTCCGCAGAAATTGAGCTAGAGCTGGCAGCGGTGAGCCCCATTTTGTGTACTAAGCTGCGGATTCAGCAGATGCGATCGCAAGGCCACAAGGTGATCTTCATTTCTGATATGTATTTGCCGGGCTATGTCGTCCGCAAAATGCTAGAGACCCATGGATTTTCTGATGGCAGCGATGCGGTGTATGTCTCTGCCGATGTTGGCTTAACCAAGGGGAGCGGTCGACTTTTTGACTACGTTTGCGATCAGTTAGCAATCGCACCAAAGCAGCTACACCATACAGGAGACAATCGCTACGCCGATGTACGAGCGGCCAAGCGACAAGGGGTAACAGCCACTCACTTCACTCAGGGCGACCCAACCCGCTACGAATGCGGATTTCGCGCAGAGCTGGTAGGTGATGATTGGATGCGATCGCACCTACTCGGCCTCAGCCGCGCCATTCGCCTCGGCCACGATACTAGCGGCGATCACGGCCACGCCACGCTAGCAGCCGATGTGCTGTCTCCACTGGTCACGAGCTACCTACTCTGGGTGCTGACCACAGCGAAAGAGATGGGTGTGCGCCGTTTGTACTTCGCCGATAGCGGCCTGTTGGCGATAGCCCAGACAATCTGTCAAAAAGGAATCGCCAGTGAGATTGTTCTTACAGAGCACATCGAGGGAGAAACAGAATACAAAGGTCATCGATTTATCCTCTGCGAGGCGGAAGAACAATCACTAATTTTAAGTGACGAAGTCACGCAGTTCGCCCCACCGCTCTCTTATATAGAATCTCCCATCGGCAATAGAAAACAACTCGAAGGAACAACCTACCTATTTGAATATGGCTCAATTCTAAAACTGTTGTTCTCTGCACTCAGCAACGCAAAAGTGCCCATGTATCAAGCAATCGCGTCAACCTATGCAGCAAAATATATTGACACGAGTAGTGGGGATACAAGCAATCTCAACCCCAGCGATCTCAATATGCTTAGACAATACGCTATCAACAATGCTGTTCGACTGCTCTCACATCCAACAACAGCCGATGCCAAAGCGATCGTAGAACTACACGCCACAACAAACGAGCAAACACTTCAAATCAGAGCCGTTCGCCCTTGGGAAGTCCCCAAAATCAGCAAGCGACTCATTAAGCGTAAACGAGGTAATTCGCAGAACCTTTGGACCGAAGGTGCGATCGCACTATCGCCCCTACCCATTCGGGTCTTCCTCACAAGAGCGCGAAATCTCCGAACCTAGCTCGAAGAACGCCGCCCTTTCAAAATAGGCTTCGATCCGCTAGAACGACCCTTCACCTGCGGCGCACGAGACCGGCTACCGCCTCGCCCTTGCCCACGACCACGACCACCGCCGCGTGAATTGTTACGACCGTTAGGAATGGGCTCAGGCGGAATCGAAGGATCGGGCTCATAGCCTGAAATCACTTCTTTAGGAATATCTCGCTTCAGCAGGCGCTCAATGCCTCTGAGCAATCCTTTTTCATCGACACATACGAGCGAAACAGCCTGCCCTTCATTACCCGCACGGCCCGTACGACCAATGCGATGCACGTAGTCTTCAGCCACATTCGGCAGCTCAAAATTCACCACGTGAGGCAGCAAATCAATATCCAAACCACGCGCCGCAATATCAGTCGCGACTAGCACACGCACGTCACCCGCCTTAAAGGCAGCTAGGGCTCTGGTGCGAGCGCCTTGGCTTTTGTTGCCGTGAATAGCCGCCGCTGTCAGGCCGTCTTTTTGCAGATGCTTGGTAAGGCGGTTCGCCCCGTGCTTGGTACGGGTAAAGACCAAAACCTGCCGCCAATTGCGCGAGCCAATAATAAAAGAAAGCAGCTCGCTCTTGCGGACGCGGTCAACCGGATACACAACTTGGTCAACGGTCTCAGCAGCAGAGTTGCTGCGGGCCACTTCAATGAGTTCGGGCGATCGCAAAAAGCTATCGGCCAGCTTCTTAATTGCACCAGAAAAAGTCGCCGAAAACAGCAGCGTTTGGCGCTCTTCACGCACCAGCGCCAAAATCTTGCGAATATCGTGAATAAAGCCCATATCGAGCATGCGATCGGCTTCATCGAGTACCAGCACCTCTACCTGAGAAAGATCAAGCGTTTGCTGATTCACATGGTCGAGCAGTCGCCCTGGCGTCGCAATCAAAATGTCGACACCTTGGCGCAGCTTGGAAATTTGTGGATTTATCTTCACGCCACCAAAAATCACCGTGGAGCGAATGGGCAAATACTTGCTGTAGGTACTCACGCTTTCGCCCACCTGAGCGGCCAGCTCACGGGTTGGGGTCACAATCAGCGCACGAATAGGACGACGATGTCCGCCTCGGCTACTGCCGCCGCCACCGCGATTCTTTCTAAGAATGGGCTTCGAGCTACCTTTCGCACTGCCTCTATCACCCGTGTTCGCACCCGCTGACGACGGCTTCGACATATCCTGAGGCGGCAGATCTTCGCAGAGTCGCTGCAATAGCGGTAGGGTAAAGCCCGCTGTTTTACCTGTTCCCGTTTGGGCGCTGGCCATCACATCGCGGCCTTGTACCACCACCGGAATAGATTGCCCCTGAATGGGGGTGGGCTCGGTGTAGCCTTCTTCTGCGATCGCGCGCAAAATTTCGGGCCGCAGCCCGAGAGATTCAAAAGACATCATCTAAAAAGAAATTGCTCCTAGGGAACCTTCGAAGTGCCCTATCATCTCGCCGACAGACAAAAAAAGTCCTATCTGACAAAACTAGCCTAAGAGCAATTACCAAAAATTCAAACTCAACGCTGCAACCAGCCGAGGCGGCAAAAGCCGATTCCCTCTTACACTCGCAGCAATCCAGTGCGCAGACTAGATGCGCACAGTAAGGGAATATACTAGCAGACTTTTCTCTAGTGGGTCTGTTTCTAAGGAGTCTGCGTCTAAGCGGTCTACTGAGCAGTCTTTAAGTGTAAGCCTTCACCCCGTCATCAAGCCAGCTGACGAGGTCGGCAACAACCTGATCCGCATCCAAATCGTTATGCGGCTCGTGGTAGCTACCGGGGTAGATGGCCAGCGTTTTTTCCGAGCTCTGAATCTGCTGATAGATTTGCTTCGTCCCAGCGGGTGCCACGATAGGGTCGTCCTCTCCATGGGTTAGCAAAATCGGCAGCGTCATTTTTTCAATGTTGGCCTTTACCCAGGCCAAAGTACTGAGCGTTTCGGTGCCCCACCGCAAGGTCACATAGGGATGCGTCAGCGGATCGTCCGCCGTTTGCTCTGTCACAGCTTGGTCTCGCGACAGGCCTTGCTTGCAAAGACCCATTTTGATAGAGACTCTAGGGAGTAGACCGGAAAGTAGGCGGGCGATCGCAATCCGCACAGAACTCGCCGTCCCATCCATCGGCTGAATCGGCGGCGCACTTACCACCAGCCGCTGAAGGTTCAGCGTCTTAAACTCAGGCCTTTGCCCATTGCGCAGCACATAGTCGAGCACAATCAACCCGCCCAAACTATGCCCCATCAAAAATAGCGGAGCCGTGGGCTCTTGCCGACGCACCAGCTGCAAAAAAGTCTGTGTATTGTCACGATAATCCTGCCAGCGGTTGATATGGCCACGCTGCCCTTCCGACTTGCCATGCCCCTGATTATCAAACCCAAAGACCGCATACCCCGCCGCCGTCAGCCCTTTTACCACTTCGCAATAGCGCCCAGAATGTTCACCTAGCCCGTGCACCAGCGCTAGCACACCTTTGATCGGAGCCGGCTTCTCTAGAGCCTTCTCTGGCGACTTCTCTGGCGACTTCTCTGGCGACTTCTCTGGCGACTTCTCTGGC
>ERZ1740067.738-NODE-738-length-24871-cov-5.466191_pt1 | contig 24871 bp, 19 predicted proteins | sample MGYA00581736_ERZ1740067 | MGnify/ENA primary metagenome ERZ1740067 (study PRJEB43018, sample SAMN04849236) | marine metagenome | isolation source: floating plastic debris | place: Pacific Ocean | collected 2008-08-27 | study: EMG produced TPA metagenomics assembly... | reverse complement strand
CGGGACCAGTGGCACACAAGGACGCGGACCGGCAAAACGCCACGCCTGTTTGCCCACATGGCAGAGCCCTACGCCGAAATTCACCCGCTTGACGCCGCAGCCGCTGGGATTGAGCCAGCTGATCTGGTGCGGGTTGAAAGTGAACGCGGATCAATCACGGTACGGTCGCTGGTAACTGATCGCCAGAAACCCGGCAACGTACTTGTGCCGATGCATTGGACAGACCCCTATGCCAGCTGCGCGCACCCTGACGTTCTTGTAGGGCCTCATGTGGACCCGGTGTCCGGACAACCCGAACTGAAGCACACGCCCGTGCGTATTTCCCACGCGGCAAGTGCCTGGCACGGTTTTGTGCTCTCAATCGAGAAACCGAGCGTTGACCATCTGGACTATTGGGCGCTCGCGCGGGCCGAGAACGGCTGGCGTGGCGAGTTGGGTCATGGAACGCAACCAAGGTCTTTGGAAGATGCGGCGCATGAAATGATTGGTGCCGGGATCAAGTCATCCCATCAAGTGCTTGCCTCCCATGACAGCAAGATTGGGAGCTACCGCATGGCTGTGTATGACGGAGGCCGTCTGCACGCACTCTTGCTGCTAAGTCCCGAGCCCATTGATGCCGCCCGTGCGTGGTTGTGCGACCAGCTTGGCAAGGATGTGGAGGCGACATCGCGACACTATATCCTCGCGGGCAGGGCAGGGGATGATCAGCCCGATAAAGGCGCCATCATCTGTTCCTGCTTTCAGGTTGGGTTCAACGAGATTGCCGCGGCCGCAGGCAATGGCGCGACCAGCGTTGACGCCGTCGGCGCCTGCACAAAAGCTGGAACAAATTGCGGGTCGTGCCGCATGGAAATCAAACGCATTGTGGAGACGGTCGATGTCAAGCAAGCGGTTTAAGCCAGGCGGCGTCGCCTTGGTTGGGGCTGGTCCGGGCGACCCGGAGCTTCTTACCCTGAAGGCAGTACGGAAGCTGGATGAGGCAGACGTTGTCCTGTTTGATAGTTTGGTCACGCCGGATGTTCTGGCCCTGGCGCGTCGCGGCGCCGCACGCATCTGCGTGGGCAAACGTGCCGGGCGGCCAAGCTGCAAGCAAGAGGACATCAATGCTCTGATGGTTCAGTTAGCCAGCACAGGCAAGAATGTCGTGCGGCTTAAATCAGGCGATCCGTCGATTTTCGGGCGTAGCGGAGAAGAAATCAAAACCCTCGAAGAGGGCGGCATCGATGTAACCATCGTTCCGGGCATTACAACAGCGTCTGCGTTGGCCGCTGAACTCAAGACCTCTCTCACCCATCGCGAACACGCACAGTCGGTCCGCTTTATCACGGCGCATGGGGCCAAGGGCGGGCTGCCCGAAGGTATGGACTGGGATGGGTTGGCTGATCCTGCCATGACTCTGATCGTCTATATGGGTGCACGCACGAGCCGTACGCTTGCGCAGGGCCTTATCAAAGCCGGACGGCAAGGCACTACGCCTGCCATGGTGAGCGAAAATGTTTCGCGCCGAAATGCACGCCACACCCGCTCAACTCTTGCAGACCTTGCTGCCGGCTTGGTCGCCATGGACACAAGCCGTCCGGTTCTGATCTCAATCGGTGAAGTGTTTGGCTATAGAAGCACCGCGGCACATCGCGACACGGCACCTGCAGCGCCGCTCGAGCAGATTGCGCGTTAGCCCTCCGCCTAAAGCCCCAGAAAAAACTGGATTACAAACGCATTGGTGATGTCGACGAAAAACGCGCCGACCAATGGCAGGATGATGAATGCCGTCGGTGCCGGGCCGTGCGTCTTGGTGACGGCTGTCATGTTGGCAATAGCCGTCGGTGTTGCCCCAAGTGAAAATCCGGCAAAGCCGGCACTAAGGACCGTTGCCAGATAGGTCCGGCCCATCACCGGGAAGAAGACAAACCGGATGAACAGGACGGCCACAACAGCCTGAAGGCCGAGCATGACGAACAGCGGACCGGCAAGGTCGGTGATTGACCACAGCTGCATTCCCATCAGCGACATGGCAATAAACAGCCCAAGCGAGAAGTCCGACAGGATGGCGAGGGCATTTGTCCGGGCCGGCCAGCGCAGGCGCGGCATGAGGTGCGGAATGCTGTTCGAGAGTACGATTGCCACAAGCAGGCACGACACGAACAAGGGAAGCTTGAAACCGGCTTCGGTCAGACTGAGATTCAGGGCGTACCCAAGTATGATGGCAACATGGAGCACCAGAAGGCGCCCATGAAATTCACATGGGTGATGCGTGCCTCGTCTTCTTTCTTGTGTTCGATACCCACCACCGGGCCATCGCCTTCGGCAGTATCGGTCACCTGACGGGCCAGGAGCAACTTGGCTATTGGGCCGCCCAGAAGACTGGCCATCACCAGCCCGAGAGTAGCTGCGGCAACGCCGACTTCGAGCGCATTGGAAATGCCGTGGTCAGCGGCGATATCCGGGGCCCAGGCGATGGCCGTGCCATGGCCGCCAATGAGAGCTGCTGACCCCGTGAGAACGCCCATGGCAGCCGGTTGGCCAATCGTTTGTGCAGACAGGACACCGACAATGTCCTGCACGACAATGTACCCCAGCGTCAGGACAAGAAGGACGGCCAACGGCTTCCCGCCTGAGACGAGGTCCTGCATGCGCGCATTGAGCCCGATGGTCGTAAAGAAATAGACGAGAAGCAGGTCCCGTATGGCGAGATCATATTCAATCTCAATGCCGCCGAATGAGTAGAGGAGGAGCGCCACAAGCGCCGCCAGAATTCCGCCGGTCACTGGCTCTGGAATGTTGTAGTCGCGCAAAAAGCCAATTCTCTCGTTTGCGCGCATCCCGACAAAGAAGACGACGATACCGATCGTAAATGCGAAAAAGCTGTCTACCTGAACTGTCTCGATGATCAGCTTATCTCCTGCTGCCACAAACAATGTGTGGTGTTTATGCCTTCGCCTGTTCGGACTCTTTAATGCCGAAGAAGATGACGTAGAGCGCCGGGATGACGATGAGTGTCAGGACCGTTGCGAAGGTGAGACCAAACACCAAGACCACTGCCATTGCCGCAAAGAACGCATCCAGGAAAAGTGGTAGTACGCCCAGGACCGTCGTGAGTGAGCCCATCATCACGGGTCGTACTCGACTGGCGGCACTGTCAATCACCGCATCGTAACGCGGTTTACCCTCGCGAATTTCAAGGTCCATCTGATCCACCAGGACAATGGCGTTCTTGATCAGCAACCCCGAAAGAGACAGCAGACCGAGAATGGCCATGAATTCCAAAGCTGAATCCGTCACCAACAATCCGACGACAACGCCGATGATTGATAGGGGAACAACCAGCCAGATAATCAGCGGCTGACGGATGGCATTGAACAGAATGATGACTGTGAGCACCATCGCTGCAAGGCCAATGGGAATGGTGGTTGCAAGATTTTCATTGGCCTCGGCACTGTCGCCATACTCGCCGCGCCAGGTGAGGGTGTAGCCAGGTGGAAGCTCGATTGCCTCTACGCCCGGGCGGACCCGGTCGAAGGCCGTCGACGCAAGCTCAGAGGGACGTGAATCTGCTTGGGCCTTGATGGTCAGCACGCGATCGAGACGACGTATTCTTGAATCCCGCCACGTTGAGTTTAGGCCCTCAACAACCTCAACGAGTGGCACGGTGTTGCCCGTTGCCGAGCTGGGAATCTGAATAACGGGCATGCCATCAATGCCGGTTCGTTCCGCCGCTGGGGCGCGGGCAATAATGGGGATCAATTCATCCCCTTCACGATAGACGCCAATGTCGCGGCCGGAATAGTTTGATTGCAAGGCTGACGCCAGATCCTCCCGCGACACGCCAAGCCGGCGACCGCTTGTTTCGGAGTAAACCGGTTCCAGAACAGACACCTGCTGACGCCAATCTTCTTTGATCGATATCAGCCGGCCATCTGCTGCAAAAACAGCACGAGCCTCTGCTGACAGGCGGCGCAGGACACTACCGTCTGGACCGGAGAATTCAGCCTCAATGTCTGACCCGCCGCCCGGGCCAAGCTTGAATCGCCAGACCTTACCCTGAGCATCAGGATAATTCTGATCCACATAGTTCTGAATGCGAGGTATCAAAGTCTCGATCAGTGAGTAATCCGTTACCCGGACCAACAACTGGCCATAGGCGCTGTTGTTGGACTCCGGGGAATAAACCAACGTGTATCGAATGCCGCCTTCACCGACATAGGTCGTGACGCTTTCTACTCCATCGAGCTCTGCCACCGCCTTTTCAAGCGAGAGCATGTCTGCATTCGTGCGCTCAATATCAGTCCCCTCGGTTAGCCAGTAATCAACAACCAACTGTGGCGTTGTTGACGCCGGGAAGAAGCCTGCCTTCGTGAACTGAAATGCCCACACAGCAACAAAGAACATGACGACAGCCGTCCCCACAACGCCCCAGCGTGCAGCCAGGACGATCCGCATCAGGCTTTTGTAGCCGCGTGAAAAGGCACCTTCCTGTGGGGGTGAGCCCACTGCGCTTGTTTCTTCCTTGAACAGAAGATCAGCGATCAGCGGCACCGCCGTAATGGCGAACGCCCAGCTAAACATGAGTGAGATCAGCACGACCCAGAACAGGTGACCTGTGTATTCCGCTGTACTACCAGGTGCAAAACCGATGGGCGCAAAAGCAATGATGCCCACAAGGGTACCGCCCAGGAGAGGCCACCATGTGCGGGTGACAATGTCCTTGGCCACGTCGAGCTTTTTGCGTCCCTGCTGCACACCCACAAGGATGCCTTCGGTCACAACAATCGCGTTGTCCACCAGCATGCCCAAAGCAATGATGAGCGCGCCTAGTGAGATGCGATGCATGGGGATATTGGCCAGATACATAGTGCCGAGCGTCGCTGCAATCGTCAGCAGCAGAACGGCGCCGATCTCCAGCGCCGATCTCAACCCCATGATAATCAGCAACGTGACCAGCACAATGATCAGCGCCATGATGTCATTGACCACGAAGTCCTGGACAGCAACCTCAACGAGCTTGCCCTGGTGATAATACTGATGGATTTCTATGCCGATGGGTCGGCGTGACTCTTCAGCTGCAAATGCTGCGTCAATGCCTTGGCCCATCTTGCTGACATTGGCTCCGGTGACATTTGAGATACCAATGCCCATTGCGGGCTGACCATTGTGGCGCAGGATGAAGCGCTGCGGGTCCTGCAGTTCGCGGCGAACGGTGGCGATATCCCGTAGATAGACGACCGCCGAAGAGTCGGCGCCGCTTGAGGAACTGGTTGAAACGATAACATTCTCTATGGCTTCAACAGAGCCGATGTCTCCAGTGGGCTGAAGGGTGAGGCGTAAATCGTCAACACGCACGGTGCCTGCCGAAACGACCGAGTTCTGTTTCGCCAGATCATTGTAGACCTGATCGACGGACACACCGAGAGAAGCTGCCCTGTCACGGGAAATCTCGACGTAAATCGCCTCGGACGGAACGCCGTTTATGTCCACTTTGGCAACGTCATCAACGGCCAGAAGATCAGCCCTCAGCCCTTTTACATATTCGTGGAGTTCGCGGTGGGTGTAGCCTTCGCCTGTCACAAAATAGTAAAGGCCAAACACATCGCCAAATCCGTCATTCACAGATGGAGTCTCGGCGCCTGGCGGCAGGGACGCCACCGCGTCATCCACCTCATTTCGCAACTTGGTCCAAATCAGCTGGAGGTCGTCTTTCGACGGTGAAAACTCGTACTTGATCTCAACCGTAATGCGCGACACACCGAAGCGGGAAACGGACGTGATCTCATCCACTTCCTGCATTTGCTGAATGGCGCTCTCAAGCGGCTCCGTGACCTCGTCAATGACCTCCTCGGGCGTGGCACCGGGGTACTGGGTGACGACAACCGCCTCCCGAATTGTGAACTCCGGGTCCTCAAAGCGGGGCATGTTCTGATAGGCGGTCCAGCCGGAATACAGCGCAATCAGAATAACGATGACGCTGATGAGGCGGTTCTTGATGGCAAACTCAGCAGGATGCATGGGGGTAACTCCTACTGTTCGAAGGCGCGAACTTGCGTGCCTTCCGTCAGAAACGAAACACCGGCCGCAACAATCGTATCCCCCTCTGCCAGGCCGGAGGTGACGACAACATCAGCGCCTACATCGGGACCTTCCTGACTGATCTGAATGGATGTGCGGGATACGGTCATGGTGTCTGTATCCACCTTCCATGCAAAAAGCTCATCCCCCTGGGACAAAACGGCCGTCCGGGGAATAGAGATGCTTCCGGCGGTTGCGTTTTGATTGGACATGGAAAGTCTGGAACGCAGTGTCCCCGTCATGCCTGGCAGGATAACGAGGTCCGCCGGTGGCTCAAAAGCGAACTGAGCCTCAAATGTCTGCGTTCTTGGGTCGGTCTGGGTTGAGGTGGAAACAAGTTCCGACGGAATTTCCCGGTCCGGCGCGGCATCTAGGACCACATAGGACTCCGGCACATCGATCTGATTGGAATTGGCCACAAGAGTGGAGGGGACCTGGACCACAGCTTTGGCTGCGCCGGTCGACTGCAGCGTGACAATGATGGTTTGTGACGCAACAGTCTGGAACTGGTCGACATGCTTGGTGGCAATCACGCCGTCAAACGGTGCGCGCAGTGTGCTGTCGTCCAGCTGTTTCTGGGCATTGTCCAGGTCGGTTCTGGCGACATCACGGTCCTTCAAGCGTTCGTCATAGGTCCTCTGGGCAATATTGCCCTTTGTGATCAATTGAGCTGCGCGATTGAACTCTGATGAGGCGGCACGATACGTTGCTTGTGCCTGAGCCACCTGATTGACGAATACGCGCTGCTCCAGCTGACCTATGAGATCGTCCTTCTCAACCTCCTGGCCCTCAACAACCGGGAAGCTTTCAAGGATGCCGTTCACTTCAAATGTCAAATCCGCGGACGACATGGCGCTGATGACGGCGGGGAGGTTGATCTCCCTGGTGTTGTCACGCACGGAGATTTCCAGGAGTTTGGCCGGCCGGACACCGATTGCTTCTTCCGCAGCAGGCTCCTCGGTGCAGGCCGCCAAGCCGAAACATGCCGCCACAACCAGCCCCGCAACGGCACGATGAAGCCACGCTTCCGCATTCGCTAGTTCAACCACCGGACACTCTCCACACAGAAAAAATCAGCGCCTGCCCGAAGGACTCATGACGCCTAGCCAACAGAACCATACTCGGAAGCTGCGCCGAGTACACCTTGGAAATGAGTGGTTCTTAGGAGGACTGCTGGACATCATTTGGAGAAGCCTTCAAATCGCGTGGCTAGGAATGGGCTGTTGTCACATACCGGCACGGCGCATCTGCAAACAGGACAAGCCTATGTTGCATCACGTAGGTCTGTTCGTTCCGACCTTGAGGCATTTGAGGGCGGTTGCCACGCAGATCGCAAGCCAATACATGGCGGGCCATGCCAGTCGATAGTACGAACTGTTCGTTGGCTATAGCCCTACGATGGAGGGTCGCCGCGATGGGACCAAATTTCAGACTGCACGCTGGGCCAAGCCATTTCGCGACGGCCCGGGTAGGCTTCAGGCTGCCGGTGGCCACTCTCTGCGGCGGACAATAGAAAGCGGTCACAGCCGGAAAGGGAGTCAAATAAATGAGAGATAGATATTTTAGTGAGCGATAGACATCAGGGATCCTGCCTCTGTGGGGAGGTACACTTCGAAGTCAGCGGAAAATTCCAGCACTTTTTCCTTTGTCACTGCGGGCGCTGTCAGAAAGATACCGGGTCAGCCCACGCAGCCAACCTCTTTTCATCCAACGCGACAATCAAATGGCTGTCCGGCCAGGACAGCATAAAAGAATATGTCGTACCGGATACTCGGCATACGAAGTGCTTCTGCCCACAGTGCGGTGCGGCTGTCCCGAGCATTCAAATGAACGGCACCCTTCTCGTTGTACCAGCGGGCAGCTTGGACAGCCCTGTTGAGATACGACCTACTGCTCACATCTGTGTTGCGAGCCGCGCGAACTGGGATCGGAAGCTGGAGGACATTCCGAAAATCGATGCTCTACCAAAATGAAACGAGCAACGGCGGCATTTGACGACAAATTGCCGTTTCGGTACGCCGCCTGAAACGAGATCGCGTTCTTGGGAGTGGCGGAGGGGGAGGGACCTTCCGTCGGTCGTCAATAAACTGCTGAAATCCTGGGCTCTTTGGACTTGCGTCGGGCGCGAGTGTACCAGTCTTGTGTACCAACTAACAGATAACCTAAGAGCATCCGTCGTATCCGGCACGATGGTCTGCTGTGAGCTCTGGAGCCCGCCAGGAGTCGCAAAGGTCCAGAACGTTTCATATCGGTAGAAATAAGCATCTACTCAAGCTTTGGCTGATAGTTGTCTGTCCGTCTCACCGCTCGTTGGTTTGCGTTGCGGGCCAGATTGAATGCGCGTTAGCTGTGCCGCGCGTGGGTCGCTAACGGACTGTACCCGGAGGACGACGAATGGGACTTTCTTCAAAACGTATTATGAGCGTCGCCATGGCGGCAGCGTTGACCTTGCCTGCCGCGCCGGCCTTCGCGGCCAGCTGTAACGAAGGCGGCAACTGGCGCTCCGCCGGCGTTGCTTCGGGCTCGCAGACCTTCCGGCTTGAGGCGCGGAACCGGTCCAGCGCTGATGTCCAGGGCAGGTTCGGCACCCTGGCGGATGACTGGACCTACTACGACGTGAACCGGTCCTACGAGCGGATCAAGAAGGTGGAGTACCGCCGCGACGATCTTGTCGACGGCCGACAGAGTCACAAGGACTCATTCGCTCTTGTCAACGCAGACGGGGTACCCTTGGCGAGTTGTGCCTACGAGTACCAGGTCAGGAACAAGACGACGACCCAGCAAAGCAGGTCGAGGACGGCAGCGCAGATCAGGTACGTGAGAGGCGAATGCACGGCAGCTGAGGGCTACAAAGTGTCGTGTGAACGCAATTACTCGCCGGACAATAAACGTTTGAAGGTCAGCGTGACCCTTCGGGACAATTAGCCAGACAAGTCAGTACGGAGACCACGAGATATGATGACATCTTCCATGATTGTCTCAGCCCTCGCGCTCGGCATGTTTCTGTCCACGACAGTGGGGCCGGCCTTTGCCGCCAGCTGCGCAAAGACAGGGACTTGGCGAAAAGGTTCTGAATCGAGCCACGACGGCGGTGCGAACGAACAAAACTTCCGATTGGAAGTCCGCAACCGTTCCAGCGAGTCCGGCATGTATGTGCGCCTGAATAATCGCGGGCAGACATATGAGCTTGAGCGGGGATTCGAGACCATCAAGCGGGCCCGCCACACCCGCAAGGAGCTCAAGCAAAATGGCGGGCGGGACATCACCGATGAGATCGACTTCTACACAGCTGACGGGACCCGGGTCGCCAGTTGTGACTACCGCTACAAAGTGCGGCACGAGAACGAAGTGATGGAAAAGGGGGTACATCACGCTGAGATCAAGTTCATTGAGCTTGGCTGCAGCGGCCGGTGGGAAGTGATCACCCTGGCATGCGACCGTGCCTACGCACCGAATGAGCATCGGCTGAAGATCAGCCTGACGGTCAAGGACTCCTAAAGCCACGAAAGGCAGGTCGCCATCTTCCGTCAGGGGAGCGCGTCCTGCCGCACAGTTTGCGGGCCGGACTGACGGGTGGTCAGTCTCCAACTCAGCACCTCAAAAGGATAAGTTCGTGAAAAAAACGATTGCTTCAGCCCTACTGGGGGCCTTCGCAGTAGTGGGCCTCTCGGTCTCCCAAGCCAGCGCCAAAGACTTTGCCATCAGCAATGTCGTCTACGAAAACAAGGGCGTTTACCAGGCCACCGTCGAGATAAAAGTCCGGATGCTGAATGGCAGGGGCACTGACATAGCGGAGGGCTGCTTCATCAAATTCATCAGAGGCGACAAGCACGACGCAATCAATAAAGGCAAGAAATGGTCCGTGAACTTAAACAATGAGCGGCATGTCAGCGATGATCCTGCATTCAGGATGAGGCCCGATCATTGCGAAAACAAACAGCTGGAAATCTGGCGCCAGCGGGCGGAGGCAAACATGGAGAACTATGCCCTGGCACCGGGCTCGGAGATTTGGCCGGTCGTTGTCATCGACAATGCCACCGGGAAGGGAAATCTGAGGAGCTGCCGCAAGGATGGCAACAAGTTCTATTTCCACCCTGAAGGCGGGACACTCGTGGTGAAGACAAGTGGCACCACGGAGAACAACAACAGGTGCAAGCTGGTGTCCAAAGGCGGCATCAGCTGGAGTGCCGCAGGTGGCCAGGACGACCCGGACCAGTACATCGCGCATGTGAACGAGTAACAGCTTTGATCGCGCCGTGCGGACGGGCATGGCAATCCGCGATCAGGCATCTTTCTGGCACAACGGCAAGCGATCCATGAAGCGGTTAGGGCAGGGCGCTGCCGCCGGTCGGAAGATGCGCCCTGTCCCTGAGACCACATGCGGGTCGGTGGGAGGCGACTGGCCACCTATTTCAGGAACTTTCTCGCTTCCTTCTTCATGTTCTTGATCCGCTTGCAGCGGTTGTTGTTTTTGGTCGTTCCGGAGCTTCCAAACTGCAGCAGCTTGCCGTCACCTCCGACCTCGAACTCGGCGTGACATTCCTCTCTGTCACCGTGCCTGATGTCGTATTGCACGCGCAGCTTATACTTCTCATTCAGCTGCAGCTTGCGCCCCAGGAAAAACCCACCCTGGCCGGCGCGCATGTCTTCATTGATGCGGCCGACATAAACCTTGTTCCACCACCCATCACCGGTGCCGTCCCTGCGCCAGAGCGTGAGCTCCGTCCATCGCACGGTATACCCACCGAGATTGCAGTAGGACACAGCCAGCGGCTGATGGGTAGCGGAGGCCTTGTTGGCTTTGTTGTAAAGGTTCCGGCTGCGGTCGATGACCTTCTTGCAGCCATCAACTTTGTCGCCGGTGACGATCCCCTGCCAGGCTTTGTCAAACACGTCCGCTGACGCGCTGGGTATCAACCCGATTGTACCGGCCGCGACCAGAGCAGCGGCGGCCAGGAGCTGCGTCGTCCATCTAGAAGTCATTTTCAGTCTCTCCTGATTGAAAGTCCGGTTCCGCACCCGCGCCTAAGTGACTCTCAGTCTCTTGCCCGCCTGATCGTTTGTGCCCCTTCGACGATCCACGGCCGGCCTTTGGAATCCACATCGACAAAGGCTGGAGCAGTCACATTCGTGACCCGGTCAAATGACCGGTTGGTTGCATTGAACCGCACGAGATTGAAGTTGCTGCCCACCGAACTGGCAAAGACGGTGCCGTCGAGCCCGACACCCAGGGCGGATGCCAGTTGCTGCCTGCGCGCGGGCGCCACGAACCGGCGGCCGTCAAACCTGAGAACCTCATTGCCGTTAAAGCGGGTCACCCAGAGATTGCCCGCAAGACCAATGGCCACGAGGTTGAACTCTTCATTGGAGAATTGCCGGAAGCTCCGCCGGCTCGCCTCTTTCACATAAAGCGTTCGGTTGGCGACCACATAGACAGTGCCGCTGGCATCGACAGCCATGCCATTGACGAAGACACCGCCGCCGACCGGCAGGGAGAAGCTCTGGACACGCTGGCCCCTGTTGCGCGACCTATAGACTGTCGCCGTGGCGCCGTCACTGACGCCCCAGAAGGTGCCGTCCGCCTCCACGTCGAAGTGCCGGACATCCTGGGGGAAGGGGTCAAAGCCGAGGGGCACAAACTGTCTGCGCCGTTCGTCAAAGACATCAAACCCCTGAACAAAGCCCGCCGTCCGGCCCGCGAGGTAGACGCGATCGTCGTGGCCGATGACCAGACCTTCAATATTGGCGAAACGATTGTTGGACGACTTAAAATTGTCGAACCGCAGGGTTCTGGAAAACACGATTCCAGTGGATTGCTGCGTGCTGGTGACCACCGCTGTGGCGCCGCTGCCGACAGTATCGCCACCCGCGGACAGCCGGGTGCGGTCGTCACGGCTCTCATCACGGTCGAAGAATCTTGAGGACAGGACCTCGTTGTCGACAGTGACCACCCAAGGTGCACCGAAGGGGCCGACGGCGACGCGATCGACATCCCGTCCAAGCGTGCGGATGAACTCGAAAGTCTGGCCCTCGTCGAGAGACCGAAACAGCCGGTTGTCGGTGCCGACGATGAAGATGCTGTCGTCCGGTCCGATCGATATGGCCTGGGCGGAACGACCAACGTTCTGACATATTTGGACTTCACATCGCTGGACGCGGTTGGTGTCAGAAATGACGAAGGGGGTACCGTCGGACAGGAGCGCCACCTGTACACCGCGGAAACCGCGTTCGACCTCAAACTGATTTGTGTCCGGATTGAACCGCTCAACGCGCTCACCCTGCCGCGTGATGACCACATCGCCATTCCGGTTGACGGCAATGTCGGAAGCCGTTACCCGGGGAACCTGGAACCAGCGGCTGCCGTTGAAGAAGAAAACACGGCCAAGCGTGTTGATCCCCCACAATGTGTCGTCAGGGCCGGCGACCACGCGGGCAAACTGCCCGTCGCCAAAAGCTCTGAAATCGCGCCGCCGATTGGACCAGATGAACAGGGCGCCGGACGTGTCGATTACAAAGACGCGCCCTTCCGGCCCTAGCGCAAGAGCGGACGCGTTCTCATTGATGTCGACAAAAGTGATCGGGTCTCTGGAGGTGATGGCCGTCGGCGGGCGTGTCAGGCCGCCGCCGCTTCGGCCGGATCCGTCGGTTGCGCCATCACCGTCTTGCGTGTCACCGTCCTGCGCATCACCATCGTCACCGTCATCGCCACCCCTGTAGCCTTCGGTCAGCTCGAAACTGGTTTCCCGCTCATCTGAAAACAGCGGCTTGGCTGTTGGAACCTTTGCCGTGGGTTTCTCGGTCGCCAGCGGCTCGGTTTCAGTGGCATCCACCTGCGGAACGTTGACTTCATAGCTGGGCGCCTGGGGCGTGCGGGCCCCGCTTGAAGACTGCGCATAGCTCTCGCCCGCAAAAAGCACAAGCGCGCAGGCAAGGAATGCAGTCGATAGGGTCCTAGACCCCGTCCGACAAGAGATAGGTCTCAAGGTCTTCAGCATCATTTATGAGGCCGCTGTTTTTTCGTTTCCACTCCCGGACGGGCAGGTCGTCCATCCGGAACTCTTCGGCAAATGCCGTGCCGCGCAGACTATCGAGCAGCTCGGAAAAGACTGCCCGTGGAACGAACCATTCATCGTGGCGCCGCTCGAAGCGCTCGATGTCTCGTTCGATGGAGCTCAACTGATTGAGTTTTGCCTGTCGGTCTTCCGCAGATCTGTGTGTGAAATGGGACCGCCGGGGCGTGAGAAGAATGAGGATCGAACGCTCAAATTCACGGCTGGCCTTTTCAGAAAACAGGAGGTTGATGCCCGGCACATCGCGTATGATCGGCACGCCGCTGTCGGACTTTGTGGTCTCTCTTTCCGTCAGACCGCCGAGGATCAGCGTCTCATCAAAGTTCATGGTGACGGTGGAGTTGATCGTCGTCTTGGTCGTATCAAGCCTGAACTCGAACAGAACAGAATTCGAGGGATCGGTTAGGAAGGTGCGTTCCGCGACGACGTGCAGCCGGATCTTGCCGTTGTCCAGGATTGTCGGTGTCACCGCAAGTTTGACACCAACTTCCTTCTCAACAGCCACCGAGTCACCGTCGCCGCCGGATACGGCGGCGGCCAGCACCTCGGTACCGGAGAAGAACTCGGATGTCTCCTCGTTCATCGCCACCAGCGATAGCTTCGCCAGAATTTCGCTGAAACTGTCGAGCGAGTTGGCGATGTTCAACGAATAGGTGACGGCAGGGATATTGATGAGCTGGGTGATGGTTTGGGTGTTCTCGTCGAGACCACCATCCACATTGAGCCGGTCGAAAACCCGCGTGGAACCGAAACTGAAACCAGGGATAGCGTCCAGGGCATCGCCAAACTGAAGCTGCAAACCGTCAAGGAGATTTATACCGCGGGAGCGCCGGGCGTCTTCCTGCATACCGATCAGGACTACATCGACGACAACCATTTCTTCGTCGGCTTCGCCTTCGACTGTCTCAGCGATGCTCGCAGGCTGAATGACCGACGACATCTGCGACGCAAAATCGTGTCGATAGAAGTCGCCCCAGTTGTTTAGGCGCCGCTGGACAAAGGCGGTGTTGTCCAGATTGGAAGACCGGCTCAGAAACGCCGATGCACCAAAAGGGTCATTTACGGCCGCTCTGGAAATCGCCACTGCCTGAACAATTTCAGGCTCCTCAGCGAGCTCGGGCGCCGTGTCGAGCAATTTTCTCAGCACAACTTCAGCCGTGACCGGGTCACGAGCGTAGTAGGCTGCGGTCGCCAGATTGTAGAGCGCTGCCGGATTGTCCTCATCGTCAAGAACAACCGCTGCAAAGTATCCTTTCGCAAGTCCAAAGCGCCGCTGTGCCATATAGAGCTGGCCCAACTGGTACTGCGCCCTCAGATTTCCCGGGTCGAAGCGCAGTACCTGAAGATAGCCTTGCTCGGCCAATTCGAACTTGCTGGTGTCACCGCTCAGCGCCATCTGGTGATAGACGTAGGCATTCAGGAACTGGAGGCGCGGGTTCGCCACATCCAACCGCAGTGCGACATTCGCTCGGTGCGAGGCTGTTTCGATATCCCGGTTCTTGAGAGCACCAAGAACGTCAGTGACCAACTTTTGGCTGACGCGCTCGTCCTGGCCGAACGACAGCGCATCGCCATCCTGACTGTAGAACCCGTTATCCTGAACTGCTGCCGCAGGCGGCACGCTGTCAAACGATTCAATGGCGCTGCAGCCCTGCAGGATCGACAAAAACGCGGCCAAAGACAGAAGCCTTATCGCTCCGAGCCTGACATTAGCCCAACTTTGCAGAGTTTTCCCCATGTCCTGCTTTGAGTCTGGTTTGTCTTCACTACGCATGGCCCAACGACCACGCGTGAAAGCCAGCGACGGGACGAATCCTCATCAAAGCGCGTGTTTTTCTGTTGAGTCTGCCGAGATTCTAATCACACATTCGCGCACACTTTGTTGTCTGTGCGTCTCATGAGGCCCGCATTGGCGATGCAATGCGCCGATGCCAGATTTCAGATCGCTGCGTACCAGGGAGGCACCCCACGGGCGGTTACCTTGCCCATCTCGTGTGGATCGTCCGGCATCAGTTTGAACAGCCAGGTCGCGACTGTCTGACTTGGCGACACGCCGAAATGACGCTTGAACTCGCGGGAAAAATGCTGAACCGAGCTGAACTGCCAGCGCTGCGCGACCTCTCCGATGACGCCTCGGGTGTTGTCGCCAAACGCGAGATCTTTGCACGCTTCCTCAAGCCGGCGCCGTTGCACGTAGCGGTCAAATCCACCCAGAGTCGACAGTTCGCGATAGACAGACGCTCTGGATAGACCGAAAGCCTCGGCCACCAGCTCCGTGCTCAGTTCCGGGTTTGACAGGCTCTTTTCCAAAAACGCGCGCATCTGCAGCTTCCTGAGATCCTTGGGATGCGGCTCGTCTGGATCAGCCTCCACACAGTCCAGATAGCCTGTCAGGAGATCGATGAACTGCACCGCCACGGCGTTGGCTTTTTCGAGCTCACCATACACCGCATCCGTAATCAGATAACGAAAGATGTCTGCGATTTCACAGTCATAAGACTGCGGCGGAACAACCGGGACATGTGCTGGATGCCGTGCCGGGTCATAGCCGATTGTGGTATGCGCCAGTGCGGCGCCATAGAAGTGGGCGTCCGTTGCGACGCCGCTCCACAGTTCGGTCAGGTCGGTGATATGCACATCACCCGGCTTGGCGTGATAGGCATCAATACCAATCTCGTTAGATGTCTGCCCTGAAAGGTGATGACGAACCATCACTGTGTCATTCGGATACTTACGCAGGTGGATTGGACGCCGGAGCATGACATGCGCCCTCATCTTCATTTCCGTGAGGATGACGCCGTCAAGCAGCCACATCCGAACGATCTCGAGCCCCTCCGAACCGGACCAGCCGAGCCCTGCAAAGTCCGCCGCCGGCCGCATCATTTCGGACATTGCCTGGACCTGTGCGTCCGGGTCATCCGACACTTTAAAGATATCGAATTGCGGTACGCTTTTGGCGCCGTCTGATGAAGGCAATGCTGACATTACGCCCCTCCGCCTGTCAGTTGGTATGACGTCCACGCGAGCGCAACGGTTCACACTTCCAGCTCAGCACTTCAATTGTACCATTATTTACGGGATGGCAGGCGGGCGGCAAGAATTCCGAAGAACTAAAACCCCATTGATCCAGCCGCGCCCTTTGCAATCCGGAGGGCAAATCAACTGAGTTGCCGGCATCGACAAATGGCGGAGGGGGAGGGACCTTCCGTGGGCCGTCAATAATCCGCTGAAATACGGGCTTCTTTGAGTGTGTGTCAGGGCCAAGTGTACCAGTGCTGTGTACCAGCTGCCAGCCGTGCAACAAGTTTCATGCCGCAGTCTAGCAGAGTGCTGAGTCCCCAAGTCCTTTCAGCCGCTTCTGGGCAATCGGTTTCATTAATCAAGAGACAGACCAAAGCGGGTGACCCTCAAGACGTTGTTGTGGGTCACTTCGGCATGTCACCAGAGGTCTGCTTCGCCTACCTATCGCTTTGGCACAGGGTCTCTGCGTCTCAGCTTTGCAAGGCCTGCGTTACCCGCTCAGGCGTAAACGGCAAATGCCGCAGGCGCTTGCCTGTGGCCGCATGGAACGCATTGGCGATGGCCGCCGATACCATCGGTGTGCCGACCTCTCCCACGCCGACAGGCGGGGCGTCCACGTCGGCCATGTAGATGTCGATGGGCGGCACCTCGTTGGCGCGTAAGACCTCATAGTCGTAGTAATTGTTCTGAACGATCTCTCCGTTCTCGATATCGATCCGCTCTTTCAGCGCGCTCGAAATCCCGAAGATGATGCCACCTTCGATCTGGTTGTGGCTGTTGTCGGGGGAGACGATTTGGCCGGCGTCCACGGCGGTCCAGAAGTTGGTGACGCGAATGCCGCCCCAGTCCTCCACTTCGATTTCAGCCACACCAACGCCCATGGACGAACTATACCCGGCAAAGGACAGGCCCAGTGCGCGACCCCCTCGGGAGCGCCATCCGGACATCTCCGCCACCTTCTCCAGAAGATGCCGCCCGCGCGGGTTTTCGGCCACCAGGTCCAGCCGAAAGTCCAAGGGATCGCGCCCGGCCTGCTCGGCCAACTCGTCCATAAAGGCTTCGGCTGCAAAGCTGGTGTAAGAGGCGCCAATTCCCCGCCAGGGCGCAAGCCGCGCCTGGCGGGGCGTGATCACGTGGTCAGCCCTAAAGTCATCGATGCCATAGAACTTGCTTTCGGCGCCACGCATGGAGATGACATCGTTTGGTTGCACCTGGCCCCATCGGACCGGGTTGAAAAAGCCGATGACCGTCGGCGTTGCGACCCGGTGATACCACCCGTCCAAACGGCCTTGCGCGGTTAATCCCGCGTCGATCTTTTGCGCCGCCGCCGGGCGCAGTGTGCCATTCTTGACGTCATCTTCCCGCGTCCAGATGACTTTGACGGGGCGGCCAACCGCCTGCGAGCTGAGCACGGCGTCGCGGACATAGTTTTGCACCAGCGCCGTCCTGCGCCCGAAGCTGCCGCCCATCGTCATCATGTTGAGGCGTACATTCTCAACAGGGATGTCCAAAGTCGTGGCAACTGTGTGCGCGGTCCAGGACTGGGTCTGGGTTCCCGCCCACACCTCAGCACCTTGTCCATCAGCGTCCACACTCGCGACTGCGGCCATGGGCTCGATCTGGGCATGGTAGGCATAGTCTGACAGATAGAGCTGACTGAAGGTCCGATCAGCCGAAGCGATTGCACCCACTGCGTCTCCCTTTTCCGCCCAGGTTGCGGCTTCGGCTGCGGCATCCTCTGCAGCCGCTGTGTAGAGGTCGAGCGTCTCGGCGCTGCTGAAGCTCCGCGCTGGCGACGTACTTGACCATTCGACAATGAGTAGGCCTCTTGCTCCAAGCGCAGCCCACAGGCTTTCCGCAATTACGGCTACACCATCTGGCAATTCAACGACATCGATGACGCCTGGCATTGCTTTCGCTTGTGCATCATCAATGGACAGGGCGCGCTCGCCTTCCACAGGTGCGCGGAGTACTGCGCCATAGACCATTTCGGTAACTTCAACATCGATCGCGAATTCAGCGCGGCCTGTGCTCTTTGCAACCACATCACGCCGCGGAAGGTCCTTACCAATAATCCGAAACGCAGACCGATCCTTGAGCGCGACAGTTTCTACGTCCGGGATGACAACACCCTCGACACCGAGACCCGCCAGGTCGAAATAGCTCAGTCGCCGGCCATCCGGCGCAACCACAGCGCTTGGCTCGGTTTGAAGCGTCGTTTTCTCAACGCCCAGCTCGCGGGCGGCAATCTGCAGGAGGACGTCGCGGGCCTGTGCGCCAGCGCGCCGCATGGGCTCATAATAGGACTGCACGCCCGTACTGCCGGCCGTGTAGAGCACGCCACCAAACAGTGGGTTGCCGAACCGGCGGTCATCCTCGTTCAACTGACGGATCTCGATATCATCCCAATCAGCATCCAGTTCTTCAGCCAGGATCTGAGGCAATGTCGAATAGCTGCTCTGGCCCATTTCAGTCGACGGGAAGACAATGGAGATCACGCCATTGCTTTGAACGGAAAGCCAGTGATTGACATCCAGGGGCACCGGTGGCGTGCTTTGCGAACATCCGGTTACAGATGAAACCCCTACAGCGCCAAAGGCAAAGACCAGACCGGTCCCTTGCAGGAACTTGCGCCGCGACAGGTCTGACGTTGGTGTTGAATTGGTCATCTTATCCCTCCTGTGCGGCGCGTTCGATGGCCTTGAAGATGCGGTTGTACGTTCCGCAGCGGCAAAGGTTCGCGCTCATATAAGCGGTTATGTCCTCGCGGCTGGGCTCCGGGATGTCAGACAGCAGCGCCGCTGCGCGCATGATTTGCCCGGACTGGCAGTACCCGCATTGCGGGACCTGCTCTTCGACCCAGGCTTTCTGCAAAGGATGGGTCCCATCGTCAGACAGCCCCTCAATGGTCGTGACTTCGGCCCCCTCCACATCGCCAAGTGACATCTGGCAGGAGTACATGGCGACACCGTCGACATGGATTGTGCAGGCGCCGCACTGCGCTGCGCCGCAGCCATATTTTGTGCCTTTGAGGTTCAGTGTATCGCGCAAGATGAGGAGCAGCATCTCCTCCGGGGCATTTGCCACCTCAACGTTCTGACCGTTCAAAACAAATCCTGTCATCTTCGCCTCTCTTGGAGTTTCGAGGGGTTAAGCCGTATCGCGAATACTTCACGCTCCATCGGTCGCGCAAAATCCAGCATGTCGTTTTGACGGGTTCATTACATCCAAGCGCCGCTGATCATGGCGTCAGCACCTGCAAACCCAAGGGTCATCGCCACGACCAGGAGCGCGCCAACGAGTTTTGGAGGCGCGGGAAGGGGAATGTCGAACCAACGGCAGCCCGCCCCGATACCGAACCCCAAAACCAACCCCAATACCGCCTCCATCAGTTCACATCCTTATGAGTTTCGCCTGTTGGTCCACCGCACAGGGGTTTGGACTTTGATGCGCGGTCTCGGGCATATCGATCCATGACCAGATACCCGACGGTCATCGCCACAACGAGCAGCGCACCAATAAGTGCGGGAGGGGCGGGCACGGGAATGCCCACCAGCCGCGTCCCGGCGCCAATCGCCAACGCGAGTACGAGGCCCAACACAACTTTCATTGCAGATCTCCCTTTGAAACGGGGGTTTGCGTCTTCGGGCGACGGGTCAGATAGTGCGATACGGACGGCTCGTTGCTCGTGAGCGCTTTCACCTGGTCCTGCAGGGCGCGGGCGCTTTCCGTCACACGTCCATGATGGCGCAAATGGTCGGCCCAGGACGGCTCAAACCATGTCTCGACAAACCTGTCCGGGGTTTCAGCGTCCTGCATCAGGCTCCAGCGATAGGCACCGGATCGCCGGCGTGCCTGGCCCATTCTAACCATGAGTGTCTCAAATGCCGGATGATCGTCGACGCCAACATGATAGGTGATCTGGATCATGACCGGCCCCGACGTATCGTCTGCACCCTCGCTCAGCACCGGCTCCGGCCAATGGGAGGATGGCGCGAGATTAAGCGCTTCGCCTTGCCCAAGCTTGGCTGCCCAGGTGAGTGGGACGAAAGCCACCGCGCCACCCGCAGCAATCAACAAGGCCATCTCAATGGAGAGGCGCGACGCGACCTGTCCCCAGATCAGACTGCCGGCGGCCATAGCGCCAAAGAAGATGGTCAAGAAGACCGAAAGACCTCTCGCACGCACCCAGTCGGGCAGGGCCGTCTGAGCCGATACGTGCAAGCTTGAAAGGACTGCAATCCACGAGACACCGGCTAGCGCCGACGCGGCGGCCGCAAGGCCGGCCTGCGGCGGCAGAGCAAAGCTCGCCATCGCAATCGCGGTCCCAAGGGTGCCAAGCGCCACCGTGCCATTGGCGCCAAAGCGGGCGCGAATGGAGGGAAGTATGAGCGCGCCAAGCACAGCGCCTGCGCCGACACTGGCCAGTAGCAAGCCATAGAGCGTTGCCCCACCTGCAAGGACGTCCCTCGCAATGAGCGGCAGCATCGCCCAATAGGCGCTGGCGAAGATGAAGAAGAAAGCAGCGCGGACCAAAGTCGCACGAACGGGTCCCGAGTTAATCGCATAGCGAAGTCCGGCACGGATTGCCTCGCCGACATGCTCTCTTGGAAGGGTAGCAGCGGGTGACGCAGGCGACCGCCACCAGATCAGAGCGATGACAATACCAACAAAGCTGAGGGTATTGAGGGCGAAGGGCATGGCAATGCCGACCGAAACAATCAAAAAGCCAGCGAGGGCCGGGCCTATGGCGCGGCTCACATTGATGCCCATGGAATTGAGCGCGATGGCACTGGAGAGGTCTTTCCGGTCGACGAGTTTGGGGACGATCGCCTGCCATGCCGGGGCGACAAAGGCAGCGCCAGTCCCCATGGCAAAAGTAAAGGCGATCAACAGCCACGGCGTCATCACCTCCAGATGGACAACAACGGCGAGGCCCGTGGCGACTGCACCCATCAGCAGATTGACCAGTATCAGGAGCTTTCTGCGGTCAACAATGTCAGCGACCGCACCCGCCAGCAGCGCGAAAAGAAACACGGGCAACGTCGTCGCTGCCTGAACCATCGCAACGACGCTGGGCGATGGATCAAGTTCTGTCATAAGCCATCCAGCGCCGACATCGTGCATCCACGTGCCGACATTTGACACCACGGTCGCGATCCACAGCACCGTAAACGAGGCGTAACCAAACGGTGCCCAGGGCGACGCTTTTGCATGTTTCGGCGGCGAGGTGTTGTCAGTTGACGGCGCTGTTGACGTTGGTGTCATTACAATCGACCCCGCCGCCACAGACTGCATGGTGTCAACGCATCAATAGTTGCCTCGCGCATGATACCGATGTTTGCCATTTTCAGTTTCCTCAAACGGCGAAGCACGAGCACCCAAGAGCACCCCAGAAGGCCCCCCTGGCGCTGTCGGCAATCGGCAATGGCTTCGTCCACGCGATTTCATGATTGTGACCATGAAGGCCGCAGTTTGAGGTGCAGCCATCGTGGCACGCCCGCGCATGAACCAGTGGCGCATCTGCGTCCGGGCGCTGGGCCGGACTCTCAACATGATTGACCGGGCTCCAGCTCGGCGACGCAGGTGGCAATGGCGGTGCCAGATCAACAAAGGCGTCATCACCATGAACCACCCGGCCATCGACAACCGTCAGGACGGATGCGATGCGGCGAATGTCTTCAGGCGGAACGCTCATATAGTCCGCCGAGAGGACGGCGAAATCGGCGTACTGTCCTGGCGCGAGTTTGCCTTTCACCTCGTGCTCGCCTGAGAACCAGGCAGAGCCCTGTGTCCAGAGCTTCAGTGCTTCTTCACGCAGGAGAACGTTATCTTCCGAGTAGAGGCTGAGGCCACCGAGCGTCTTGCCGGTCGTCAGCCAGTATAGCGCGACCCAAGGATCGTAGCTTGCCACGCGCGTCGCATCCGTCCCGGCGCCGACGGGAACATCTGCACGCAACATCTCCCGCAGCGGCGGCGTTGCCTCAGCCGACCCCTCACCATATCGGTCCACGTAGAATTCGCCCTGAAACGCCATGCGATGCTGAATCGCAATGCCGCCGCCAAGTGCCTTGATGCGCTCAATGTTGCGCGGACTTACCGTTTCTGCATGATCGATGATGAAGCGGGTTTCAAACGGCTGACGGCCATTTACCCGCTCAAACACCGAGAGGAACCTGTCAATGCTCTCGTCATAGGTCGCATGAATCCGAAACGGCCATTTGTGCGTTGCCAGCAGTTCCACAACCCCTTCCAGCTCGCTCTCCAAACGAGGTGCCAGATCAGGGCGCGGTTCGAGGAAGTTTTCAAAGTCAGCTGCCGACCAGACGAGGTTCTCGCCGGCGCCATTCATCCGCAGCATGGCATCGCCAGCACCGGGTTCAGTCATGGCGACCCATCGTTCATAGTCGTTGAGCTCTTCACCACCGGTCTGTGCGAAAAGATTGTAGGCGACGCGCACCGTCAGTTCGTCCTGATCGTGGAGGCGGTGGATCACATCATAGTCTTCGGGATAGTTTTGTCCGCCGCCGCCGGCATCGATGACAGACGTGATGCCGAGCCGATTCATCTCGCGCATGTAATGCCGCGTCGAATTGATCTGATCCTCAAGCGGCAGGCGCGGGCCTTTTGCGAGCGTCGAATAGAGGATCAATGCTGACGGTCGCGCGATGAGCAGACCCGTCGGATTGCCCTGCGCGTCCTTCTCAATTACACCTCCAGGCGGGTTTAGCGTATCCTTGTCAAAACCTAACACCTCAATGGCCGCTCGGTTGAGAAGCGCCTGTGCATAAAGTTGGAGCACGAACACCGGTGTGTCGGGCGCGGCCTCATTGATCTCCTCAAGCGTCGGCATGCGCCGCTCGGCGAACTGGAACTCTGACCAGCCACCCACGACCCGCACCCATTGCGGCGCAGGTGTGCGATCAGCCTGTTCCTTGAGAAGCCGGAGGGCGTCGGCAACCGACGGAACATTCTCCCAGCGAAGCTCAAGATTGTAGTTCAGCCCACCGCGAATAAGATGCGTGTGGCTGTCATTCAGGCCGGGGATAACCCGCCGTCCACCGAGGTCGATCAACGTCGTTTCGCCGGACCTCCACGCCATCACATCCTTGTCGGATCCGACGGCTACGATTTTACCATCTGCAATGGCGAGTCCGGTGGCTGCGGGCACCTTGTCATCCAGCGTCGTTATCTTCCCGCCGGTCAGGATCATGTCGGCGGAGCGCTCTGAAGATCTGTTTCCAAATAGGGTCACGGGGATCGTCTCCTGTCAGGTGGCCTTGGTGCCACAGTGTGGTGTGACGGGGCTCCGGTTGCGTTGGATCAGCAGCGACATGGAGGCCGGTTTCCAGCGAGGTTAAAGGGTGTAACGCAAGGTGAGCTCGACGAAGTCCACCGGCGCCGACGGTCCAGTCTCATCGATAAAACGTGCAGGTTCGGAATGCGCATAAATGGCTTCGAGCTGAAGCGCGTCCGACAACTCGTGGACTGCGCTGAACGACACAGCGGTTGCGACAAACCGAGCGCTGCTGCCGCCCGGGGGGCGCAACAGATTGCCCGGCGGCCCGTAAACACCGTCCGCAGCGTCCACCCGCCAATGCAAGTTGACGTCCGCGCTCAACTGCCAGCGATCTGACGGCGAGAGCCTCAGATAGGGATTTAGGTTGTAGAAATTGGCAGGGCCGAGAATGGCGGCGTCAGAAAAATAGTTTCCGCGCGGATACAGAGCATCGAATGTTTCGAGGAGTCCGTCGTCGGCCTCACCATCGCCGGACGCGACATTGGCGGACAGCATCACTTCCGGAGACCAGGGGCTGTTGAACTTCAGCCCGGTATTGGTGGCGAGTGTCCAGGCGGAGATGTCAGCGCTACCATGTCGGCCCCACTGATAGATGGCCTCCCAATTCCAGAACATACGGCCGCTTTCACCAGCGCTTCGAACGCCCGCGCTGTAGCGACGCTGATCCGCGATGCCCTCTATGGTCTGGCGATCATCGCTCTTGGCATAGAGCAGGTAGAGGTCCAGATCACCGACACTTGCGGGGCCAGTTGCGTAGACACCCGCCAGAACACGATCCGCATTCGCCCGATCATTGAACGCGCCTTCTGGTTTGACATCGACAAGCGCGACGGCAATCGCATCGATCGACCAGTCGCTGATGTGAAGCTGGCCGACGATGCCATCCCAGCCGCGCCGGACATTGGTCCCATCGCGGGTGCCTATCAAACGTTGGGACCCATATGTGAGTTCTTGCCGGCCAACGCGGACAAAAGCTGTTTCAGGGCCCACTTCAATATAGGCTTCGCGCGCATCAAGAACGTTTGCGTCGACGGGGCTGCGCTGCCCGCCGGACATGAGAGCGCTCTGTGCGACACCGCGGGCACGCAGCCAGGATGTGAACTCAACGGACGCGGACACCGCTAGGCGCTGGGTCCAGAGTGTTCCGCCTGCCTCGTTGTCCGAAATGAACTCTGCGTTTTTGACGTATTGCACCCTTTCGCGCACTTCGAGCTCGGTCGACAAAGCCTGAGCATGCGGATCAGCGTAGGCCGATGTGGCACAGAGGCTGATCGCAAAAACAGAGAACGCGAGACGGGTCACTTCTGGATCTTTCAAAACGTCCGTTAGCAAGTCACGAGTAGTGCAACTGAGAAGCAGGGTGATGGGTGGGCAGAGGACTCAGCCATCACGCGCGAGGGGCGAGGCGCGTGAAGACATA
>ERZ1740067.737-NODE-737-length-24875-cov-7.704271_pt1 | contig 24875 bp, 32 predicted proteins | sample MGYA00581736_ERZ1740067 | MGnify/ENA primary metagenome ERZ1740067 (study PRJEB43018, sample SAMN04849236) | marine metagenome | isolation source: floating plastic debris | place: Pacific Ocean | collected 2008-08-27 | study: EMG produced TPA metagenomics assembly... | reverse complement strand
GCTATGCGATGGGGCTGTCGAACTGGTTCCGCGGCTGGTTTGACCCGATCGTGGAGTTCATGCGGCCGGTCCCGCCGCTGGCGTTGATCCCGCTTGTGATCATCTGGGCCGGGATTGGCGAGACGGGCAAGATTATCCTGCTGTTCCTTGCCGCACTCTGGATCATGGCGATTGCGGCACGCTCGGGCGTGTCTGGGGTCAAGATTTCCAAGGTGCATGCCGCCTATTCGCTGGGGGCGTCCAAGGCGCAGATCATGCGGCATGTGATTGTGCCCAACTCGCTGCCGGAGATCTTTACCGGCGCGCGTGTGGCGATGGGGGTCTGTTGGGGCACGGTCGTCGCCGCCGAGCTGGTCGCAGCCGAGCAAGGGGCCGGCATGATGATCATGGTGGCGTCTAAGTTTCAGAACACCGATATCGTGATCATGGGCATCATTCTGATCGGCATCATCGGCTTTGGCATCGACATGCTGATGCGCTGGGCCGAACGCCTGCTGGTGCCGTGGAAGGGCAAGGGCTAGTCCGGGCCTTGCTCCGCGTAAGGAATGGGTGACCTTTTGACGCCAGTGCGTGCGGTGCCCCGGAGGTGATCGCTGCACGACCACGTCGCTCAGATGATCAAGGCGGGGCGTTTGCCCCGCCTTTGTCGTCTCAGGCGGTCGCCATCTTCGGCTGGCCACCACGCAGGCTTTTGGCGAGCCCAAAGGCGGAGCGGCCGTAGAACCAGAACTGGCCCACGACGCCCACCAGAATCCCGATGGAGAACAGGAGCGGGATGCCCGAGCCCACGGGCGTGTCGTCCATAGCGAGGGCGACGCCCATCAGGACCACCGCGACCAGCCAGGCTTGTGCGCAGCGCCAGAAAACTTTGATCTGTTTTTCGAATGCGGCGCGGGTGCCGGCGTCGGCCTTGCCCTTCCAGATGTAGGCAAAGACGATGCCGATGAAGGGGGTAAAGACGATGATAATGCCCCCAAAGAAAAGGGCCCAGATGAGGGCGGGTTTGTTGTCTGTCATGGTCTGTCCCGATCACATGTTGTGGTGTTTTATGAAGGACAGGGTGCCCGACCATTGGGGCGGGAATTTGGCGGATTGCGGGAGATTTGGTGCGGATACGCGTCAGCGCGCGCCCGAGCGCTCTGAATGTGGCGCATAATTTTCGCGTGCGGTGCGGGTGGGATGGTGGAGCATAGCGGGATCGAACCGCTGACCTCCTGCATGCCATGCAGGCGCTCTCCCAGCTGAGCTAATGCCCCATCCTTGGTGGCCATGCTTGGCCGTGCGCCGCTGATTAGGCGCTTTGCCGAGCGGGATCAAGTGCAAAACGATCCCGCCCGACGGGCTGTTTCAGGTCTCGTCGTCTTCGGCGGCGACGTCAGCCAGTTCCTCGAGCGGGACGCTATCTTCGTCCTCGTCATCGTCCAGCAGATCGTCGTCCAGTTCGACCTCGACATCCTCTTCGTCGATCACCTGCTCTTCGCCTTCGGCGGCGGCTGTGGCGACCTTGGCCTTGGTCGTGGCGGCATCTGCGGCATCGGCGGCAATCATGCGGGTCTTGGAGCTGTCCAGCTCGACGACATCACCTGTATAGGGGCTCACGATGGGCGAGCGGTTCATGTCGTAAAAGCGCTTGCCGGTGGTGGGGCAGAGGCGTTTTGTTCCCCATTCTTCCTTGGGCATGGATCATCCTTTTGCGTCGGGTGGCGGGGCGAAACGCCCCGTTTTGTCGCGGTGATATTGCGACGATTCTGGGCAAGTGCCATAAGCGAAAGGTGGAGTCAAAGGCTTAGGCAGCGGGTGGGAGATGGGATGAGCAGCCACGTTCTTCAAGGCGATCCCGATATCCCCCTGATCCTGCGCCCCTCGGCGCGGGCGCGGCGCATCACCTTGCGCGTGTCGCAGGTCGACGGGCGGGTCACGGTGACCCTGCCGCGCCATGTGCCCGAGGGGGAGGCGCTGGCCTTTGCCGCGCAAAAGGAGCCGTGGATTCGCAAGCATCTGTCGGGTCGGCAGGCAACGGTCGAGATGGTGCCGGGTGCCGTGCTGCCCATCGCGGGGCAGCAGGTGACGCTGACCGCGGGCACGGGGCGGTCCGTGAGGCTGGCAGGGGACCAGCTGTTGGTGCCGGGCGCAGGCGATGCGATGGGGCGGCGCGTTGCCGGATACCTCAAGGCGCGGGCGCGGGATGTGCTGGCGGCGGCCTCCGATCATTATGCCGGGCGGTTGGGGCACGCTTATACCGGTATCAGCCTGCGCGATCCGCGCTCGCGCTGGGGATCGTGTTCGTCGGCGGGGCGGCTGATGTATTCCTGGCGGCTGATCCTCGCGCCGCCTGCGGTCCTGGATTACGTGGCGGCGCATGAGGTCGCGCATCTGGCACAGATGAACCATGGCCCGCAGTTCTGGGCAGAGGTGGAGCGGATCCACGGGCCTCATGCGGATGCACGTCGGTGGCTGCGGGCGCATGGCGCGCAGCTGCACCGCTACAGCTTTGGTGATTGACCACCCCCAAGCTTTGTGATCACAAAGCTCCATGAGTACCGCAGCACCCGCCCGCGACACCGCCTCCGCCGCCCATGACCGGGTCTACCGCCGATTGCGCACGCGCATCATGCACGGCGATATGGCGCCCGGTCAGGCCCTGACCCTGCGCGGGATCGGCAAGCAGTACGATGTGTCGATGACACCCGCGCGCGAGGCTGTGCGGCGGTTGGTGGCCGAGGGCGCGCTGACCCTGTCACAGTCGGGGCGTGTGTCCACGCCCGAGCTGTCGAATGAACGGATCGAGGAACTGGCCGCCTTGCGGGCCCTGATAGAGGTCGAGTTGGCGACGCGGGCCTTGCCACGGGCCCATTTGGCGCTGATCGAGCGGTTGCAAACGATCAACACCGCAGTCGCCGAAGCGGTCGCGCACCGCGATGCGGTGAGCTATATCCGTACCAACCTCGAATTTCACCGCACGCTGTATCTGCGTGCCCAGGCACCCGCGATGCTGGCCATGACCGAGACGGTGTGGCTGCAGATGGGGCCAACGATGCGGGCCCTTTACGGGCGTTTGCGCCGGACCGAACCGCCGCAATACCACCGGCTGATCATCGCGGCGCTGCGCGCGGGCGACGAGCCGGGGCTGCGGATCGCCGTCCGGTCGGACGTGACGCAGGGGTTGCGGATGCTGGCGAGCTGACCTCAACGATTTGGCAATATTCCCCGCGTTATTATCCGGACGTTATGGGGAATCCTGTTCATGCTGCCCGACTTTTCAATTTATAACGCGATTGGGTCGCCCGTCTTCGTCCTGACAGAGGATGCGGCGGGCGATGTGGTCTATGCGTTCATGAACGCGGCAGGGTGTCGGCGCTTGTTTTGCGCGCCCAGTGACGTCATCGGCAAGAAGGCGATGGACATCTTTCCCGGCCGCGCGGCCCATGTGGCCTACGAACGGCAGTTCGCGGCCTGGCAGACAGGCGCGGAAGCCTCTTACGAAATTCCCTTTGCCGTCGGGGACGAGAACATGTGGTTTCTGACCCGGCTCACACCTCAGCGCGACGTGACGGGCCTGCTGACGCATTATGTTGGGATCACGCAGGACATTACGATCGAAAAGCGGCTTCAGCAAGCGCAAGCCATGACCGCTGCCATGAGCGACGAGATGGAGGATTTCGTTCGTTTTGCCGCGCATGACCTGCGCAGCCCCATCGCAAACGTCAAGACGCTGACCGACATGGTACGCGACGGATTTGTCGACATGGGCGATGGCAAGCTGGAACTGCTGCAAATGATCGAGGACATTGCCGAAGGGGCGTTGGACCTTGTGTCGGACGTCTTGCAACAAACAACCGCGGTACGCACTGAAATGCGGCCAACACCGTTCGCGTTTCGCACGATGTGCGACAACATTCTGGCGACCCTCGATCCCGCGCGGCAGCATCAGGTGACGGTGCCCGACTGTGTGGTGGAGGCTGACGCAACAGCGGTACAAATCATCGTGCGCAACCTCGTGGACAACGCCATCAAATATGCCGGGCTCGAGCAGATTGCGCTGCACATCAATGTGACAGAAGCCAGTGAGGCACGCATTCTGATCACCGTGGCCGACAATGGCAAAGGGTTTGACGATCCATCGCTGGCCTTCCTGCGCGAGGAAGGATCAAGCGAGAAAAGCGGGTTCGGCTTGCTGGGGGTGCGGCGCCTCGTCCGTGCGCGCGGCGGCAAAATTCGCGCCGATCATGCACCCGGCGGCACCGGCGCGTTGATCGAAGTCGAAATCCAGGGGCGCCTGCTGCCGGCGGAGGTGGACGAACCGCTGGCCCTTGCGGGGGGAGAGCGGCTTTTTTAACGGTGCCGTCAGGCCGCGAGGCCGGTTTGACCAAGTGACAGGAATTTCTGGCGCCGGTCCGCGATCAGGTCCGCCGGGCTTTGGCCCGAAAGTTCGTCAAGCATCGCGCCGATCGCGTTGCCGACCGAGGCCAACGTGGCCTCCCGGTGGCGGTGCGCGCCGCCCATCCCCTCGCTGATGATCCGGTCGATGACGCCAAGCTGCTTGAGATCCTGCGCCGTCAGACGCAGCGCTTCGGCGGCCTCGCGCATCTTTTCCGCATCTTTCCACAGGATCGAGGCGCAGCCTTCGGGGCTGATGACCGAATATACCGAATGTTCGAGCATCGCGACACGGTTTGCGGTGGCAAAGGCCACGGCCCCGCCCGAGCCCCCCTCACCGATCACGACCGAGATCAGCGGCACACCGATCTGCAGGCACTTTTCCGTCGAGCGTGCGATGGCTTCGGACTGGCCGCGCTCCTCTGCGCCCTTGCCGGGATAGGCGCCGGGCGTGTCGACCAGCGTGATCACCGGCAGGCCAAACCGGTGCGCCATGTCCATCAGGCGGATCGCCTTGCGGTACCCTTCGGGCCGGGCCATGCCAAAGTTGCGCTCGATCCGGCTTTTGGTGTCGTTGCCCTTTTCGTGGCCCATCACCATCACAGGCTGGTCGTCGAAACGGGCGAGCCCGCCCATCACCGCGTGGTCATCGGCAAAGTTACGATCCCCCGCCAGGGGGGTGTAATCGGTGAAGAGGTCGTTGATGTAATCGATGCAATGGGGCCGGTCTGGGTGCCGCGCAATCTGGCATTTCCGCCAGGGCGTCAGATCGGCATAAAGCTCTTCGAGCAGGGTGGCGGCCTTGGCGTCGAGGGCGGAGGCCTCGTCGGCGACATCCATCTCTTCGTTCTGGCGCGCGAGCGCCCGCAACTCTTCTGCCTTGCCCTCGATCTCGGCCAGCGGCTTTTCGAATTCCAGATATTGCGTCACGGCTGCGCCCCGTCCTTGTTTCATTGCTATATGGCCGGGGTGAGCGGGGGATGCAACTCAGCAAGATTTGTCGCGCGCGCCCGTGGCATGCAAGGTCAGGGCAAACGGACGGACCCATGACAGCACGATACGAAGACAGGTTGCGGCGCGTATTGCGCTATATCCACGACAATCCGGCGGGGGATCTTTCGCTGGACACGTTGGCCGATGTGGCGGCGCTGTCACGGTTTCACTGGCACCGGATCTTTCACGCCATGACCGGCGAGACTTGCGCCGATGTGGTACGCCGCGTGCGCGTGCACAGGGCGTCGTTCTGGCTGGCGCAGAGCGATCTGCCGCTCAACCGGATCGCACGGCAGGTGGGTTATGACAACACCCGGAGTTTTGAGCGCGCCTTTCGCGAGGTGTTTGGCGTCACACCTGTGGCATTTCGCAAGGACGGGGTTCCGGGCCGTGCGCCTCTTATTCTCAGAACAGGAGACGACGACATGTATGATGTAAAGGTGATCGACGCGCCTGCGCGGCGACTTGCCGGGCTCGCGCATACCGGCCCATACGAAGAGGTTGGGCGCGCGTTTGAACAGGTGGTTGCCGTGTTTTCCGCACACAACCTGTGGCCGCAGGCGCGCGGCATGGTGGCGGTCGGCTACGACGATCCGAACACGGCCGCGCCAGAGGCGCTGCGCAGCTTTGCCGGGATCGAGGTGGGCGCGGCGTTTGCGATCCGCTCGGATCTGAGCGAGGTCAGTGTCCCGGCCGGGCCGCACGCGGTGCTTCGGGTCACGGGCCCTTATGCGCAGTTGGGTGCGGGCTATGATCATCTTTTCGGTCGGTGGCTGCCGGGGTCGGCGCGCGAGCCGGCGGACGCGCCGCCCTATGAGGTGTACCTGAATTCGCCGCAGGATACCGCGCCCGCGGATCTGATCACGGATATCCACGTGCCGCTGAAGCCGGTGGGTCAAAGCACCGGGTAAAGCGAGGCGATCAGCAGGGCCGCCATGGCCCAGTTGAACGCGCGCAGGCGGGCGCGATTGGTGAGCAGCCGCGCCATGCCCTGGCCCAGCAGTGTCCAGGTCGAGACAGAGGGCAGGTTGATCGCCCCAAAAACCAGCGCGACGAGGGCGATGGCCCAAAGGCCCGTGCCGGGGCTGTAGACGGTGACGGCGGTCAGGGCCATCGACCAGGCCTTGGGGTTGACCCACTGGAACGCTGCGGCCTGCACGAAGGTCATCGGTGTGCCCGTGGTGTCTTGTGCCGTGGTGGGGGCGGCGGTGGCCACTTTCCACGCGAGGTAGAGCAGATAGAGGATCGACACCACCTTGAGCACCGAGTGGCTGGCTGGGTAAGCGGTGAAAACCTGTGCGAGGCCCGCGCCGACCAGCATGACCATCACCACAAAGCCAATGCCGATGCCCAGCATATGCGGGATCGACCGGCGAAAGCCGAAATTGGCGCCCGATGCCATCAACATGAGGTTGTTCGGCCCGGGTGTGATCGAGCTGGCAAAGGCAAAAACGGCGAGGGCGGCGAGGCTGTCATAACTCATGGGATGGAATATGCGTGCGTGCTGGCCGCGAGAGATTGCAAATCTGTGTGCAAAGGTTCTATTTTCGCAATGAATGGTGAAGTTTGATCAGGTAAACGAGCGAATATTGCAAGAGCTGTCGCGTGATGCACGGCTGAGCAACATCGCCTTGGCCGAACGTGTGGGGCTATCGCCCTCGGCCTGTCTGCGCCGGGTGCAAGAGCTTGAGCGGTCAGGGGTGATCGTGGGCTACCGTGCCGTGCTGGACCGGACCAAGCTGGGTACCGGTTTTGTCGCCTATATCGGCGTCGGGCTGAATGACCATTCCAAAGCGAGCCAGGAAGCGTTCGAGCGTGCGATGGCACGCGCGCCCGAGGTGCGGGAATGTCACAATATCACCGGCCCGATCGAGTACCTGTTGCGGGTCGAGTGCGCGGATCTGCCGAGCTACAAGACCTTCCACACTGACCTGTTGGGGGCGCAGCCGCAGGTGAATGCGATCACAACATATGTGGTCATCGGCGCCCCCAAAGATGAGCGTGCCTAGGCCGCACTGCCCAACTTGACCCCTGCCCGATCAAAAAGCCGCCCGAGCGTGTCATTGGTCATCCCTGCGGGCAGTGCGGCCTCATCTTCGGGTTCGGAGCGGATCGGGCGTGTTGCCGTTCGTTCCGGTGCCAGGCGCCGTACCGTCGCGGCGCGCCGCACGTCCTGAACGGTGACTGCGGGTTTGTCGGCGTGGCGCAGGCTGTAGCTTTCGGAAATGATCGACAAAGGCGCTTCAACATCGTCATCGAGGAGAAAGGGCGTGTCGAACGCAAGACGGCGCAACGTTTTGCGCAGGGGGCGCAGATCCTGCATCTCGGCCTGGCTGATCGGCAACAGCAAGCGGCGGCTTGCATCGATCCCGAGCGGTCGGCTGTCTGCGCAGATCCCGGCAACCCGGACGCGCAGGGCGCCCAGAGCCTGATCCACGGCGGTGTCGCCCCAGGTTTGCGTCAGCCAGCGGGCGTTCCTGACCGTCACGGCAAGAACGCCCGCAATGTGCGAACCGGTCCCAGAGGCATTGAAATGGCCCACTTCGCACGCGAAGGCGTCCGGCGTCAGCAGGCGCGTGGTCGGGTCAACATGCGCCGACGCGACAAGCCGGGCATGGGTGGTCACGAGGTTTGCTTCGCGCCGCAGCAGGGAGCCGATGACCGGCACGCTGATCAGGTTCAGGATGAAAACGGTTGGCGCCGCTTCACGGAAGTACCACCACATGATATCCGGCGCGACCAGAAGCGCCGACAGCATGTGCAGATTGACCGCACCGCCCAGTGCCGCGAGTTTGAGCCAAGTCGGGCGGGTGATATGCCCTTCCAGCAGGGACCAGCCATAGCCCACACCGCCTGCGATCAGCATCCCGACCACGCCGGCGAGGCTGCCCACACCGCCCAATCCGACGCGTGTCGCAACGGCAAGGCACAGGCAGACGGCCAAACCACGCAGCCCGAGGAACGCACCAGCAAGCACGATGGGCACGTTGCGCATGTCGACGATGACCCCTTCGGTCGGGCTCAACGGCATCGACATTTGCAGCATGACCACAAGACCAAAGATCGTACCCTGAAGGAGTGGACTAAGCCGGTTGTTTTTCAGGTTCGGACCCAGCGCACTGAACCCGACAACAAGCAAACCGAGCACGGCAAGCGAACTCACGAAGTCCAATAACTCAGCGGTACCGACAAAACCCATCTGTCACACTCCAAACAACGACGTGACACAGAAAAGTCGCAAAGCCTGAACAAAAGTTGAACGTTCAACCAATCCCGCTGCGGGAAGTTTCCGGCATTTGAACCTTATTGTGCAGCTGTCGCTGCGATGGTCGCAAATATCGTGTCGAGTTCGGCCGCGATCCGGGCAAGTTCGGGCCCGGCTTCTTCCAGATAGGGGGTGAAAACGGTCGTGGGGGTCTTGTAGCTCAGTGTCGCGGTGCCGTCGGCGTTTTCGGTGACGTACATGCGGATCGGCGCTTCGATCATGGCGGCGGTCGAGAGGGACAGGACATCAACGGCGTAGAGGTTGTTGAAAAGGCCGATGACCCGATTGCCGGGAATGGTCACGCCCCGGTTTCTGGCGGCGCCGGTCGGACCGGCTTGGGTGACAACGCCCATCCCGTTGGCTTTGGCAGCCGTTCTGACGGCGTCGACGAGCGCGTCGTAAGGTTTGGTCGTCGGCGTGACGGACCAGCCTTCGCGCGGCGCCAATTCGGCGTAGGCAGGCAGGCTGAGCACCGCGAGGAGGACGGCGAGGATGAACGCGCGCATGGCTGTCTCCGATTGATCTGCGACGCAGATAATCACAAGCGGCGCGAATTTGCCCAATCACGGTTTGGTGCGCGTTTTGGGGCGTGACGCGGGCCGGTTTTCCGGGGTACGCGCAGGGCATGAGATATGTGTTTTTGATCCTGATGCTGGTTATGGCCGCCTGTTCCGATGGGCCACGTGAGGCTGAGACTCAACTGGCCGTTCCTACCGTTCCACTTTACCCCAACGAGACACCGGAGTTGCGGGCGCAGATCGTGGCGGCAGCGGTGGAAAATGACGTGCCGGTTGCGTTGGTGCAACGGGTTGTGATCCGCGAAAGCACGCATCGTCCCGGGGCGCGGAACGGGCCCTACTACGGCTTGATGCAGATCCTGCCGGCGACAGCGCGGTCGATGGGGTTTCGCGGTCAGCCTTCGGACCTTCTGGATGCGGAGACCAACCTGAAATACGCGGTGCGGTATCTGCGCGGGGCATGGTTGGTGTCGCAAGGCGACATGGATGCGGCGGTGATGTGGTATGCGCGCGGGTATTACTTTGAGGCCAAGCGGTTGGGTCTGATCGAAGAGACCGGCGTGGACGGGCGCAAGGTCTGGCCGGAGTGAAATCGGCGGTCCGGCGCTCTTCGCTGTGCAAATTCGCCCCGCCCGCCGTCCCGCGTGCGCCCCGCTTCATATGGTGCGCAAGGGGGAGACTGCGGGCGTGCGGGGCTGACCAAACGCCGGTGGGAACCCCAGCGGGAAGACGGATCAGCCGCCAGCGATCATTTCTGACTGTTTGACGATGACTTCGGCCTGTTTGATCGAGGCAATGTCGACCAGACGTCCCTTGTAGACGGTGGCACCTTCTCCGTTCGCCTTGGCCTCTTCCATGGCAGACAGGATTTCGCGGGCTTCCGTGACGGCCGCCTCGGACGGAGTGAAGACGTCATTGGCAAGCGCCACCTGCTTGGGGTGGATCGCCCATTTGCCGACCATGCCCAATGTGGCGGAGCGGTGCGCCTGCGCGACAAAGCCATCGTCGTCGGAGAAGTCACCAAAGGGGCCGTCAACGGGCAAAACGCCGTGGGTGCGGCAGGCCGCGACGATGGCCGCCTGGGCCCAGTGCCAGGGGTCGGACCAGTGTTTTTGCCCCGCGTGCATCATGTAGTAGTTTTCCTGCGTACCTCCGATGCCGGTCGTGGCCATGCCCATGGAGGCCGCGAAATCAGCTGCGCCGAGGCTCATGGCGGCAAGGCGGGGGGAGGCAGCGGCGATCTCTTCGACATGGGCGATGCCCGCCGCGCTTTCGATGATGACCTCGAAGGCGAGGGCCTTGTGACGGCCTTTGGCCGCCTCGATGGCCGTGACCAGCGCATCGACGGCGTAGATGTCTGCCGCGTTGCCGACTTTGGGGATCATGATCTGGTCAAGCCGATCACTGGACTGTTCCAGCAGGTCGACCACATCGCGATACCAGTATGGGCTATCGAGCCCGTTGATCCGTACGCTCAACGTCTTGGTGCCCCAATCGATATCGCCGATGGCCTGGATCACGTTGGCCCGGGCGCTGTCCTTGTCGGAAGGGGCGACGCTGTCTTCGAGATCGAGGTTAATGACGTCGGCCGCCGATGCCGCCATCTTCTCGAAGATGGCGGGGCGGGATCCGGGGCCAAAAAGTTGGCACCGGTTGGGCCGGGCAGGGGGGGCTGGCTGCAGACGGAAGGACATGAGGGCGATCCTTTTGGGTAATTTTATTGCTCGTTTAGCGCGTGCATCTGGTATGAAATTGCGTGACGGCCTGCAAGCGCCATTTCGCAGGTGCAGCATTTTTTGCTACGCGCCTGCCGAGTTGGCAGAATCTACGGCGTTTGACGTCACGGGCGCATAAATCTTCGACAAAGAGGCGGAAGCCTGCGGCATTCGCGGTGATCTTGCAGGCGCGCTGCGTCATCTTGACGAAAACACAGTATTCATGGGAGCGCATGATGATTCAGACGCCTTACCTCCTTTTTCTCGGCGATGCGCCGGACCAGCTGGCCGCCAAGGTGGCCCAGGGGATCAAGGATTGGCGCCCCGACAACGCCGTTGGTCAATTGCGCCTGCCGGGGTGCGGGGCGGATATGGGCCTGACGGACATGACGCTGGAAGAGGGGTTGGCGGCCGGGGCCAAGACCCTGGTGATCGGTGTCGCAAACCGCGGCGGCGTCATCTCGGACGCGTGGCAGGTGGTGTTGGGTCAGGCGCTGAAGGTGGGGTATGATCTGGCGGCGGGCTTGCACACCTTGCTGCGCGACGAGAATGCGCTGCAATCGGCGGCCAAGGTGAACGGTCGCACCCTGCATGACGTGCGGGTCCCGACCATCGCGTATCCCATTGCGAACGGGATGAAGCGAACGGGCAAGCGGGCGTTGGCCATCGGGACGGATTGTTCCTGTGGCAAGATGTACACGGCGATGTCGATGGATGCCGAAATGCGCGCGCGCGGCATGAAGTCGACCTTTCGGGCGACGGGCCAGACGGGCATCCTGATCACCGGCAAGGGCGTGCCGTTGGATGCGGTGATTGCGGATTTCATGGCCGGTGCGGTGGAATATCTGACGCCGGACAATGACGCGGATCACTGGGACCATATCGAGGGGCAGGGCAGTCTGTTTCACGTGTCCTATTCGGGGGTGACGATGGCGCTGATCCATGGGGGGCAACCGGACGCCCTGGTGCTGTGTCACGAGCCCACGCGGACGCATATGCGGGGCTTGCCGCACTATGCGCTGCCGTCGCTGGAACAGCTGCGCGACACAGCGCTGCCCATTGCGCAGGTGGCCAACCCGGCCGCAACGGTCACGGGCGTGTCGGTGAACACCAAGGCGTTGGATGAGACTGCAGCGCGGGCGTGCCTGGCTGAGATCGAGGACCGGATGAACCTGCCGGCAACGGATCCGTTCCGCTTTGGCGCGGGAAAGCTGGTGGATAGTCTGCTGACCCTTTGAGCGGCGCGTGGGGCAGATCGGCCCTTCGGGGAGGATTTTTTGGGGACAAAGACGGAGAGAGCGGTGCGCATTGAAGTCAGCCGGGATGTTTTTGCCCTGGCCCAGGTGTTCAGGATTGCCCGCGGGGCACGCACCGAAGCGCAGGTGGTTACGGTGTCAGTCTCGGACGGGGCGCATCGGGGATGGGGTGAATGCGTGCCCTACGCGCGCTATGGTGAGACGCTGGAAACTGTTACGGCGCAGATCGAGGCTGTGCCACGGGACGTGACGCGGGCGAGCTTGCAAGACCTGCTGCCCCCGGGTGCGGCACGAAATGCCCTGGATTGCGCGCTGTGGGATCTGGAGGCCAAGCAGGCGGAACGCCGCGTTTGGGAATTGGCGGGTCTGCCTGCGCCCGTGCCCGAAATTACGGCCTACACGCTGTCTTTGGACAGTCCGGAGGCTATGCGTGCACAGGCGGCAGAACATGCGCACCGCCCCTTGCTCAAGACCAAATTGGGCGGCGGGGAAGAGGACATCGCGCGGATCGAGGCCGTGCGGGCCGGAGCGCCTACGGCGCGGATCATCGTGGATGCGAATGAAGGGTGGACACCCGACTTATACATCGCACTGGCCCCTGTGCTGGTGCAGCTGGGCGTCGAGATGGTGGAACAACCCTTGCCCGCAGGCGCGGATGACGCCTTGCTGGAGCTGGAGCGGGTCCTGCCCGTCTGCGCTGACGAAAGCTGTCACGACCGAGCCTCCATGCCTGCGCTCGCTGGTAAGTACGACATGGTTAACATCAAGCTCGACAAGGCCGGGGGGCTTACGGAGGCTGTGGCTTTGCGTGCGGCGGCGCGCGACGCGGGATACAGCGTGATGGTGGGTTGTATGGTCGGCTCCTCGCTTGCCATGGCGCCCGCGGTGCTGCTGGCGCAGGGTGCGTCGGTGGTGGACCTTGACGGGCCGCTGCTGCTGGCCTCCGACCGGATACCGGCGCTGCGGTATGACGATGCAGGCGTGCATCCGTCCGCCCCGGCGCTCTGGGGTTAGACAGGTTGTGGGGCGCGCAAGCCTGCATGTCGTTCGAACGGGTTGATGGCGGCATCGCGCCTCAGAACGTATCGCGCCGCGTAGGCGTCCCCCTCTCGATGTACCGCCGCGTACGCAGCGCGATATCAAGGCACACGCCCCGGTCGGCGGCGCGATTTCGGCTGACCCGGCGCATGTGACATTGCGGTCCGATCTTTGACATTGACGTTGCCGAAGGTTGCAGTGCAGGCATATGAAACGGCGCGCAAAGGGGCGCCATCGGTCAAGGAGTGAAGCGACATGCGCACGGTGTACGTGAATGGAGAATACCTGCCCGAGACGGAGGCGAAGGTATCGATCTTTGACCGTGGGTTCCTGATGGCTGATGGCGTTTATGAGGTGACTAGCGTCCTTGATGGCAAGCTGGTGGATTTCGATGCGCATGCTGTGCGGTTGGAACGCTCATTGAGCGCGCTCGACATGGCCGCACCGATCTCGAAAGAGGATCTGCTTGCTGTGCATCGCGAACTGGTGCGCCTGAACGGGGTCGATGAGGGGATGGTTTACCTGCAGATCACGCGCGGCGCGCCGGACGATCGCGATTTTGCCTTTCCCGACCCCGAGACGACGCCGCAGACAGTGGTTCTGTTCACTCAGAACAAGCCAGGGCTGGCCAAGTCGCCGATGGCCGAAAAAGGCATGAAGGTGATCAGCATCGAGGACATCCGGTGGGGCCGCCGTGACATCAAGACGGTGCAACTGCTGTACCCGTCGATGGGCAAGATGATGGCCAAGAAGGCCGGAGCCGATGATGCGTGGATGATCCAGGACGGTTACGTGACCGAGGGCACCTCGAATAACGCCTATATCGTCAAGGGCAACAAGATCATCACGCGGGCGCTGAGCAACGACATCCTGCACGGGATCACGCGCGCGGCGGTACTGCGCTTTGCCGAAGAAGCGCAGATGGAGGTCGAAGAACGGAACTTTACCATTGAAGAGGCCCGTGCGGCGGATGAGGCGTTTATCACCTCAGCCTCGACATTTGTCATGCCGGTGGTGGAGATCGATGGCGAGACGCTCGGCGATGGCACGCCGGGACGCGTGGCGCCGCGGCTGCGCGAGATCTACCTCGACGAAAGCATGAAGGCTGCCGTTTAGGGATAGCTGAGCGGCAGGCCCAAGAGCTCATCCAGCTGCCGCGCGATCCAGCCGTGGGGAATGAAGTGACCGCCGGGGTGTATGTCCAGTGAGACCCGGCCGGTGGTACAATCTGTCCATTCGGTACGGCTGAGGGTCAGGTATTCGACCTGGCGCCAATCGCCAGCATCGCGTGGCGCACCGCAGCCCATCGCGGTGCGCCACAGCGACACCGGGTATGTTGTGTCACCGTCGGGGCCGTAGGGGAAATCGAGCACGTTATCCTTGAGCCCGTGGACATGGCGCACCTCGGCCGGCGCTTCGGAGCAGTCCTCGCGCTGGTTCAACGTGCCGGAAATGCCCAGCAACGCCCTGATGTTCAGCCGTGCGCCACGGTCACAGGCGACGCGCCAGGCCATGATGGAGCCGTAGGAATAGCCCGACAGGTAGATGTTGTCGGGATCAACCGGATAGCGCCTGGCCACATCCTCGATCAGAGCCTCGGCGAAGGCGACATCCTCGGTCTCGGCAGACCAGAAGTTCCAGGTCTTGCGCGCGCCATTGGGGGCGATCAGCAGCACGCCCCGCCGCCGTGTGGCGCTGGCGATACGCTGGTGTTTCACGGGCAGCGCGCCGGTGCGTTGCCAGCCGTGGAAATGGATCAGAACGGGAAGTGGGCTGGTCCCGTCCCACCCGTCCGGCTCGCGCACATGGTAGGAACGGTCGCCCAAAGCGCAGGGCACATCGAGGTGGCACAGGTCACGTTGGGCAGCGGTTGCGGGAAGGGCCCAAAGCAGGGCCAGCACGGCAATCAAGTATCTCATGCGCCGCACGTTACGGAAGTGTCGGCCCGTGTCACGTCACTTTGTCGTGGCTGTCTTTGTCAGAGTTGCGCCGTTTGATCGCGTCGAGCCACTTGTCGATGAAAAGGATCGGCAGCAGCACAATGCTCCACCCGATGGTGTTGAGGAGCGTGAACGTTAGCTTGAGTTCGAAGGCCATGCTGGAGCGCCACAGAAAGATGTGGGCGATCACGATGAGGGTGACGAGGAACAGGACGAGAGCGAGGCGCATATAGGTAAGGTAGAGTGGGCTCGCGGTCAGGCCAGCGCGCTGTTTCGGGCCGGAGGGCGGGTAGCAGATCGGTCCTCCGGGGAGGATTTTTTTGGGGACAAAGACGGGGCGGGGTGCGCGGGACAGGGCAACGCATGTCTCGGCGCCTGAGGTTTGGTCATATGGCGCGGGTGGCGCAACATCCTTCGGCGATTGCGTATGGCGCGGGAGGGCGTTCGGCCTGTGACGAGGCGCGGCCTTTCATGCTGATCCGTTTTCCTGATCCGCGCGCGGTCTGCGTTGCGTTTCGGCGGTGCGGGAAGCTGTCGTGCGCGGCCATCAGCGTGATCGCGTGGGATTTCCATCGCCCTACGTGGCGCGGTCGCGAAGTGATCCGTCAACGCTCTGCGCCGCCTGAGATCAGGAGCACGCACACCGAAGACAGCGCGGCCAGCCAGTGACCCATCAGTTAGCGGCTGAGCCCGCCATGCAGGTTGGGCATGTCTAGCGCGGCAAAGCCATAATGGCGGAGCCAGCGCAGATCGCTGTCGAAGAACGCGCGCAAGTCGGGGATCCCGTATTTGAGCATCGCGATCCGGTCGATCCCCATGCCAAAGGCAAAGCCCTGCCATTCGGCCGGATCGATCCCGCCCGCTTGCAGCACCTTGGGGTGCACCATGCCGGAGCCCAGAATCTCGAGCCAGTCGTCGCCCTCGCCCACCTTGAGCGTGCCACCTTCCCAACTGCACCGGATGTCGACCTCGGCAGACGGCTCGGTGAAGGGGAAGTGCGACGCGCGGAAGCGCAGGTCGACCCCATCGACCTCGAAATAGGCCTTCACGAACTCTTCGAGCACCCATTTCAGGTTCGCCATCGAGATGTCGCGATCGATGGCGAGGCCCTCGACCTGATGGAACATGGGCGTGTGCGTCTGGTCATAATCTGCGCGGTACACTCCGCCGGGACAGATGATGCGCGTGGGTGCGCCCGACGCCTCCATCGAGCGAATCTGCACCGGACTGGTGTGCGTGCGCAGCACGTGGGGCGGGCGATTGTCGCCGTCGGCCCGGTGCATATAGAAGGTGTCCATCTCGGCCCGGGCCGGGTGGTGGCCGGGGATGTTGAGCGCATCGAAGTTGTACCAGTCGGTATCGATCCGCGGACCTTCGGCGACGGAAAAGCCCATTTCGGCAAAGATGGCCGTGACCTCTTCGGTCACCTGACTGATCGGGTGCAGCGTGCCCTGGCGTGTGGGCCGCGCTGGCAGTGACACGTCGAGCCATTCCTCGGCCAGACGGGCGTCGAGCGCGGCGTCGGCAAGTGCCGCCTTCTTGGCGGAGAGCGCGCTGTTGATTTCATCCTTGAGCGCGTTGAGGGCGGGGCCCGCGACCTGACGCTCTTCCGGGGTCATCTTGCCCAGTTCGCGCATTTTCAGGGCGACCTCACCCTTTTTGCCCACGGCTGCGATGCGAATGTCCTCGAGCGCCGATTCGTCAGCCGCGCCGCCAATTTGAGCCAGATATTTTTCGCGCAGATCGTCCATGCCACAGGCACCCCGTTTGGTTCCAAAGCGATCTACCGCCCCGCGCGGGCCAGCGCAACCGCCACGATTGGTGGCGTCTGACGAGGTTATCCACAGAAAAATGCAACCACAGGATTTGGAGGCTGTTGTCATGTGAACCACAGCATATATGCTTTCCGCCTATACGCAGGCATCGCGCACGCACCATGGCCAAGGCTGTGGGGGACAAAAGAAGAGCGTGCGGAACGGTACACCTGCTGGCCGCACAAGCGGTGCTGGAATGTTGGGCGATCTCTGGGGGATCAAGTGATGACACGATTGACGATGCATGCTCAAGGCAGCCTGCCACCGAAAAGCGCGCCTTTTGCGCCACCACAGGCACCGCAGCGGGGGACGCCGGTATGGATCCTGGCCGGGGCGGGGGTGCTGTTTCTGGCCATGTTCACGGCGCTGGTGGTGACCACAACGCTGTTGATCGTGCAGTCGCGAGACACGCGGGCAGCGCAAGCCAGCATGGCGCTGGATGAGCCGCCCGCACCGGTGGTGGAGGCCGCATCGGTCGTGGCGGAGCCTGTCGCTACGGTTGAGGAAGAAGTGGTCGCAGAGACCGAAGTGACGCGGACCAGCGTGGATCTGCTGGGGTCGGAACTGCCGGAGCCTGAACCAGCGCCGGTGATCGAGGCGCGGGCGACGCCCCTGCGTGAGCAGATCCAGGCGCCGAGCTGCATCGACTACCTCGACACGCTGGCCAAGATCACGCATGTCCGCTTTCCCTTGGGCAGCAATGAGCCTGCTGCGGCGGATATGCCGCGGGTGCGGAACATGGCCACGGCGCTGCGGCTTTGCCCCGAGGTGAAGATGGTCGTGGAAGGGCATTCGGACCGGCGGGGCAGCGACCAGCTGAACATGGATCTAAGCTGGTACCGGGCCGAGACGGTGATCCAGAACTTGCGGGATGAAGGCTTTGAAACGACACAGATGGAGCCCCTTGGGTTTGGGGCGCGGCGGCCCATCAACCTGAGCGGCACGATCTCCGGTGAGGGTGAGAATCGGCGGGTTCAGTTCCAGCTGGTGCCGCGCGACACGGTCGTGGACGAACGGTTGGCGCAGAACTGACCGCAAGACGCGGCACCGCCGAGGGCGGTGCGCTCATGGCAATATGGATGGGTGCAGCGACGACTCAGAAGTTTGGAGTTGAAAGGCCGGGAAGCATGCCCGGCCTTTTGCGTAAGTACGCGCAGCCGTCTTGACCGGCAGGCTAGCGCTGGGCGGCGAGAAAGCCGGACAGGTGGCGCAACCCTTCGCGCAGGATGTCGGGTCAGTTGGCGTAGCCGATGCGCTGACACCTCTCCATGTTCAACGCGGCACCGAGAGGCAGCAGCATATAGGTATCCTTGAGATGCTGAGCGCAAAACGCCTCGGACCGGATGGGCAGAGCGTATCGCAACAGCGCCGTCGTCCCCGACTGCGGTTTGATCCATGTGATCGCGGGTTCGCCACGACGCAGCCCAGCGAGCGAGTATGTCTTGGACGTCGCGGCGGTGCTGATCCACTTGTCGTAGGGGTCGCCGATGCCGTTGCACAGCCGCTTGGACCCATCGATTGCGCCATAGGTCAGATGCATCGGCAACGGCTCGGACAAGGCATCGTCATTGCCGCCCGCAAGCTGCAAGTGCATTTGCACCTTCAGGCCTCGCACGCAAGTTTCGGTCAGGTTCCAATCGCATCTGGTTTCCCAGGCGTTCATCCAAAGTTCGACCGCAAAGGGTTCAATCTGCATCGGCGGCAACCGGGCGTCGGTTGCGCAATGACTGATCCGATCGTCAAGCCATTCCCTGCATTGGAAAACCATTGCGATGCCAAGGGATGCACATGCGAACGCCGCTGCACGTCATACATGCCAGCGCAAATCTGGAGGCCATTGCCGCGGTTGCGCCGTTCCAGACGGCGATGAACGCGCAGGATGCGCAGCCGTAGGCGCCGCGGTGCCGCATATCTGTGCGGGATAGTGCATGGACCCCTTCAAATCGGTGGGTAGAGTCATTTCTTCTGTGGATAGAAATCGATATTTAGGCGTGGCACCTTTGTCGATCACTGCATGTGGTATAGCCTGACCCAACTTGCATGAGTCGTTTTGGTCAGGTTGTCCATGAAGCCCGTTATGTATTCGCACCGTTTGAAAACCGTTTTGCAGCACACCGTGCGCGAACTGGGCCTGACCATTGTTCTGGATGACACGCGCACCGAACTCGACCTGATCGAGAACGAGGCGATGATCCGCGAGACGGCGGCGATGCTCGGCCTGCAGGTGCATTTCGAGAACAGTGACAACGGCTGTTCGGTTTCATTTTTTAAGTAGAGCGACCGGAGGTTTACGGACCATGCGCAGCAGCAAAAAGACGAAGGACATGATCATGTTGAGATCTGCGGGGCTGTCGCTGGCCAGCGCGGACCGTCTGGCCGGTGCGCGCACCGGTTCGTCTGCCGGGCGGATTGTGTTGGGCAGCGTTGCAGTGCTTGCGCTGGCCGCGGCGGGTGTTGTTGCCCTCAACGCCCCCGATCTGCTGCCGCAGGCGAGAGCGGCGCTGGCGGATGTCACAGACAGCACCACCGAAATGGCTGAAGCAGCGCCAGCAGCCGTGCCGGAGACGGAGATGCTGGACATCACCGCCCTCGAGACTTCCGCGCAAACGCAGGCAGTCGCCGCCGCGACCGAAGCCCCGACGATCGAGGCATTGGCCACCGAAACCCTGGAAACCGAACCCGCTGCTTCGGAAGCGGGCGCAGAGATCGCCGAGGCACAGCGCGTGCCGGCTGATGACGCGCGCGCGTCAGAGGTGGACATTCCCATCGTGGCGGCGCTGCAGGATGCGCCCGCGCCCGAAGACACGATCGATGCGATGATCGACACGTTCGAGGACAGCGCAGAGCTTGACTGCCTCGCGAGGCTGGCCGAAACGCTGGCGGGCTTTAAGCTGAATTTCGATGCAGGCAGCGCGCAGGTGCGTGCCGGCGATTATGACGCGTTGGTCGAGATCGGGACGCAGGCCGATGCCTGCCCCGGCGCACGTATTCTGGTGGCGGGACATTCCGACAGCTCGGGCTCGGATTTTTTGAACATGCAGCTTAGCTGGGAACGGGCGGAGCAGACCACGGCCATCCTCGACAAGCTGGGCTTTGACGTCACCCGGTTCGAGACGGTCGGGTTTGGCGCGCGTGCGCCCCTGACCCAGGGCAGCAGCACAGACGAAGAGATCAACCGAAGGGTTGAGTTGCACGTGATCAAAGACGGAGGCCAGCTATGATCAACGACATGATTTTGGTGCAGTTCGCGCTTGCGCTGCTTTTGATTGCCGGGGCGTTGGGCGTTGGTTTTGTGCTTGCGCGGCAGAAATACCGGGATGAAAGCTCGATGCAGATTGCGCTTTTGTCGGGTGAAGCGGCCAAGCTGCGCCGCCGTGCGACGACGGCCGAAGACCGGGCCAAGGCAGCGGAAAGCGCCTTGATCCGGGTACGGCGTCGCGCCCGGCGCTGAGGCTTAGGTATTGCTGACCCGCAGGGTCGGCGCCATCTCGACCGACAGATCCTGCAGCACGTCCAGCAGGCTTTCGACATTCACCGTTTCGGGGTTGATGTCGTCGGTGGAGAAGTAGCGCAAATAGATCTGCTGCGCCCGCTCGTCCATGCCCTGATGCAATCCCATGGACCATGTCGGGAACATGCGTTCGCGCACGTCGGTGCAGGCAAGCAGGATGATATTGCTGTGGCGCGGGTCGCGGGCGATGCGGTGGTAAAGTGCTGAAACCTCGACTCGCCCCCCTTCGATCACCTGCAGGAAATGGTCACCGTTATAGTGCAGCATGCCGGTGAGGTTCATACGTTTGTTGTTGCGTTGGCAGGTCTCGATCAACTGCTGGGCATCCATGCTCTCGGATGGGTTGCGTTGCGAGTAGTAGACAAGACGAGTCAGGTTCATTTCGAGGCACCATTACCAAATTTTGTTATATATTTTTTAGGGTCTTACCGGACATTTACGGGAATCGCCCGCAAGGCCGTCCACGAAGCATATTGGGATCACAGGCGACTCTACAATGAAAAAAGCCGCCCCGGTTCAGGGCGGCTTTGCTCGTGTGAGGTTGCGCGGATCGCTCAGGCGGGCAAGGCGCCTTTGGCCTGATCAACGATTGCGGCAAACGCCTCGGGCTCGTTCACGGCGAGGTCCGCCAGCACTTTGCGGTCCACTTCGATCCCGGCCAGGTTCAGGCCGTTGATAAAGCGCGAATATGTCAGCGCCTCGTCATGGGCGCGGACAGCCGCATTGATCCGCTGGATCCACAGGGCGCGGAAGTTGCGCTTGCGGTTGTGCCGGTCGCGGGTCGCGTATTGGTTGGCCTTGTCGACGGCCTGGCGCGCGACCTTGAAGGTGCTCTTGCGGCGGCCGTAATAGCCTTTGGCGGCCTTGATGACCTTCTTGTGACGGGCGTGGGTGACGGTTCCACCTTTGGTGCGGGACATGTGTCTATCCTCCTATCAGCGGTCGTAGGGCATGAAGCCCTTGACGATTTTGGCGTCGGGGGCCGACAGGGTGGTCGTGCCGCGGGCGTCACGAATGAATTTGCGGGTGCGTTTGATCATGCCGTGGCGCTTGCCGGCCTGACCTGCCATGACCTTACCGGTCGCCGTCACTTTGAAGCGCTTTTTGGCGCTCGACTTCGTCTTCATCTTGGGCATTTCCGTCTCCAGTCTTTTACGTGCGGTCGATGCGCGACTCGGCATGCCACATGGGCCGGACGCGCGGAATGAAGTGGGCGTTTAGAGCGGGGGCGCGCAAAGCGCAAGGGGTTTTCGTGCGTCCCGTCAGGGCATGAACCGCGCGATGACCCTGACAAAGACATCCGGGATTTCGGCCATGGTATAGCCGCCCTCCTTGGTCTGAATGGCATACAGTACGAGACCGCCCGCGATCAGGATGGTGAGGGCAGAGGCCCGCGGCGCGCGCCCGTCGGTGATCGCAGAGAGGATGGAGGGAATGGAGAAACCGGCAATCACGATGCCAAGTACCAAGAAAAGATCCGGAGTCATGCGCCCTGTTCCCGACTGAGTGGCGGCACGCTACTCCGGATCGGTCGAGTAAATCAAACGTTCATCGCAAGGGGCAACACGCAAGATGTTGGTGGTGCCGGTCACGTTGAATGGCACACCTGCCGTGACCACCACCTGATCCTGCGCCGCGGCAAAGCCGTGTTTGCGCGCGGCCAGGACCGCGGCGACAACCGCGCCTTTGAACCGGTCGACACTTTCCGTGATCACGCAGTTGCATCCCCAGCTGAGCGCCAAGCGCCGCGCCGTGCCCTGTAGGGGCGTCAGCGCGATGATCGGCACGCGGGGCCGTTCGCGGGCCACCAGCAGGGCGGTTGTGCCCGATTGGGTAAAGCAGCAGATGGCCTTGATATCCGCCGTCTCAGCGATCTCGCGGGCGGCGGCGACGATGCCGTCTGCGACAGTCTTGCCGTTGGTGCTGCGGCTCGCTTCGATGATCTGGGTATATGTCGGGTCCTGTTCGACCTCGGCGGCGACATGGTCCATGGTCGTCACCGCTTCGATCGGAAAGCTGCCGGCGGCGCTTTCGGCACTGAGCATCACGGCGTCGGCGCCCTCGTAGATGGCGGTGGCCACATCGCTGACTTCGGCCCGGGTGGGCATCGGGCTTTCGATCATCGATTCCAGCATCTGGGTGGCAACGATCACCGGCTTGGCCGCCGCCCGACATTTGCGCACGAGGCGCTTTTGGATGGGCGGCACGTTCTGCACCGGCAGCTCGACGCCCAGATCACCGCGGGCGACCATGATGCCGTCCGAGGCTTCGAGGATCTCCTCGAACCGTTCGACCGCGTTGGGCTTTTCGATCTTCGACAGGACGGCGGCACGCCCCTTGATCAGCTCGCGCGCCTCCAGCACATCCGCTGGGCGCTGCACAAAGCTGAGCGCGATCCAGTCGACACCCAGATCGGCAACAAAGGCCAGATCGGCGCGGTCCTTCTCCGACAGCGCCGCCAGCGGCAATTCCACGTCCGGCACGTTCACGCCCTTGCGGTTCGAGATCACGCCACCCGCAATCACGGTGCAGTCGGCAAAGTCGGGCCCGCAGGCGGTGACCTGCAAGCGGATCTTGCCGTCATTGACCAACAAGGTGGCCCCGGCCTCGAGGGCGGCAAAGATCTCTGGGTGGGGCAGACAGACGCGGTGCGCATCACCTGCAGCCTCGTCCAGATCAAGCCGGAACGCGGTTCCATCCTCGAGCATCTCGCTATCGTTGGCAAAGACACCGACGCGCAGCTTTGGTCCCTGCAGGTCCGCAAGGATCGCGATGGTCGAGTTCAGGTCAGCCTCGACCTTGCGGATATGGGAGTGCTTTTCGGCGATCTCGGCATGGCTGCCATGGGACATGTTCAGGCGGAACACGTCGGCACCGGCCTCGTGCAGCGCCCGGATTGTATCGTAGGTGTCCGAGGCGGGGCCGAGGGTGGCCACGATTTTCACGTTCCGCATACGCCGCATCTGACAACGCCTTATGATGATATCGCTAACAGCGCCCTTATTGCCCAATTCCCTTGGGGGCGCAACTGGCCTACACGTGGCGCGCAGATGGTGACAGCAGCATGCCCCTCGCCCCTTTTTTCTCTGACTGCGCGGCCCGCCGGGGCCGCTGGGTGATCACCTGTGATCACGCCACCAACACGGTGCCGGCGGCGGTTGCCGGTGGTGATCTGGGCCTGCCCGAGGATGAGATGGGCCGGCACATTGCCTATGATATCGGGGCGCTTGGTGTTGCCTGCGCGCTCGGGGCGCTGCTCGATGCGCCCGTGGTGGCCTCCAACTATTCGCGGCTGGTGATCGATCCCAACCGCGGGGCGGATGATCCAACGCTGATCCCGCAGCTCTATGATGGCACGATCATCCCGGCCAACCGCCGGATCGACGGGGCCGAACGGGCGCGCCGAACCGAACACCTCTATGACCCCTATCACGACGCCATCGCCGAACAGGTTAGGGACCGCGAAGTGATCTTTATTGCTATGCACAGCTTTACCCCGCAACTCAAGGACCGCCCGCCGCGCCCCTGGGAGGTTGGCGTGTTGTCCGCACGGGACCGGCGCATCGCTGATCCGCTGATCAACCACCTTGGCACCGCGCTCGACAGCCCCGTGGGCGACAACGAACCCTATGCGGGCTTTTTTCCCGGTGACAGTTTCACGCGCCACGCCCACGTGCCTGGCCGTCCCAACGTCCTGCTCGAATTGCGCCAGGACCTCGTCGCCGACGCCGCAAGCCAGAGGCACTGGGCCGAGACCCTCGCCATCCACCTTGAAGCGGCGCGGATGGACGCCAATCTCTGATCCAGCTCTTCATCTTGCAAAACAAACCGCGGGGTCTGGGGCAGAGCCCCAGTCCGACCCAAGCAAAAGGACCACACAATTGGACGATCAGACCCGTATCGAGCTTGAAGCCGCCGCCTTCCGTCGCCTGCGCCAACACCTGATGGAAGACCGCACGGACGTGCAGAACATCGACATGATGAACCTCACCGGGTTCTGCCGGAACTGCCTGAGCCGCTGGTATCAGGAGGCCGCCGCCGAAAAGGGTATCGAGATGTCCAAGGACGCCGCGCGCGAGACGTTCTACGGCATGACCATGGACGAATGGAAAGCCAACTATCAGACCGAGGCCACAGGCGCGCAGCAAGAGGCGTTCAAGACCGCCTTTGCGGAAAATGTGGGCGACAAGGGCTGAGCGCCTGCACGCTTGCACTAGGGCGCGCGTTTTGTCATTGGAGGCCTCACCGCGATAAAGGGTAAGGCCGATGAAATTCACGCTCAGCTGGCTCAAGGATCACCTCGACACCACCGCGTCAGTGGACGAGATCACCTATGCTCTGACCGACCTCGGTCTCGAGGTCGAAGGGGTGGAGGATCGCGGGGCGACGCTGGCAGCCTTTACCATCGGCAAGGTGCTGAGCGCGGAAAAGCATCCCGATGCCGACCG
>ERZ1740067.736-NODE-736-length-24887-cov-11.132168_pt1 | contig 24887 bp, 22 predicted proteins | sample MGYA00581736_ERZ1740067 | MGnify/ENA primary metagenome ERZ1740067 (study PRJEB43018, sample SAMN04849236) | marine metagenome | isolation source: floating plastic debris | place: Pacific Ocean | collected 2008-08-27 | study: EMG produced TPA metagenomics... | reverse complement strand
GACATCGGACATCGGACATCGGACATCGGACATCGGACATCGGACATCGGACATCTAGTATCTAGACCCATCATGCTTCCCTTTTTCCCAACCCGTTTTGCCCAAGTATTGTTCAGCGCTTTCCACGGCGCCATTTTCAATGGAGGTCCCCATGGAATCGTTCCAGCGGTTAAGGTATCCGAATAAAGAAATTACCCCGAGCATTTCCACAATCTCACCTTCGTTCCAGTGTTGGTACAACCGCTCTTTTATTTCAGCGTTTACCGCGTTGGGCACCTGTGATGCCGCCAAAGAAAAATCCAAAGCGGCTCGTTCCGCCTCGGAGAAAGCAGGGTGGGTTCTATATTCCCAAATGTTATCCAACTGTTCCTGTTCTGCGCCGTAGCGTTCCGCAGCGCGTATGGCATGCGCTTGACAATACCGACACCCCGTGGCATTGCTGCTCACCCAGGCAATCATTCGCTTAAGTGCGGAAGTGACCCCTCCCTTATTGGCCATCACCGCCTTATTGAGATTGATAAAGGCTTTTGAAATTGCGGGGCGGTGCTGCATGGTCAATATGGAATTGGGACAAAAACCCAAAGTCTCATTAAAGAATTCAGCTAATTTTTTTGTTTCTGGGTCGTGGTTGGGGTCTAACGGATTTACAAGCGCCATAGCGTGTTTTTTAAGATTGAAAAACGTTGTGTCGACTGATTTCCTCTAAAAGTCTTGCACATAACTAAGGAAGTTGTGACATCACTTTGTTGTATTTTTGAAAGCTACAAGAAACAAAAATTTACGAGTATGACCAATCACATTACCACAAAGTGGTTAGGCGAAATGGCTTTTGAAAGCAACAATCCTTCGGGACTTTCCCTTAAAATTGATGCTGGCCCGGAAAATGAGGGGGCAGGAGAAGGATTACGGCCCAAAGCGCTTATGCTTTCTTCTTTAGCGGGCTGCTCAGGTTTGGATGTGGCTTCGCTTATTAAAAAAATGAAGCTGGAGGTAGATGATTTTCACATGGAGACCATTGCCCATCTTACGGAAGAACATCCTAAATATTACGATTCAGTGGTGATGGAGTATCACTTTTATGGAAACAATTTGAATGAAGACAAATTGCAAAAAGCCGTTGACCTGTCCGTTGAAAAATATTGCGGGGTGATGGAAATGTTCCGACGGTTTGCCGAGCTGGAGATCAAGACATTTTTTCATCATGAGGAGGTTGAGGTTTGAAGTTGAAACTCAAACAAAGTTCAAGCTCAAGTTCAAGCTCAAAGTTTAAGCTGGGGTTTAAAAAGCGAGTTTGTTTAAAAATCTTATATTGAAAATCGAAAGTTAGTATCAATTCAGCCTCAAAATCAAATCTCAGAACTATGAGTGATAAAAAGTTTGATTTAGAGGATAGGTTTGTTGGATTGGCAGCAGATATCGCACTTTTTTGTAAAGACTTACCCTGCGATTTTACTGGCCAGTATTATGGAAATCAATTGTTGCGATCGGGCGGAAGTGCGGCTTTGAATTTTGGCGAAGCCCAAGGAACCTACACACGTAAAGATTATAGATTTAAAGCCTCATTGGTCTTAAAAGAGTTAAAAGAATCAAGGGTGAACTTGAGGATTCTGAGCAGGATTGACTATGGCTCTGAACAAATCAAGCATAGTCTACTGGACGAGATAGAGCAGTTGGTAAAAATCATATCAACAATCATTAAAAACAAAACCCCTTGAACTTTAGCCCTGAACTTGAATTTTAAATGTATGCGCTGGACCCTAAAACCAAATCCCTCACCCCAATATGTTAATTCCCTATCCGAATCCCTTAAAGTGGATAAATTAATTGCTCATCTGTTGTTGCAAAGGGGAATCACAAGTTATGACGAAGCCAAAAAATTCTTCAGGCCCAGTTTGGACCATCTCCATGCTCCTTTTCTGATGAAAGATATGGACAAAGCTGTATCGCGCATTGAAAGGGCAATAACCAAGGGTGAAAATATTTTGGTGTACGGTGATTATGATGTAGATGGGACCAGTGCGGTAGCCTTAATGTCATCCTATCTCAAAGAAGTGTATTCCAACGTTGCTACCTATATCCCAGACCGATACATTGAAGGTTACGGAATCTCTTATCAAGGCATCGATTTTGCAGAGGACAACGGTTTTTCTTTAATTATTGCTTTAGATTGTGGTATAAAAGCTATTGAACAGGTCGCCTACGCCCAAGAAAAAGATATTGATTTCATAATATGCGACCATCACCGACCAGGTGACGTTTTACCCGAGGCTGTGGCCGTTTTGGACCCAAAACGAGAAGATTGTGAGTATCCCTATAAAGAATTGTGCGGTTGTGGAGTTGGTTTTAAATTGATTCAAGCCTTAGCTGAACGAAGAGGAAAGAATATCCAAGAGTTACAACCCTATTTGGATTTGGTGGCCACGGCCATTGCTGCGGATATTGTGCCGATGACAGGGGAAAATCGCGTTCTCGCGTACTATGGATTGCAGGTCATCAACTCGGCACCCAGAGCTGGATTTAAAGCCATAATAGAGCCCTTGAAAAAGAAAACCCTGAGCATATCTGATGTCGTTTTTATCATTGCGCCTCGTATCAATGCCGCTGGGCGTATGAAACACGGGGAATATGCTGTGCAATTATTGGTGGAAGCGGATTTGGAAATGGCGAGGACATGGGCGCAAGAAATAGAGCGGTTCAATGCAGACCGAAGACAACTGGACCAAGTGATTACAGAAGAAGCCTTACTTCAAATCAGGGAAAATCAAGAGGAAGACCGATTTACGTCAGTGGTCTACAAGAAAAATTGGCATAAAGGGGTAATCGGTATCGTGGCATCGCGCCTTACGGAAACGTATTATCGGCCCACATTGGTTTTTACAAAAAGTGGAGACAAGCTGGCCGCCTCCGCCCGTTCCGTGAAAGGTTTTGATGTATACAATGCGCTGGAGGCCTGTTCCGATACCCTGGAACAATTTGGCGGTCATAAATATGCCGCTGGCCTGACCTTGTTGGAAGAACAATACGAACATTTTAAACAGCAGTTTGAAGCGGTGGTGTCTTCAACCATAGACACAACACTTTTGGAACCTGAGATTTCCGTTGATGCTAAAATTGAACTGAAGCGGATCACACCCAAAATATTTCGAATAATAAAGCAGTTTGCTCCGTTCGGACCAGGAAATATGACCCCCGTGTTCATGACCTCCCAAGTGAAAGATACGGGCTACGGAAGGGGTGTTGGTGAAGACAATAAACACCTAAAAGTTTCTGTGAAACAAGAGGGTTCCATACCTATTTCGGCGATTGGGTTTAATTTGGGGCATTGCAAGGATAAAGTCACAAATAATGCTCTATTTGATATTGTTTTTTCCCTGGAAGAGAATGAATGGAATGGAAATGTTAGCTTGCAGCTCAAACTTAGGGATATTCGATAAACGTAATGGATCCATACGCTGCACTTCGCTATAAGGAGTTCAATATTTTTTTACTGGTCCGATTTGCCATGGTGTTTGCCTGGTCCATGCAGTTTATTGTAATTGAGTGGCAAGTGTATTCGCTGACCAAAGACCCTTTATCCTTGGGAATAATTGGACTTATGGAAATCATTCCAGCAGTTTCAACGGCACTTTTCGCCGGTCATATCGTGGACCAATCGGAAAAGCGCAATCTGTTGGTCAAATGCATTCTTGGGTTTTCGGTAGTAAGTTTGGGACTTTTTTTCTTAAGTAATCCGGATTTTGAAAAATCCTTGTCCACTAAGACTATTTTATACACGATTTATGGCTTGGTTTTTCTAGGGGGTTTGGTAAGGGCCTTTCTTGGGCCTACTATTTTTTCTTTGATTGCGCTCATTGTTCCTAAAAAAATATATCCCAATGCCGCTACTTGGAGCAGTTCCACTTGGCAACTTGCCTCTGTGCTGGGACCTGCTTTCGCAGGATTTTCGATAAGTTGGATTGGAGTCCATTGGTCGATGTGTGTTATTTTTGGGTTCTCTTTAATGGCACTTTTGTTCTTGTTCCAGATTCCCAAAAAACCCATTCTCAATCCAAAAATTGGAGAGCCTATTCTACAAAGCTTAAAAGATGGACTAAAGTTTGTGTTCAACAGCACTGCGATTTTTGGAGCTTTGACCTTGGATATGATTGCGGTTCTGTTTGGTGGCGCAGTCGCGCTCCTGCCCATTTATGCGCAGGATATTTTGCAGGTAGGGTCTGAAGGTTTTGGGATTTTGCGCGCCGCACCGGCAGTAGGTGCATCCATTACCATGTTAGGCTCTACGAGATTCCCACTGCATAAAAAAGCGGGCAAAAAGTTGTTATGGGCCGTTTTTGGATTTGGCGTCTGTATTATTGTCTTCGGTATATCCAAGATTTTCTGGGTTTCTGTAGCCGCTTTGTTTCTGAGCGGAGCTGTCGATGGTGTTTCTATGATTATCCGTCAGACCATCTTGCAACTTAAAACACCAGATAATATGCGGGGCAGGGTTGCCTCAGTGAATTCTATCTTTGTAGGTTCGTCCAATGAGCTGGGTGCTTTTGAAAGTGGGCTGGCCGCTAAATTATTGGGAACTGTACCTGCAGTGGTTTTTGGTGGATGTATGACCTTGCTCACTACGGGAATTACAGGTTTAGTCTCCCCAAGTTTTAGAAGACTGGACTTATCGAAAGATGTGGAAGAGCAGGAGAATGAGGTTTAGCTAAATGTCATTTCGAGGGAGTTTACCACTGAGAAATCTAATAAAGGGTCTACTGATAAGAATTAGATTTCTCAATCGATGCTTTGCATCTCATTTCGAAACGACCCAAGAAAATCAGGATGTATACTTTTCCAATGTTAATTTCTCCCCATCAAATTCGGCATAGGTAAAATAGCTTATCCAATCCCCAAGATTGGTATATCTGGAATTCGTATTCAATTGAATTTCCAACGGAAGATGTCGGTGCCCAAAAATGAAGTGATCATAGTGCTGTTTTTCCAACTTTCGTTTGGCATATTGGACGAGCCACTCCTTGTCCTCTCCCAAAAATTTGGCATCTGCCTCTCCTGAGATAATTCTATTGTTTATAGAAAGATGCTGTGCCAAGCGAACGCCCCAATCAGGGTGAAGCCATCTGAAAAACCATTGTGCCACAGGATTGGTAAAAACTTTTTTCATGCGTTTAAATCCTTTATCATGAGGGCCCAAACCATCACCGTGCCCAATAAAAAATAAGGTGTCCTTTATGAGATACTGCTGCGGTTTGTGATAGACGGGAATGTTGAGTTCTTCTTCAAAATAACCGTTCATCCATAGATCATGATTGCCTACAAAATAGAAAATAGGGATGCCCGCATCGGTCAATTCTGCCAATTTCCCAAGAGTCCGAGTAAATCCTTTGGGAACCACCGTTTTGTACTCGAACCAAAAATCAAAAAGGTCTCCCAAAAGAAAAATAACCTCGGCATCTTCCTTTATGGAGTCCAACCAGGCTACAAACTTCTTTTCGCGCGACAGACTGGCTTTTAAGGTAGGAGCACCCAAGTGGTTGTCACTGGCGAAGTACACTTTTTTGCCTTTGGACAGCAGGAGCTTCTTCATGCAATAAAGATAAGGTTAAGGCGCTAAAAGTACATATACCATAAATAACACCCACCAATAATCAATAGAGGTGAAGCTACCATGGCCAAAATGACCATACCCCGATATAGACCCCAAAAGGAAATAGTCTTTACTTGGGATTTGTTCTTGGGATTGTATACTATCTTCACTTTTTCTCCAATGTCATAGGCTGGAGGGCGCGAATAAATAGGGCTGGTGTAGGTATGCTTATTTTTTTGTCTGTCTTGAAATTCCAAAATTGGAGCGTAAGTAGTTCCATCTTTTCCAGAAGATGTTAGATATTCGGTGACGCGCGCTGTAGTACGAATTCCTTTTTCCAGTAGCAGTTCGGTTTTTTGCTGCTGCTGGTAGGCCAAATACATTAGGACACAGCCCAAAGCGAAGAAAAAACCATAAAGTAAAATCCACATAGAAGACTTGTTTTTACTCATCCATCTACCTTTTGAACCTTCTTCTGTTTCGGATACGCGTAATGAGATACACTACGATCACTAAAAAGGCCACAATGGGAAAAACGATATCGCTATTTAGAAAATTCAGGATATCCATGGATTATTTTTTAAATTTTGACAAGGTTTTCTTGGTTTCTGAGGAAAGGGAAAGTTTGCCGGAAGCCGAAGCCCTTTCTATGAGCAGTTGCCCCCAGTGTTGCGTCCCTTCCCACAGAATTCGTTTCATTTCTGCAAGCGCTTCAGGGTTGAACGAAGCCAATTTCGTTGCATGTACCTCCAACGCACGGTCCATTTCCGAAACAGAATCGAAAACTTTGGAAAAAAGGCCGTTTTCCATGGCCCAATATGCATTTTGCCATTCTGTTGGATTGAGTGAGAGTTGGGCCAGACCGGATTTGCCAATTTTTCGTTCCACAGCTGGGGCGATGACCAATGGGGCAATGCCTATGGAAACCTCAGAAAGTTTTATCGCGGCCGCTTCAGTGGCATAGACATAATCACAAGCAGCGGCGAGACCAACACCTCCACCGACCGTTTTGCCCTGTACGCGTCCCAAAATCAATTTTCCACAGGTCCGCATGGCATTGATAACATTGGCGAAGCCGCTGAAAAACGTTTTTCCTTCATCCAAATTGGAAATGGCCACCAATTCATCAAACGAGGCTCCCGCACAAAAAGCACGTTCACCTTCGGACTTTAACACGATAACGGACACATCTCCGTTTGTGCTTAGTTTCAGTAATTCTTTGGTCAATCGTTCCAAAAGTTCCGAAGTGAATGAATTGCTTGCAGGATGCCCAAACTCCACAGTAGCAATTCGGTTTTGAATTGCAGTGTACAGACTACCGTTCGCTCTTGCTGTTGGCATAGTGTTGTTCTAAATTTTCAGGGACTAAATTACAGGTTTTGGACCATTGGCCTGAATTTTCTTCTGAATTTCCATACCAAGGCCAGTCCCCGAATCAACATCCACACCACAAAGGCAATCCAGATGGCATAAAAGCCCCAACCCAGATATTTTCCAAGATATAAGGCGGGAATGAACCCCAGGAAAGTAGCTGATAGGAGGACATTTCTCAAATATTTCATTTCACCCAAGCCTTTAAAAAGTCCATCATAAACAAAAGCGAGCGTATTCATTGGCAAGCCCAGAATCATTATATAAAAAATGCTGTAAAAGGTTTCCAAAACAATTTCTTCATTAGAGAACAACCTACCAATAGGATGGTAAAACACAAATCCGGTCAACATGATGACCACGCTCACCACCAAACCGTATTGAACGATTTTCCTGGCTAGTTTCCAAAGACCGTCATAGTCTTGCGCTCCCAATAGTTTTCCACCCATACTATTTCCAGCAGCACCGTACCCATCAATAAAAAAAGCAGCGAACAACCAAAGGTTAATGGCGATGGTGTGGGCCCCTATGAATTTGTCTCCCAAAGCAGTGGCTTCCCTTACCGCGATTATCAAAGCAGCGTTCAAAGCCAATGCGCGAACAAATAAGTTGAGGCTCATAATGATCAAACGTTTAATCTCTTTGTTGAGAGGAAAGACCAAGCGCATTCGAATATTGGTTTTTTTAAGGAGCATTACGAAAACCAATAAAGCCATAACGGCTTGTGAAATAAGGCTGGCCCATGCAGCACCTTCCAGGTACATAGCGGGAAGGAATCCTTCAATACCATATACCAGGATAAAATCAAGGATTACGTTCAATACCGCGCCAATAAGGGCAATGATCATGGGGTAATAGGTATTCTGCAATCCCCTAAAGATACCAAAGATGGCAAAAGTGAAAAGCGTCAAAGGGAAACCCCAAACCCGGATGGAATAGTAGGAAACACAAAGCTCAAGGATTCTTCCTTTCGCCTCAAAAAGCCGGAAAATATCTTCAATAAAGAAAACCGTGGACACTAAAATGACAATGCTTAGGGAAACGTTGAAAAAGATAGCCTGTGCGGGTAAATTTTCAACTTCTTTCAGCTTTCCTGCACCCAAGTACTGGGATATTATCGCAGAAATGGAACTACGGGTCTGGCCCAGGACCCAAATAAGCATGGACAAAAAGGAACCTACAATTCCGGCAGCGGCCAATGATTCCAGACCATCCACTGGGATATTCCCCACAATGGCCGTATCCGTTATCGAAAGTAAGGGTTCGGCAATACCCGAAATAGTGGCAGGCACCGCCAATTGGTTTATGGTCTTAAAATTGATGGTGGTTTTCAAGTGGGAATCTGTTTTTAGAAGACTAGTTCGTAACAATGAAATGGATGTTCACTTTGCTTTGGAAAAAAAATATCTCCTAGTCTTTGATACCCCCTTTGTTCATAAAATCTTTGATTTCGTTTGTTCTGGGAAAAAGTATCTAATCGAACGGAACCAAAATTATTGGACCTTGAATGATCTTCAGCAAAATCCATCATGGCTTGGGCGAACCCTTTTCCCTGAAATTCGGGATGAATACAGACCCGATGGATATAAGTGTTGTTTCCATTTGGGGTCAACCATTTTATGGGAATGTATTCTTCATCCATGTGTGTTGATATGACGATGGCCCCAATCACAGCACCTGCATGTTCTTTTACGTAAAGTTCCTTCCTATCCAGGTCGTGAAGAAAAGCTGCTTTTGTAGGATAGTGTTCGTTCCATTGATAAATGCCATTGCCCACCATTTTGCGCGCACAAGCCCTGGTGATTTTAAGTATATCCTCAATTTCAGCTAACTTTGCATGTCGTATCATCGATTCAGTTCAATTAAGTTGTAAATTTAAGGTATAATCGCAACCGCCAAGCCATGAATAATATACTGGTACCCATAGGAACCTCTCCGAACGCTTCCAACACGCTTCAGTACGCCATCGACTTTGCTTCGAATTTTGGTGCACAGGTGTTTGTAATGGACGTTTTTTCTGTTTCTACAGCTTCGGGAAGCTTGGCCAATATTGAGGAAAAAATAGCGAAAAGCAGTAAAGAGCAGATAAAGGAAATCATTGCCAGTGTAGATACTAATCAAGTTGAAATTAAAATTGCTACGTATAACGGGGATATTATTGACGGTCTCAACCAGATTAATAAAGAATTGGGCATCGATTTGATTATTATTGCTCCGAGAAGCAATGAAATTAAAGAGGAGCTGTATTTGGGAAATACTTCTGGAAGAATTGTGAAACAAACGGATATTCCAACCTTGATTATCCCTAAGGGAACAAAATTCAAGCCTATCCAGAATATTATGACCGCTTTTGGTTCTGGTATTTTGAAACGCACCCGGGTTGTGAATCCCCTGGTTTCGATAAAGGATAAGTTTCGATCGGACATCAACTTACTCTTGGTAAAAAGACCGGGATATTCGGAAGATGATCTCAAAGTGAACACAGCACTTTTGGATTTGAGCAAACAACTCATCATTTCTGAAAATGCCACGACCTATCTAGGGGTTTTGGAATATTTTCAGAACATACAGCCGGATATGATCTGTGTTTTTAGAAGGAAGCGAGGATTCTTTAAAAAACTATGGGAAAAGAACACGATTTTGAAGTCGGAGTTTTTTGTGCCCATCCCTGTGTTGATATTAAGCGTTAAAAAGGATTAAGACCAAGAAGCATATTTTGAAACTTTCCCAAAATATGCTTCCTTTGCCTTCGCTTTGGGGGATTAGCTCAGTTGGCTAGAGCGCTTGCCTGGCAGGCAAGAGGCCACCGGTTCGAATCCGGTATTCTCCACTAGACCACCATTCTGGTGGTTTTTTTGTTCATTTTTTAAGGTAAGTATGATGGATTTAAACGGAAAAGTAGCCTATATCACTGGAGGATCAAAAGGCATTGGATTGGGTGTGGCGAAGGCGTTGTTGGCAAAAGGCATGAAAGTGGCCATAAGTGGACGAAATTCTGAGAGTTTGGCATTGGCGACGCAGGATTTGAATGATTCGGAGCAGGTTCTGGCACTACGTTCGGACGTATCGATTTATGAAAATGAAATTGATGCGGTTAAGGCCATTCAAGAGAAATGGGGTCGGTTGGATGTTGTTTTGGCCAATGCCGGAGTAGGGCATTTTGCCCCTGTTGATACCATGGAGTTGGAGCAATGGAATCAGATGATAAACACGAATCTTACCGGTGCTTTTTATACCCTAAAGGCCTCAGTGGAAGCTTTGAAAGCGTCAGAAGGTTATTATATTACCTTGGCAAGTTTGGCCGGGACTAATTTTTTTGCGCAGGGCGCTGGATATAACGCAACAAAATTTGGATTGGTTGGATTTACGCAAGCAGCTATGTTAGATCTAAGGAAACACAATATTAAAGTGAGTACCATAATGCCCGGTTCGGTCGCGACTTATTTCAATAACAATGAACCTTCCCAAAAGGACGCTTGGAAAATACAATCTGAAGATATCGGTCAAATTGTAGTTGATTTGTTGGAAATGCACCCTAGGACGTTGCCCAGTAAAATAGAGGTTAGACCAACCAGGCCAGACCTAAAGTAAAACATCTATTCACTTTCGGTGAAGGGAATCTTCTGATCGTAGATTTCGAGGAGCAACTTGCGCAGTTGTCCTTCAAAATTGGTTATCATATCCGCATTGACCGTATTTTCTTTGTTTATGGAAAAAGTAATAAGACCGTGCTTCAGATTTTTTATCGCGTAAATTCCCGCAATTGCTTTGGGGAACTGTTGTTTTTTGGATAAGAGAAAAGCATAACACAACAGTTGAAAAGCTTTGGTTTTCGACTCTTTGGAAATTAGCTCTTCCCATTCTCTTATTTTTACGTGGGAAGGTTCAGTAAGGCCTGTCTTGTAGTCGATTATTCGTAAGGTACCGTCATATTCGTCAATTCTGTCGATAAATCCTTTAAGTTTTATGGGATAAGATAATTCTTCAAAGTTCAAGATGGTTTCAAATCGTTCTTCTAGGTACAACAACTTAATTTGATGCCCTTGTACAAGTTTGGATTCCATTTGGATAAAATTCTCCACATATTTTTTAATAACATGAAATATCAAAAGGTATCTCCCTTTAGTTATGTTTTTGTTAGGGAGGTGTCTATCAAAAATTTGTGAAAGGATGTGGTTTAGGTTTTTGGACATGGATTTTATGCTTTCCAAGGTCAGCACATGTCCTAAAAATGGTTGGTAAAGGGTAAAAAGCGTATCATGTAAGATGGTTCCAAAGGTATTTGCAGCTATCCCATCTTGGACACTGTTGACTTCTTCTAGACGCAAAACGTTCTTCTGATAGAATTCCAGTGGGTTCCTAATGTAGTTGCTTAAGGATGTTGGCGAAAATCCGGTTAAGGCCAATTTATGAAGTTCGGAAATCAACAAGGGTGTTTTTTTGATCTCCTCTGGATACTGGGGCATTAGTTTAACATCAGGGGACGCTATGGTATGACTCACCATGTGATTCAGTCTGTTATCTGTAAGGAGTTGAGAAACGAGCCTGCTTCGTTCACCACCTTCAAGAACATCCGGTTCCGTATTGTAAGTGAGATATATGTTTTTTGCTCTTTGGATAAGACGATAGAAATGATAAGTATATATCGCATCTTTTTCTTTGTAGGTGGGTAGGCCATAATCCCGTTTCACATCAAAAGGAATAAAAGAGGAATTACTTTTCCCTGATGGCAAGATTCCTTCATTCAAAGAAGTCATAACCACAGTTTCAAAATCCAAGGTTCTACTTTCCAACATGCCCATCATTTGTAAACCGTTAATTGGCGACCCCAAGAAATCAAGACTTTCTGTGGTTACCATCTGTTTGTAAAAAGCATGTAAGGTTTCAATGTTCTCTATGTAATTAGCATTTTGAAGTGTTTTTTCAAGTGTGTTGAATAGGGTAAAAAACGCATAGAGGTACTCAAGTTCCAAGGCATTTCCTTCTTTTTGGAAAAATGCTTTTAGTCGAAGTATAATGGAAATAAAAAAAGCATTCATTTCCTGGGGTGTGGAAACATTTTGGGGAAATATGTTGAAATCCAAAGGGTATTTGTCCAGGAATTCGGCAAGATGTTTATCAGTCAAATAAATGATATTCTCTGCTCTTATGAACTTTACAAGTTGAAATGGAAGAGAAGACGGGCCGCTCAACCTTTTTGTATACGGATTGGAAAGAAATAGAAGAACATCTTTGTAGAACCATCCGCCTTTTGTCTTTCCTTTGTGCAGTTGGAACAAGGCAGTGAATAAAGAAGCTAACAGTGTGGTCTTAAGGGATAATCCCATAGTAATATTAACATCTTCTTGATTTTCTGGAATTGCTCGGGTCATGGGCATTAATAGGGATTCGTCGCATAGGACTAGGGCAGCATTCATTGGTTTGTCTTGGGAAGTTTTAAGATTTTCTAAAATACTTCCGACATATTTCGTTTGGGAAATATTTTTTGGGACCCCTATGATATTTATTCGTTTTGGAGCCAAAAACTCCTCGTGAACCCCTTTAGGCAAGTTATTTTGATAGTAGCGCCATTCTTTAAGATATCGTCTTATAAAGAGACCTGCATCATGAACTGGGTCTTGTAAAAAATGTTGGTCAATATCCCAATAGACTTCACAGGACGAATTTTCCAAGAGATATTGAACAATCTTTGATTCTGCCGTATTTAAAGCATTGAAACCCATAAATATTATGGGTGTCTTTACTCTTTCACTTGCGTATTTAACAATGTTCTCTGCAGCATACCTATAGATAAGGCCTTGATGCGCCCGATTGGTCTCGGTAAGTCTTTTGGTGAAGTTATTATATAGCATTTCGATATTTCCCCAAAACTCGAGATAGTTTTTTACCAATGAAGTTTTTTTCGATTGTAAAGACCAGTGGTTAAGTTCTTTGACGGCTTTTAGATAATTCAGAATTTCATTGGCGGGTAAAAGGTAACGGTCAATTTCATTGAAGTCTTGTAAGAGGGTTGGTGCCCAGTTCAAAAAAGAAACAAAATCATCTTTTTTGCTGATAGAGGTTTCATTATAAGATTCAAAAAGGTCCAGAAGAAGCTCAAGTGTTGTAGCTTTTTTTAAGCCTGAGATTTCTCCAACGAATTCTTCAATGGAAATAATTTTAGGAGCGAAAATTGTACCGTTCAGGGTTTCTCCCAAATGATGTTTTAAAAAAACACCTGAGCGTTTGCTGGGTAGGATATAAGTACAATTTTGAATTGAATATCCATCTTTTACAAGGTCTTGGAGTACATATTTTATAAAGGACCGCATCTTCTAAAAATAAAAAAGGCCCGGCAATTGCCGGACCTTTTTTTATAATTAGCTTTTATTTCTTATTTGATAAGGTTGATTTCAACCCTTCTGTTTTGAGCTCTACCACTTCTTGTGTTATTGGTGGCGATTGGCTTGTCTTCACCATAACCTATGGCTGTCAACCTATCTGCACCGATTCCTTTATCCACTAAGAAATCTCTAACCGAATTGGCACGTGACTCAGAAAGTCTTTGGTTCGTTTTGGCACTACCAACGCTGTCTGTATGGCCTTCAACGGTAAACTTAGCATTTGGATACTCGTTCAAAATTTGGATAATATCAACCATTACTGTGGTGGATTCCGCTTTGATGGAAGATTTTCCAGTATCGAACAAAATAGTTCTAGCGTAATCGTTCAATTGCTTTTGAACTTCTTCAGTAACTTCTGGACAACCGTTGTTTGCCACAGTTCCCGCTACATCAGGACATTGATCGTCCTTATCCAAAACACTATCACCGTCTCTATCTGGCCATGGGCATCCTTTGTTCTCAGCAGGGCCTGCTTCGTTCGGACATCCGTCATCTTTATCAGCTACACCATCACCATCTGCATCAGGACATCCAGCAAGAGCTGCAAGACCCGCTTCGTTCGGACAAGCATCGTCTTTATCTGCGATACCATCACCATCTGCATCGGGGCAACCATTCATTTCTTTGGAACCCGCTTCATTAGGACAGCTATCTTTTCCATCTTCGATACCATCACCATCAGAATCAGGACAGCCATTAAACTCAGGAAGACCTGCAACTTCTGGACAAGCATCATCTCTGTCGTAGATGCCATCACCGTCCGTATCCGTTCCACCAAATCTTATGTTTACACCTGCCAAATGTTGGAAGTGCCTTGGTATATTATCTTCGAAAACATGCTTGTATTGGGTTTGAAGCATGACACCAATGTTATCACTGAACCATACATTCACACCAATACCACCATTAACAGTACCAGCTCCAATTTCATCAATCCATGTATAACCACCACCGATTTCAGCAAAAGGATCGATAGTTGTGTTTTTTAGGATATTATATTTAATGGTACCATCAATAGAATATAACGACAAATCATCAACTGCAACATCTCCTAAATTCTCTATTCTATTTAAAGAACCTCTGACTCCAGCAGAAAAACCATCACCAATGTAACGGGACACAGAGACATAAGAAACCGAGGGCAAGATGTTCCAGTGGTCGTTGGCATTAAAGTACTCATCGAATAGACCGCCAGCTTGAAAACCAAAATTGGTCAAAGCCTCTTCGTCGTTAGTGGGATAAACGTCGACCGCGTTGATTCCGAAACCAATTTGCCATGGATTATTCTCGTCTTGCGCTTGGATGTTGTTGAACCCAATAAATACGAGGGCAACAACCAATAATTTGCTAAGATGTTTCATGTTCAAAATTTTAAGTTTAAGTGTTTATCAGCTGCAAATGTAAGTTGTTAAAAACTATTAACAAAATCAATTTTTCTTTTTTTTTAACGCAATATATAGATGAAATTTAACCGTTAAACGATATTTAGCTGTTGTCCAACTTTAATAAAGGCTTCGATTGCTTTGTCCAAATGTTCTTTTTTGTGGGCGGCGGATAACTGTACCCGTATCCTTGCTTTTTCTTTTGGAACAACGGGATAGAAGAAACCTATCACATAAATTCCTTCTTCCAACAATAAATCTGCCATTTGCTGTGATAGTTTGGCATCATACAACATAACGGGAACAATTGCGGAATCTCCATCAATGATATCAAAACCTGCATTCTTCAGGCCATTTTTAAAGTATCGCGTATTGCTGTTCAATTGCTCCATGAGGGAGGTATCTTGTCCCAGTAATTGGAATACTTTTATGGAAGCCCCCACAATAGCAGGTGCCAGAGAGTTTGAGAAAAGATAAGGTCTGGACCGCTGGCGTAAAATTTCAATTATTTCCTTTTTACCCGTGGTGTAGCCCCCCATGGCACCTCCCAAAGCTTTGCCCAAGGTTCCGGTAATAATATCGATTCGGCCCAGCACGCCTTTTTCCTCCAGGGTCCCTCTTCCCGTAGGCCCTATAAATCCGGCGGAGTGGCATTCATCGATCATTACCAAAGCATCATACGCATCGGCGAGATCGCAAATTTTATCCAGTGGTGCCAATGATCCATCCATTGAGAAAACACCATCGGTCACAATAATCCTGAACCGTGTACCATCTTCGATACTTTGTTTAAGTTGTTTCTCCAAATCTGCCATATCATTGTTGGCATAGCGGTATCGCTTGGCTTTGCACAAACGGACCCCATCAATAATGGAAGCGTGGTTGAGCGCATCTGATATGATGGCATCTTCTGCCGTGAGCAGTGGTTCGAAGACTCCGCCATTGGCATCAAAGGCCGCTGCATATAATATGGTATCTTCCGTACTGTAAAAATGGGCAATCTCCCGTTCCAGTTCTTTATGGATATCTTGCGTGCCACAAATGAACCTGACCGAAGACATTCCAAAGCCATGGGAATCCAAAGTATCTTTTGCAGCTTTTATCACTTCCGGATGGGAAGACAGCCCCAGGTAATTGTTTGCACAAAAATTGATGACTTCCTGTCCTGAGGAAATGGTGATTACCGCATCTTGTGGTGATGTAATAATACGTTCTTTCTTAAACAATCCAGCCTCTTTGATGGATGCCAGTTCTTCGTTCAGATGGGTTTTGATTTTTCCGTACATGGTGTTTTGTTTATTACAAGAAAAGGGGTCGAATTTCCTCTCCTATATATACAATAATACTGTTCTTAATTGAAAATCCCATATCCTTCAATGCCTCTTCGTATTGAAGTAGCTGGGACTTATGTTTGGCACGGGGCTCCCCCGTTTTAAAATCGATAATAATCGCTTCTTCCCCAAGAACTGCTACTCGGTCCGGTCTTAGATTTTCGTTCCTTGTCAAAATTTCCCGTTCATTATATATGGTATACTTTTCGGTAAAATATTCTTGAAGTAGGGGATGTTTCAAAGTTTCAAAAACGCGTCTAACAATGGATTCCGTTTCATACCCTTCAAAGATACCATCAGATTCCAGTTCATGTATAACTTTGGGTGCATTGTCCACAAAATCAATTTGTGCCAAAACAAAATGTATTAGATTTCCTATTTCAATAGCCTTTCCGGCACCGGTTCCCCAAAGCTGCCCCTGTTTGGTAGATATCCTAAAAGGGTTAACAAGAGAGGGTCTAACCGTATATTGAACGGTATTTAGATTATTTTGCTGAGCCATTCCCGGTTTCTGAGGCTTGGGGAGTTGACCAAATGCATATTCATCCAACGTGACAGTTAAAAGGGATTTTTCGGTTAAATATAAATAGAACAATTCGTCATAGGAATTCGCATTTTCCAGAGTGCCTTTCGGTTTTGTCTTTTCTGTAAAAATATATAAACCTCTCTCGGCTCGGGTCAATGCCACATAGAGGATGTTGAGTGCATCCATTTGGGTTTTTCGTTCTTCTTCTAAATAGGCATTTTTTGCCTCTGGGGCATACTCCTCCATCTCTGAGGTACTGTTAAGCAGTAAGGCACTCGCACCAAAATGGTCCTCCAAAGTATCGGACCGTACCCAGATTTTCTTTTTCTTTCTTTTGTCATTGATAACGGAGTCGGCGTAGGGAAACAATACAATTGGAAATTCGAGACCTTTTGCTTTGTGGATGGTCATTATTTTTACCGCATCGATGGCTTCCGGCGCTGTAATGGAAAGCAGTGTCTTTTTTTGCTCCCAATGTTCCAAAAAGAACATGATTCCAGAACCTTTTTTACTTTCAACGACCAGAACTTCGTCCATCAGAAAGGTAAGATAAGCCTGGGATTCTTGATAAAGCTTGAATTTGACAATAGCGTCTTCTAGAATTTCAGAAACCGGCCTATGGACCATCTCATGTGAATTAAAGTTGAATTCTTCCTGGAGAAAATGAAATGTATCGTTAAGATGTGCGGCGATAAAATCATGTTTGTTTTCAACCTGCGTCTGGTTTGCCAAAAAGGATAATATCTCGAAGCCGCTCAGCTTATCCTCGGAATTTTCAAGCAGCTTTAAAAGGGAAATAAGAAAATTTACCGAGGTATTTTGCGCTAGCAACAGGGAGTCTGAAGAAATAATGGGGATACGGTGCTCTGAAAGAAAGTTGGCAAGTATTCCTCCCTTTGTATTGTCCCTTACCAAAATACAGATATCCGTATAGCGATATTTTTGCTCAGTTAGTTGGGTTATGGTGTCCAATACATTTCGACAATAGAGTTCGTCCCGATCACCCTTTGAACCATCTATAAATTTGATTTTAACATATCCGCCAATAGAACTATTTGTCTTTTGGATACAGCTATTTTGAAAGAGTGACCTATATGAGGAATCCCTCAAAAATTGAGAGGCGTAAGAGAAAAAGGCATTGTTAAATGTGATAATTTCAGAAAAACTACGCCAGTTTGTCTCCAAATTTTCAATTTTTGGCTTTGCGATGAAGGGTTTTTCACTCTGATTTAGCAAATTCAAAAACTGCTCTGAACTTCCTCCTCGCCAACGGTAAATGGCCTGCTTAATATCGCCGACCAGAAATAGGGAACCGGTTTCCCCCCTTTCGTCCTCACTTTGCAGTGCGTTTGAGACCAATGGTATTAAATTTTCCCATTGTAGCCGCGAAGTGTCCTGGAATTCATCAACAAAATAATGGCGGTATTTTTCCCCAAGGCGTTCATAGATAAAAGGTACGGGCTGATCTTTAATTTCTTTGGAAATCAATTGGTTCAATGCGGATATTGGAATAATATCCTCTTCCTCTTCCAACTTTTTGATCTCTTTTGAGATTTCATTCAATACGGTCATGGGCGCCAGGTTGTTGTATACGTTTTTAAGATAGGCCCTTTCGTATACTAGCCTTTTTAAAGTGGTAAACTGACCTAGGATGTAAGCTGAGAGTTCAGAAGTATTTCTTTTGTCATTGGATTTAAGCACTTTCCCCTCTTTCAGATTTTCTTCCAACTTATTGCTGTACAAGACTTTTATAGCGTATTCTTTCGCAAGTATTTTTTTAAGATGGTTCGGAAGCGTCTGTCTGGGAAAGTCTTCTGGGACAAACCCCTTGTCCGCAAGTTCTTTTAAAGTTGTTTGGGATAAAGACAACGCTTTTTTTTCCAGGACCTTTATTTTCACTCGTATTGTTTTCTGGGCATGCTTAAAATCCGGTATACCTTGCCCTTCAAAACCCTTTAAGTATTCTGCATGGTTCTCTTGAAACAATAATTTGCCGCTTTCCACAAGGTCGTGCGCAATATTCCAGCTTTTGTCATCTTCAATTTTTTCCAAGGAAAAATCAAGTAGCGCATCGGTCAAATAAGGATTTTCCCCTGTTCGTTCCAACAAGTTGGAAACTGCTCGTTCCAAAAGTGAATCCACGTCGAGTTCTACTTCAAAGTTCTGGGAAAGTTGAAGGTCCCTGGCGAAGGTTTTAAGGATTTTGTGGTTGAATCTGTCAATTGTGGAGACCTCAAAAAAAGCATAGTTGTGCAAAATCTGTTTTAGGATCAAGCCACACTTTTTCTGTAGTTGTGCGGGATTTAGGTCGGCCTCATCGCAAAGTGCCTGAAAAAGAGGTTCTGGCTGGTCTAAAATTTGCGGTTGGGAAAATACATACAGGCTGTCCAATATTCGCGACTTCATTTCGCCGACAGCTTTATTGGTAAATGTGATGGCCAAAATCCGTCTAAATCGAGAGGGAGCGTTTCCAGAAAGAAGCAGCGACAAATATCTTTTGGTCAGGGTGTATGTTTTGCCAGAACCTGCGGATGCGTTGTAAATGACAAAATTGGAGTGCTTCAAAAGTTTTTTCTGCAAATTACGGATTACCCTTTTGAACTTAATGATGTAATATCATGAAATACGTGATAAAACCGTATTTTTACAAGACGCAATTAATAACTTAAAAACGACATAAAATGGCTTTTGAACTACCTAATTTACCTTACGGCTATGATGCTTTGGAACCACACATTGATGCGCGCACCATGGAAATTCATCACACCAAACACCACAATGGCTACACTACAAAGCTAAATGGCGCCATTGCAGGTACTGAGCTTGAAGGAAAGGGCATTGAAGAAATTTTGACAGCATTGGATATGTCCAACGGTGCCGTTCGAAACAATGGTGGTGGGTTTTTTAACCACTCACTTTTCTGGGAAATAATGTCCGGCGATGGGGGTGGAGAGCCTACTGGGAATTTGGCTTCTGCAATAGATGATGCTTTTGGTTCTTTTGAAGGATTTAAAGAAAAATTCAGTGCATCTGCGGGTACGCGATTTGGTTCTGGATGGGCCTGGTTATGCGTCCATAAAGGCGGAAAACTGGAGATTTGTTCAACCCCTAACCAAGATAACCCGCTTATGCCAGATACAGGATGTGAAGGATATCCTATCTTGGGACTTGATGTTTGGGAACATGCCTATTATTTGAATTATCAAAACAGAAAACCGGATTACGTTTCAGCTTTTTTCAATGTAATAAACTGGAACAAAGTTTCGGAAATTTACGAAGCGAACAAGTAGTTACAGGAAACAATATTTCTTAAAAATAAGTCTGAAACTGTATGGTTTTCAGGCTTTTTTTATGTTAAAACTCCAGAATAGAAAAGGGCGGGAAAGCTCCCGCCCTTTTCGTCCCAAATCTTACCATAAACTTAACCTACTTATGCTATGGCAAAACTAAATTACTGGTATTGTGAGAAATAACAAAGGTTTTTTAAGAAATTTTTGAACATCAAACTAAAAAACAACGGGAGAAATAAGATAAATAGTTGGCGTTCAAACAAAAAGAAGGCGGAACATTGTTCCGCCTTCTTACCCCAAATCTTACCATGAACTTAACCTACTTATGCTATGGTTCTCCAAAAGTAGGGCAGAGGTCCTGTCCGCGAAAAGCTTTTAGACGAAACCCCTGTAATTTGGTTGAACTGCCCGATGTTCAGTTTGGTGCTACTGCAATTAAAGAAAAGGATTACGGAAAGGGAAAACGGAAGTAGTCCTAAATAAAAAAGGTGGAAATTAATCCACCTTTTTTGCCCCAAATCTTACCATGAACTTAACCTACTTATGCTATGGCAATACTAAAGTAGGTTTGCAGGTTACCTAATCGTTAAAAACCCGACAATAAGCACGTTTCATCGACGAAATGCACGCATGTGGTCATTGCGAATCAGTATGCTAATACGCTCTTTCGTTCTTGCCTTCATAAAAATTGATGAATGCTTTGTTTACAACCTTATTCCCTCCTGGAGTGGGGTAATCTCCGGTAAAATACCAATCGCCCAGATTTTTAGGACAGGCAGTATGCAAGCTATCGATACTTTGATAAATAATATCCACTTTGGCTTTAATATCCGGAGGACTTAAAATATCCGCTATCTTTTGTGATACTTCATCCGAAGTGAAAGGAGCATAGAATTCTTTGACATGGTTAACAACTTGGGCATCTTTGCAGCCTATTTGAAGAAGACATTTTTTATAGATTGCTTCAACCTGAGAGAGAGTACCCCTTTCTTCATGAAGGGCCAGGGCCGCTTTAAAAGCAACAAAATCTTCCAATTTGGCCATATCTATACCATAACAATCAGGATAACGAATCTGGGGAGCGGACGATACCACTACTATTTTTTTGGGAGAGAGCCTATCCAGAATTTTCAAAATACTCTTCTTTAGTGTCGTACCGCGTACAATACTATCATCTATGATTACCAGGTTATCGTTTGGTTTTACAGATCCGTAGGAGATATCATACACATGGGTTACTAGATCGTCCCGGCTACTATCTTGCGTAATGAAAGTCCTCAGCTTGGCATCTTTTATGGCCACTTTTTCGATACGGGGCCTTACCTCTAGAATTTTTTTGAGCTTTTCACGGGTAATATTTTGTCCCATGGAAAGTATTTGTTCTTCCTTTTTCCGGTTCAGATAGTTTTGGGCCTCTTTTACCATACCCATAAAAGAAGTTTCCGCTGTATTGGGAATATAGGAAAAGACGGTATGGGCCAAATCTTGGTCTATGGCCTTGAGTATTTGTGGAAACACCAATTTCCCCAGCATTTTTCGCTCTTGATAAATCTCCTGGTCACTTCCCCTGGAAAAATAAATACGCTCAAAAGAACATGCTTTTCTTTCCGTGGGCGCTATTATTTCTTCGAGATGAACCTTTCCTTTTTTCTTGATGATAATGGCATGTCCAGGATCCAATTCCTTGACCGAATTATAGGGAACGTTAAAAACGGTCTGTATGGCCGGTCTTTCTGAAGCAACCACAACAATTTCTTCATCTTTGTAAAAGTATGCAGGACGAATTCCGGCAGGGTCTCTAAAAACAAAGGCGTCCCCATGTCCCAAAAGACCGGCCATTGCATAACCGCCATCCCAGTTTTTGGAAGATTTCCTTAAAATCTTGGCTACATTGAGCCGTTTGGCGATTAAAGGGGAAGCCTCTCTTTTGTTATACCCTTCTTTTTTGATGTCCTTGTAAATTTTGGCCACCGCATCGTCCAGAAAGTGACCAATTTTTTCCATCACGGTAATCGTATCGGCCATCTCTTTGGGATGTTGCCCCAATTCGACCAAATTGCCGAACAACTCATTCACGTTGGTCATGTTAAAGTTACCAGCAACAATAAGGTTTCTGTGCATCCAATTGTTTTGTCGAAGAAACGGGTGTACGCTCTCAATACTGTTCTTGCCAAATGTTCCATAGCGAACATGCCCCATTAAAAGCTCGCCGATATAAGGAATGTTACGTTTTTGGGCCTGGACATCGTCTTCAAACTCGGGATGTTTTTCAAGAACACTGTTGACGCGATCATTGATTTGGGCAAAAATGTCTTGAATTGGCTGTTGTTGAGCAGAACGAACACGGCTCATATAACGCTCACCGGGGTTCATGTCCAGTTTTATACTGGCAAATCCAGCACCGTCCTGACCTCGGTTGTGCTGTTTCTCCATCATGAGGTACATTTTGTTCACACCGTAGAAGGCCGTACCGTACTTTTCCTTGTAATACTCTAGGGGTTTGAGCAAACGGATAAGGGATATTCCGCATTCGTGCTTAATGGGATCGCTCATAAAAAAACCAAATAAAAAGCCCTGAATTTCTCAGGGCCGTGTTTATGTTAACTCAATATTGAATTGCGTCAATTCCTTGAACTGCAACAATCGCTTTTCTACCTCATCACTATTCAACTCCAACATGCGTTCCGTACCAAAACGTTCTACGCAAAAGGAAGCTAAATTGGATCCTTGTATTATCGCGTTTTTCATACTTTCGAATGAGATGTTCTCCACTTGGGCCAAATATCCGGAAAAACCTCCGGCAAAAGTATCTCCCGCCCCTGTTGGATCGAATACTTCTTCCAAAGGAAGAGCTGGAGCAAAAAAGATATTTTCTTTATGGAATAGAAGTGCCCCGTGCTCACCTTTTTTTATGACCACATATTTGGGACCCATTTCCTGGATTTTGGCCGCTGCCCTTACCAAGGAATGTTCCTTGGTGAGCTGACGTGCCTCTTCATCATTTATGGTGATAACGTCAATTAATTTAATAACGCGTATCAATTCGTCCCATGTGTTATCCATCCAAAAATTCATGGTATCCAAAACGGTAAGTTTTGGTCGTTTCGCCATCTGTTCAATTACACGTAGTTGTATATTCGGATGGAGATTTCCCAACATAACCACATCGGCATCCTTAAAATCATCTGGTACAATGGGGTCAAATTCGGCCAAAGTGTTCAATTCCGTAACTAAAGTATCTCGAGAATTAAGGTCGTTGTGGTATTTTCCCTTCCAATAAAAGGTTTTCCCTCCTGGAACGATATCAACACCCGAAATATCAATTTGTCTATCTTTTAAAATATCGAGGTACGCTCGCGGTAAATCTTCCCCTACCACGGAAACAACTCCTGCTTCCACTTTAAACTGACTTGCTGCCAGACCGATAAAGGTAGCGGCGCCTCCCAAAATCTTTCCCGTTTTCCCGAAAGGGGTCTCAATTTCGTCAAAAGCGATTGTGCCCACAATCAATAATTTGCCCATTTTCAAAAATTTGCTGCAAATATACGGTTACCTACGGCATTTAGAACTAGGAAAGACATATTTGCAGAAGCTCGTCTTTTTTATCATTATTTTCTTCCAAAATCTGCCGGTATTTCTCCCCAAGCCTTGGTCTCCCATTTCACCAACCTGGTGTTATAGGAATGATTTTTTAACCATCCTTCTGCCCGGGCTATTAAACGGAACAATTCTTCGTTCTTTTGATTTTTTTTAAGTTTGGTCCCACATTTTTTTTTCTTTACCCACCCCATTGCTATTTTGGAGTCTGTATATAAAGAACGGTCACTTTTTTTGTTCTTCAAGAATGCAAGACCATGCACAATGGCCAAAAATTCGCCAATATTATTGGTGCCCTGCTCAAAAGGGCCCTGTTTGAAAAGAACTTTTTTTGATTTGGTATCTACCCCTTGATATTCCATTTTTCCAGGATTTCCGCTGGAGGCCGCATCAACCGAAATAGATTTGAAATTAGGAGTCCCGATTCGGTCCAGGTCTTTTGCGGACAGGGGTTTCTTTTTGGTGCTTTTTCCTTTGTAGTCTTTATACTCCCCCTTGTAGGCCACTTTTGCTTCGGAAAAATGGGGAAATGCCATGTACTGAGCACCTTTAAAACCTTCAATTTGTGCTTTGCAGTCATTCCAAGATTCATAAATCCCTGGTTTTTTACCTTTCCAGACGACGTAATACTTTTTAGTTTTTGCCATTTTGAAGGTTCAGTAGTTTTTCGATGATTTTGGGAAAATGTGCATATTCAAGTTCGTGCACCTTTTGGGCTATGGTTTCCACACTGAAGGCGGGTTCGATCGTAACTTTGGCCTGATGAATTATTGCTCCTTCGTCATAATTTTCATTTACGTAATGAATGGTGATTCCCGTCTCTTGCTCTCCGTTGTCCTTAACGGCTTGGTGAACCCGGTTTCCGTACATGCCTTTTCCACCATATTTGGGCAAAAGCGCTGGATGTAGGTTAATGATTTTTCCAGGGAAGGCGCTAACCATGTCCAAAGGTATTTTCCAAAGGAAACCTGCTAGCACGATCATATCCAAATCAAGTGCTTGTAATAGTCTGAGTACAGAGTCAGACCCAAAAAAGGCCTTTTTAGTAAAATAGAAAGCTGGGATGGATAATTCCTCAGCGCGATCCAGGACCTTTGCCATTTTTTTATTGCTCAAAAAAGCCACTACCTTTACGGTTTCAATACCCCTAAAATAGGTAGTAATGCGCTCTGCATTTGAGCCGTTTCCTGAGGCGAGAACCGCTATTCGTTTAATCAAAGTACAAACTGCTTTTAATTGATTATATTGAAAAGGCTAAAGTAACCTTCTCATTTGTAAGATGTTTGATTTGCGGACATTTTATCGACAAATGGTGTATTTAATCCAAAGTTTTATATTTTTGCCAACGATTTAAATTTTAAAACCAATATTATTATGTCAGACATTGCATCAAGAGTTAAGGCTATCATCGTTGATAAACTAGGTG
>ERZ1740067.735-NODE-735-length-24900-cov-6.692534_pt1 | contig 24900 bp, 22 predicted proteins | sample MGYA00581736_ERZ1740067 | MGnify/ENA primary metagenome ERZ1740067 (study PRJEB43018, sample SAMN04849236) | marine metagenome | isolation source: floating plastic debris | place: Pacific Ocean | collected 2008-08-27 | study: EMG produced TPA metagenomics assembly... | reverse complement strand
ACACGGCTGTATGACCTCTCTGGCAATGAGATAGCTGCTTTTGAGGGCTGGTTCCATAGCTTCAGTGAAGATGAACAACAGTTTTCTGTTTATTCTTCTAAAGAACAACGCTCTCGTTTTTATGACTTATTGGGTCAACCAACAGGACCTATGCTGGAGGGCAGCTTTAGCGGATTTTCACCTAACAAGCAGTACATTGTAACAACTGTTTCGAGCGAGAATATCAGCCTAATTTACGATACCGCAGGTAATTTACTGGCTGAGTACCCCGGTGTCACCTTCGATAATCAAGGCAGTAGCCTTGGCTTTACCCCAGACAGCGCTGGCCTTATTACAACCTCAGGTGACGGTCTGTACCACATATGGCAACTTGACAATGGCCTCGAAGATCTCCTCGCCCAGGGCTGCGAGTGGGCAAGACCATACCTACAAGCCAACCAAGAAACAGAAACAAGAGCAGCCTTCTGCCTCACAGACTATTAGGCAAAACCTTTTTCAACATATAGCGATTCCCGGTTGAGATGCATACAACCTGGGCAAAAAATAGGGAAATGGTTAAGGGTAAAAAGGAAAGAGTGTATTCAACGCGCTTAAAAAGCGCTATATGAAAGTACTGCCCTAACCGGCTGAATCATCACCCCAGGAAACAGCTGCACAAACTCGGCAATCGTCGCACTATCTTCTAGCTTCTCAAACAGCGCCAGCGCAGGCACCCGCGTCCCTCGAAACACCCAGGTCCCACTCACTCGCCCAGGCTCCCGTTCCAACGCCTCACGTTTCGACCAATCATTCATGGGTCCAGTGCAGTTCATAGAAAAATCGTGAAAAACCACATTCTAAACCTAATAGATAAAGTCCAAACGCGTTTGGTAGCTTAGGTTTGCCACAATGCACTTCCACACTCGCTGTGAAAAAGAAAGCGACCAATACGAAATGGTCGGCGACGTAAAGCCCAGCGAGAAAAAGCGCAAAAGACATCAAAAGACAAAGCCCTCTGCCTTATGGATTTTGTGGCTGCGCATCTCCCTTGTTCAAAAAAACAACAGACTTTTCCCACACTCTCCCTAGACACACGTCAGTAACATTTCAATATGGGGAATCCCATCCTCCAAATATTGCTCACCAACACATTCAAATCCAACCCGTCGATACAAGCCCGACAGATGCAGCTGAGCAGAAATGCGAATATCGGCCCCATGAAACTGACCTCTGGTTTGCTCAATTCCCTTTTGAAGAAGTAACTTTCCAATCCCCCGACCCCGATAACGCTCCTTAGTAATGACTCGCCCAATAGAGGGCTCCGCATACTTCACACCCGGTGCCACAACACGCAGATAAGCCACCAGCTCACCACCGTCATCCACCGCCATTAAATGCCAGGCATAACTATCCTTTCCATCAATATCCTGATAAAAGCACCGCTGTTCTAAGACGAACACCGCCTCCCTAAGTTGCAATATTTGATAGAGTTCTTCTGTGGTTAGCTCAGAAAAATGAGCCCACTGCCAACGAAGCGTCATAACCGATTGCCACCTATGAACGTTGTTTCCCGCTCACTGCTATCCATCTGCCTAGGCATACTGTTATTTGCCTGTTCACCTACACTCGCAGACGAACAAATCGCAGACGAGCAGATAGCAGTAGAGGTGCTAGCACTCCAAATCGAGCAGGGCACCGCGCCTTTAATTTTAGACGTACGCACGGCCAGGGAGTACGCCGAAGGTCATGTCCCAGGTGCTATCAATATTGAGTATCGACAAATTCCAGCTCAACTAGAGCGCCTCAAAGAATTTGAAGATCAAACGGTTGTCGTGTACTGCGAGCGTGGCGTGCGGGCAGGACGCGCGGAAGCCACACTAGTAGAAGCGGGCTTTACCTCAGTGGTGCAGTTAAGCGGAGATATGAGAGCCTGGCGAGCAGCGGAGCTGCCGATAGAAACAGATGCCGATTGAAGCAGCCGATAGAAACAAACCAGCAGCAGATAAAAACGAAGCAGCTAGCGCATATAAAAAGCGGCTAGCGCACGACAATATCCCGCGTATATTGCTTGCAGAACTGAGTGAAGCAGGTTTGTAACTCCTCCAGCTTTTGTTTAAAAGTATCTTCTGGGCTGAGGCAGGGAGCCTGCTTAGCGATATTGGCCAGACGCTGGGCGATCGCATATTCATCAGCAAAGAGTTCGTACTGCTGACTAGACACCGGCCCTTCCAAAGCCGCTTCGAGCCAATGCTTCGCAGAGTGCAGGGTTTGGCCCCAGCGCTGGTAGCTCTTGAGCGCAGGTAAACGATAGGGATGATAGAACAAATCCATAGAGGTGCACCAGTCTTGCCACTTGAAGCTGTAGATGCGGGGACTGGTGACAATGGGAATCCAGGGGATACGCAGCGCGTCGGCGACAATGGCACCGTAAAGAGATTCAGATAGGATGCGATCGCTCGACGCAATGGCCCTGAGAATTTTCTCGACCGGCCAACGAGGATCGATATAGCGGATATTGGCCTCTTCGCAGATGTGCTGCCAGCTACTATCAGCCGCGGTGGCATGGTCGATGTGGGGGATAAAGCTACAGCCTTCTCGCTGATCGGATGCGCAGAAAACCTGGGAGACGAGTAGGCCACTGTCCGTAATAGCCTTGTGACTGGGCAGCCCCAGCTGCTTAGCCGTCAGGGGACCGCGAACGCAGCGAATATCCCAACTCGCGGGGAGGCTGGTGAGGGGCTGCTCGTACCCCAGACCCGTACCGAAAACAATGACCTTCCGCTCCGCCGCAGTGGCCTCCTGTAATCGGCTGTTTAGTAAGGTGCCCATCCCTACAAAGGTAGTGTCAGCGGCGTACTGGGGCATTTGCTGTTCGCTGCGGTACTTGGGCACATGCTTTGAAGAGAACAGCTCAGGACTCAGCTGTGGCCACAGCCAGCGGTTCAACCGGTTTCCAAAGTTAGAAGAGAGTTTGGAAGGCTGAGCGGGCCGCGAATCGTAAAGCTGCGAATCGTCAAAAAGTTTCATCATGTCGCCAAGACACCTGTTACTTCCCAGCCTAGCGCTTAGCCCTATCAGAGAAAAGAGTGTTTTAATAACCCATTCATAACCTTCTCTTTACCTGCGTGCAGGAGATCTTTGATAGCGTCTATAGGCATCGATAAGAAGAATGGCTAAGGCGTTGGAATCAGGTTTATTTTTCTCGATTTATTTTTGACAGTTAGGGAAGAGTCTAGAGGCATTCAGATTCTGTTGCTTCCAGCACACAGCACGCTGCGCTGTGTGCTGGAAGCTCCGTGGCGTGTATCTTCCTCGAGACAAAGAAAGAAACTAGAGCTGACATTGAAATGACTTTATCTTTTGAGAGAATTGGTAGCTTTACCAGCGAAATAGGGGCTGAAATTATTGCCTATGATGCCCAAAGAGCACTGTTGTATGTGGTATCGGGCGATACCGTAATAGAAGTATTAGATTTAAGTGATCCAGCTGCGCCGACCCAGGTAGCGACCGTAGATATTGCCGACTTTGGTGCGCCCATTGGCGGTGCTAACAGCATTGCCTACAGCAACGGTCTGCTGGCAGTGGCACTAGAGGCAGAGCAGCAGACAGACAATGGCGCGGTGGCGCTGGTCAATATTGAGCAAGCGATTGCCGCTGACGATGTGTTGGATGCGGTGAAGGTTTTTGTGGTCGGTCCGCTACCCGACATGGTGACCTTTACGCCCGATGGCACCAAGATTTTGGTCGCCAATGAGGGTGAACCCGACACCATTGAGAATGAGGACGGCTCCGAAACAGTTGTTGATCCAGATGGGTCTGTTGGCATTATCGACATCTCAGGTGATTTCGCCAGCCTGAGCCAAGACAATGTTTCGATTGCCGACTTCTCCCAATTTAACGACCAAGAGGCAGATTTGCGTGCAGCTGGTCTGAGAATCTTCCCCGATGCCACAGTGGCTCAAGACGTTGAGCCTGAGTACATCGCGGTTTCACCAGATGGGTCGAAGGCGTTTGTGACCCTGCAAGAGAGCAACGCGATCGCCATTGTCGATATTGCTACGGCAACCATCGAAAGTATCCAGCCGCTGGGGCTAAAAGACTTTAGTCAGAGTGGTTTGGATGCGAGTGATCGTGATGGTGAAAATGGCGAGGGTGCCATCAATATTAATAGTGAGCCAGTGTTTGGCCTCTATATGCCCGACTCCATCGCATCGTTTGAATCCAATGGCGAGACCTTCTATGTGATTGCCAACGAAGGTGACGACCGGGGCGATGCAGACGAAGACGCTCGGGGCGATGCGATTCGGCTGAAGGACTTGGCCGATGTGACCTCATTTGGCCGCAACGGGCTGTCTTTAGATGAGAGCTTCGATCAGTCTCTCCTAGAAGACAATGAGCTGGGTCGCCTCACAGTCTCTTCTGTTGACGGTGACCTCGACGGCGATGGCGATCTTGACCAGATTGTTTCCTACGGCGGCCGGTCTTTCTCCGTGCTCGATAGCAATGGCAACATTGTGTTTGACAGCGGCGATCAGATTGCTCGCATCACTGCTGAGCAAACCCCTGAGCTGTTCAATGCGAACGACGGCTCTACAGACGAGTTTGACAACCGCTCTGATAACAAAGGTGCAGAGCCAGAGGCGATCGCAACCGGCGGCATCGGCGGCACGACCTACGCCTTTGTCGGCCTAGAGCGCGCGGGCGGCGGCGTCCTGGTGTACGACCTTTCTGATCCGCTTCAGCCCGAGTTCGTTCAGTACGTTCGCGACGATGCCGATATTGCGCCAGAAGGCTTGGCCTTTATCTCCGCAGAAGAGAGCCCAACCGGTGTTCCTCTTTTGAGCATTGCCAACGAAGAATCCAACACAGTTGCGGTGTATCAAATCAACGTACCAGAAGCAACCGTCAGTGAGATTCAGGGCGCTGCCCATATTTCTCCACTGGTGGGTGAGGTCGTGAAGACAGAGGGCATCGTCACTGGCGTTGCTTTCAACGGCTTCTATTTGCAGGGCGAGAGCGACGGCGACGATGCCACCTCCGATGGCGTATTTGTATTTACCGGTTCGAGCCCGACGGTAAACGTCGGCGATGAGACTCGCGTATTTGCCACTGTCAGCGAGTTTATTCCCGGTGGCGCTGACACCGGTAACCTTTCCATCACGCAGCTGACCTCTCCAGAGATCGTTGTTCTCTCTTCAGGCAATGCACTGCCAGATGCGGTCGTGATTGGTGAGAGCGGCCGAGTTGCACCGAGCGAGATTGTTATCAGTGAAGATGAGCTGCCGGTCAATCTACAAACGGAAGCAGGCGAATTTGATCCCACAGAAGATGCGGTTGACTTCTACGAGAGTTTGGAAGGCATGCGCGTCACGGTGGAAGATGCGGTTGCGGTGTCACCGACTCGCGTATTCAATAGCTTCTCTGCTGAGGCGTTTACCCTGCCAAACCAAGGCGCAATGGCAACGCCAGAAGATGTGCTAAACGCTCGCGGGGGTATCAATCTAAGCTCTGGCCCAGACAACACGGGTGACCAAAACCCTGAGCGGGTGCAGATTCAGTTTGACCCGAATCTGTTGCCGGATGGGTTCGATACGCCTGCGCTGACGGTGGGTGACCAGCTGGGCGATGTCACTGGTGTTGTGGGCTATAGCTTTGGCAACTTTGAGGTGAATGTGACTGAGGCGTTTGATATTACGCCTAGCGAATTGACCCAGGAAGTCACTGAGCTGACCGGTGGTGATAGCGAGCTAACGGTAGCGAGCTACAACATCTTGAACCTGAGCGCTGGCGCTGAAGACGACGCGCAGCGGGCGCTGTTGGCCGAGCAGGTGGTGACCAATCTGAAGTCGCCAGACATCATCGGTCTGCAAGAGATTCAGGACAACAACGGGACTGAAGGCGGCGCAGACAATCTGGAGACTGACGCGACAGAGACATTGCAGAAGCTGGTGGATGCGATCGCAGCCGCTGGTGGTCCTACCTATGCCTTTGCCGATATCGCCCCTGACCCCAATGCCTTTGGCGGTGTACCAGGTGGCAACATTCGCAACGCTTTCTTGTACAACACCGAGCGCGTTTCTCTAGATTCTCTCGAACTGTTGGATGGACTGGATGCCTTTGCAGGTAGCCGGGATCCGCTGGTGGGAGAATTTACCTTCAACGGCAGCACGGTCACGGTTGTCAACAACCACTTCTCCTCACGATTTGGCTCAACGCCTGTGTTTGGCGCAGTGCAGCCGTTTGTTCAAGCTGGAGAAGAGGCGCGTGAAGCCCAGTCTCAAGAGATTAACGACTTCGTAGACGGCCTGATCAGCGAAGACCCAGATGCCAAAGTGATTGTTCTGGGTGATATGAACACGTTTGAATTCACCAACGACCTGACAGAAATTCTACCGGGCGTTGGCGAAGAGAAAGTGTTGACTAACTTAGTCGACCAGGCAATTGCCGACGACGACGCCTACACCTTTATCTTCGATGGCAACAGCCAAGTTTTGGACAGTCTGTATGTTTCAGACAGTCTGCTTGAGGGTGCCCAGTTTGACATTGTGCATGTAAACAACGACTTCCCCCGCGACGACGGCCGCAACTTGTTTGACGACACCGTAGTTGCCAGTGACCACGAGCCGCTTGTCGCTAAACTGAACATCCCAGAGGAATCCATGGAGAACTTTACGCTACAGCTGCTTCACTTAGCAGACCTAGAAGCCGGTATCCCGGCCCTAGATGATGCCCCCCGTGCATCTGCTGTTATCAATGCGTTGAAAGCTGGCTTCGACAATACGCTGGTTTTGTCTTCGGGCGCCGCGATTATCCCCGGTTTGTTCTTCTCTGCCAGTGAAGAAGCCTTTGGTGGACAGGGCCGCGCGGATATCTTGATTCAAAATGAACTGGGCGTTCAGGCGATCTCCCTGGGCAACCACGAATTTGACCTCGGCACGGAAGCACTTCGCGACTTGATCTTGCCTGGCGAAGATGATCCTGAAACTCCCGATATCGATGAGTCCTACATCGGTACTCAATTCCCCTACCTCAGCAGCAACCTCGACTTCAGCACAGACGCCAACCTCGCTGACTTGGTTGTGCCTGATGATCAGGCCCCTGTCCCCAACAGCCTTGCTGCGACGACTGTGATTGACGTCAACGGTGAGCAAGTAGGTGTTGTCGGTGCAACGACGCCAACACTTCCTATCATTGCTAGCCCGGGAGATGTCACCGTTCTTCCTGAAGATTTTGACGGTGACCCCACAGAGGCTCAGCTGGATGCACTAGCCGCTGAAATTCAGGCAGATGTGGACGAGATGCTTGCTGCAAACCCTGGTTTGAACAAGGTTGTGGTGCTCTCTCACATGCAGCAAATCTCCATTGAGCAAGCGCTAGCCACTCGCCTGACAAACGTAGACATCATTGTTGCCGGTGGTTCTAACACGGGTTTATTTGACGAGAACGATCGCCCCCGCGATGGTGATACCGTTCAGGGCACTTATCCCATCTTCTCGACAGATGCTGACGGCAAGCCCGTTGCCATCGTCAACACCGACGGTAACTACAGATACATTGGCCGCCTAGTTGTTGAATTCGACGAGAACGGCAATGTCATTCCTGAGAGCTACGACGCAGATGTGAGCGGTGTTTATGCCACTGACGATGAAGGCGTTGCGGCCCTGAACGCCGAGGGTTTAGTTGACCCTGAAATTCAAGGCATTGTTGATACCCTCGAAGAGATTATTGTTGCAAAAGAAAGCAACGTATTTGGGATTAGCGATGTTTACCTCGATGGTCGCCGCAGTGAAGTGCGCACGGAAGAGACCAATCTAGGTAACTTGACCGCTGATGCGAACCTGGCAATTGCTAAGGAAGCCGATTCCAGCGTTGTTATCTCGCTCAAGAACGGTGGCGGCATTCGCGATGATATCGGTCAGGTGGTTGTTCCTGCGGGGGGTACGGGTGAGCCTGAGTTCCTCCCGAATGAAGAGATTCCGGGTGTGAAGCCAGAGGGCGGCATTTCTGAAACCGATATTGCCAACACTCTACGCTTTAACAACGGTCTCACTTTGCTGACCATTACCGCAGAAGAGCTGCTGGCAGTCTTGGAGCACAGTGTTGCAGCTAGCTCGCTAGATGATGAGAACACCCAGGGCCGGTTCCCTCAGGTCGCTGGTATTGAGTTTGCCTTTGACCTGACGGCTGAGCCAGGCGATCGCATTCAGTCTGCGGCCATTCTCGATGAAGAGGGCAACGACGCAGACGTGCTGGTGCAAAATGGTGAGCTAGTGGGTGATGCCACTCGCACCTTCCGCATGGTGACGCTAAACTTCCTCGCCGGGGGTGGCGATGGCTATCCATTCCCCGACCGCGATGTGGTGGAGCTAGCACAGGAAGAAGAGGCCCCTCGCACGGGCGGTGCCACCTTTGCCCCCGATGGCTCTGAGCAAGATGCCCTCGCTGAGTACCTACTCGACAACTTCGGTGCAGAAAATCCGTTCAACCTTGCAGAAACCCCTCGCGAAGAGGACACCCGCATCCAGAACCTCGCCTTCCGCGAAGATACCGTTATCGATGACAGTGGCGTTCTGCCGATTGTTATTCAAGGAACTGACCGGAGCGACAACATCACCGGAACTGACGCTGACGAGATTATCTTTGGTGGCGACATTCGCGACAAGATTGACGGTGGCGGCGGCAATGACCAAATCTTTGGTGAAGGCGGTCGCGACGTACTCAATGGCGGCGACGGTGACGACCTGCTCAATGGTGGCGGGCTCAACAACCTGCTAACCGGCGGTGATGGCAGTGACACCTTCGTTCTAGAGATTGGCGGTGACTCTCGGATTTTGGACTTCATGGTGGGTGAAGACTTCATCGGCCTTGGCGAAGGACTCTCCTTTGGTCAGCTCTCTATTACGAAGCGTGGTAAGAATGCTCTGATTTCTGATGGCGACACGATCATCGGTCGAGTGATGAATACTGACGTAGATGACATCACAGCCTCTGTGTTTGTAGATGCCTAGGCAGTGGTAATCACAGGTTACGGGAAGAGATTCCTCCGTAATCGATCTTAAATACATGGAGACTTCATAATCGATTCTCCATAATTGATAGAAAAGCCCCCTAGCGTTGACTGATGCTACGGGGCTTTTTCTTTGTTGGCGATTCAAATGTTGGAGATTCAACTTTGTTGATGTAACTCGACGAAAATTTTTTATACAGACGTTTGTATAAAGATTCAGTATTACCACGGATGCTCACTAGGGATGTCCAGGGAGCTGCCTGTAATAGTTGTTGATAGAAGAAGACTGATTAAATCAAGAAAAACAGAGACTTCTCTAATCTTTAAAGTTCTCTGGACGTCACTCAGTTAAAGGATTCAGCAAGTATGGCAAGCTACAACGGTACACAAGGAAGCGATACCATTGACGGTAGCGTCAGTGATGACATTATTAATGGTCGTGGCGGTGCCGACACGATAGACGGTCGCACTGGCGCTGACACCATTAATGGCGGCCGGGGTGCCGATACGATTGATGGCGGCATCGGCGCTGATACCATTAATGGTGGCCGAGGTGCCGATACGATTGACGGCGGTGATGGCGAAGATGTCATTAGTGGTGGCAAAGGTGCCGATACGATTGACGGCGGCAATGGTAATGATGAGATTTCTGGCGGCAATGGCCGCGACTCCATAGACGGTGGTCAAGGCAACGACTCCATAAACGGTGGCAGGGGTGCCGACACCATTAATGGTGGTAACGGTAACGACACCATCAATGGTGGGCGTGGCAGTGACTTTATCGATGGCGGTAGCCGCAACGATGTAATCGATGGTGGTGCGGGTCGCGACTGGATTATCGGTGGTGAAGGGACAGACACGCTCTCCGGCGGTATAGGCCGTGATGTTCTCTTTGGCGGCGCGGACAGCGATGAGATTAGTGGTGGCAGAGGCAGCGACTGGCTAATTGGCGGGACGGGTGCAGACTTACTCTCAGGAGACAAAGGTCACGATATTCTCCTAGGCGGCGATGGGAATGACACGCTAATGGGCGGCGCTGGAAGCGATGTTATTGCTGCGGGTACAGGACGCGATCGCGCTGTTGGCGGTGCGGGTAACGATTTGTTTGTGCTAGAGCAAGGCCAAGGCTGGGTGACGATTGAAGACTATACGGTGGGTCGCGACAGTTTAGGTCTTGTGGGCCTCAGCGCTGCAGATATCACGTTCTCTTTTGACGGGACAGACACCACTATCTTTGCGGGTGATGACCGGCTCGCTATTGTCGAAGGTGTAGAGCTCGGCGTAAGCGAACTTCAGCACACAGTCAGCTACTTTGCCGCAGAAGATTATCTCTCTGCTTCTATCACAATTGATTGCTGCACAACGACGGTAACAGCCACTCCTTAGTCCTCAATCTAGTCAGCATATCCTGCTCAGGATATCGCTCTCATTTCCTTCTCCCCAGCTCCTAGCTCCTAGCTCCTAGCACTCGCTAAGCGTTGCTTTTGGCGCAGACTGGAAAGAAGGAGAATCATAATCAAAGTCCTTCTCTCCCAGTGTCTTTTGGGGAGAGAAGGACTTTGAGTAACCGGAACACATGCTCCGAAATGCTATTGGCTACACTGAAAACCGCCAGATAATCGGTTCCCAACCATAGGCATCTTCCTGAGTTTTCACGTGACCTAGCCCTGGGAAAGGCATATGGGGCACCAGCAACAGACGGCGCTCGGCTGTGACTGATTCCAGTAAATCACGCCGCGCGATGACACCCTGCTCAGGGTCACCATCAAAAGCCACTTCCCAGTCGGGGTTTTCTAGGTTGAGCGGATCGCTGAAGAATACATCTCCTGTGGAGAGCAGGCTGTCTTCTCCAGAGGTAATGAGGAACGAAGCCTGCCCTGGGGTATGCCCAGCAGAATCAACGGCCTGAATATGGGGAATGAATTCATCTCCCATGGCGAACAAGGTAGTGCGGTCTGCAATGGCACTCAGGTTCGCCTTTGCTGTGGCAATCAGTCCCGTCTTGGTTTCTTCATCTAATAGGGACTTGGGTATCTCTACCGTGTCTGCCAACCAAAAGTCAGCTTCCGCTTGAGAGATGTAGAATTGAGCATTTGGGAAACGCAGCTGACCCTCAGCATCCAGGATGCCACCAATGTGGTCTGGATGGGCGTGGGTCAAAATAACGGTATCAATATCCGCAGCGGCGATACCTGCGGTTCCTAAATTTTCCAGCAGGTGCCCAGCGCTGGGTCCAAAGGCATTGCCTGCACCAGTATCAATCAATGCCTTGTGCTCGTCAGTTTCAACGTAGAGCGCATTGAGATGGGCAAAAATGTCTTCTGTCGAGAGGAAATGTTCCGTTAGGGCCGCTGTTACTGCAGTGGGGTCGGCATTGGGAACAAAGAAGCTGGCTGGAAAGGACAGGGTGCCGTCACTCACTACCATGGCGTTGAAGTCGCCCACTTTGAAGTGATAGACCCCTGAGTTGGTTGGACTTATCTCAGGCGTTGTCTCCACTGAGTCAGCAGCTGGAGGCGTTTGCGCAATGGCTGAGCCACTCCCCGCCATGCCATGACCCAACAGCACGAAGCCAAGGGTTAACCCAGCGACTATCACCAGCAGCTGCCAGCGTCGCAACCTCCGAGAAATATAGTTTGTGAGTCCTACGACTAGAGCGCTAGGCCAGCGTTTTTCTCTCATTCTTTACTCCCTTATGTAAACTCCCTAAGAATATCGCGCCCTGAGAAAAGTGGGGAAATCAAGGGATGCTTCGTAATTTTTTGTGGAAAGACGGATACGCGCTTGCACAACAATAACGATAATCATTATCATATTTTTCGGTCCTTTGAATTTTTGCGGATTAATCTGCTGACTAAAAAGTATGGCTCAGTCTCAGACCGATATTGCCGTCATTGGTGCGGGCCCACAGGCGCTGACGCTGATTACCCATTTGCTGCAAAAGAGTAAGCGCATGCGGGAGCGGCTAAATGCTGGCTTCTCTCCTGGATTTCAGGTCTTTGACCCCAGCGGCGGGTGGCTAACTCAATGGCACAGGCAATTTGCGGCCCAAGAGATTCGGCACTTGCGCTCTCCAGCCGTGCATCACCCCGACTGCAATCCTGGCAGCCTACGGACCTTTGCCAGTCACCGAGTAGACGAGCTCTATGACCCATTCAGTCGGCCAGGGACAAAGCTCTTTCGAGACTTTTGTGAAACCGTCATTGATCGATGGCATCTAAGAGATCAAGTGACTCAGGCAAAAGTAGTAGGCTTGTCGCCTTTGCAGCGAGGATTTCGATTGACTTTGGCAGATGGACAAACGGTCAGCGCACGCAGAGTTGTGATTGCGACAGGTGCCGCTAAGGCAAAAGTGCCAGACTGGGCTGAGCAGGTAAGCGACTATCCGCCAGAGCGACTCTGCCATGAACAGGCGGTGTCTCTGCCGTCATTACCGTCATTATCAGGCGAAACGGTATTGATTGTAGGCGGCGGGTTAAGCAGTGCCCACTTAGCGATGGGCGCACTCACTCGGGGGGCAAAGGTGTTGGTAATGGGCCGACGTACGTTCCAAGAAAAGATTTTTGATGCTGAACCCGGCTGGCTTGGCCCCAAATACCTTAAGGGATTTAACGCAGAACCCGATTGGGAAAAACGCTGGCAGATGATTCAGCAGGCGCGTGACGGAGGATCTTTTACCCCGGAAATGCTGACGCGGTTGCGAAAGTTTTCTAGAGATGGCCGCGTCTTTTTGTATGAGCAGTGTCAGGTGACTCGTGCGGTGTGGCAAGAGGATCACTGGCAGGTGCAGTGCGACAACCAAACCGTTCACGATTGTTTTGCCCACCAGTCTATTGACCGCATTTGGCTGGCAACGGGCACCGGGTCAGATATTACAGCGCATCCACTTTTACAGGAGGTCATGGCGCAACACCCTATCGATGTTGTTAATGGGTTGCCCGTGCTGGACCAGTATCTTCGCTGGCCAGGGTGTGAATTGTTTGTGATGGGACCTTGGTCGGCGCTGCGGGTTGGCCCGGTTGCCAGGAATTTGTTTGGTGCAAAACTAGCGTGTGAGCGCATTGTTCCAGCCTTAACAAAATCCAGTTTGTCTTTTGCCCGCACTCACCGCGGACAATAACCGAATGCTTGTTGAAGAAGGCAGACAGAACGATACCTGGGGCCACATGTCTTGGGACATATGAGGGAAAAATCGACGTTGCTGATTTTCGAGATGAACTGAGTTTTTAGCTTCTGGCCAGTCAAGGCTGAACTTGTGAAGTCATCCTTTGATTCAGCAATCCTAATAAGGTCACCTCTATTAATCGGTAGAGGTGACCTTAATGCCGTTTTCTACATACAATGACCGGCTGCGAAGTGGGAAATTGGGGCCTCGCGACTTGCCACCATACACAACAGTGTATGGCTACTCCAAGAAGTGACAGGCGTAAAGGTACAGCAAAGGTCGAATTGCATTCGACCTTTGCGCGTCACTTAGCCCGCTGAATATGGCGGCTTGAGTAATAACTTATGCCGTAAGCTAAGTGACCAAGGCTATATGTGGAAGAAGATGCATGGCCAAATACGTCAGCAGCTGCGTGTAGCTGCTGCAAAAAAGTCCAGTCCCAGTCAACCGTTGCGACTGCCGATTCTCAATCAGTGAATCGGCAGAAGAAAGTTGTCATTATTCTTTCCGCCTATTATCTTTTGTTACGCTGATCGCGGTTATATGTGACAACTTCGTTCAGAGTGACATTGCCATCCTCATCGAGATCAGCAACAGGATTGCTCAAGGATACCTGTCCGGTGCTTTCCTTCTGACTCTTGTTGCCACCAGCTATATTCTCAAGCTGTTCATCTGATACTTCATCGGGTACAGCGCTATCTAATGCAGCACTTTCTGGATCAATTTGGTTATTTTCATTTGACATGGATAAGTACCTTAGAAAATGTTTACTCGTGGTCGAGAAGAGATGTTCTGCAACAATCTCCTTATAAATTTCATACTATAGGGCGCTAGCGATCATAAGCTTAGTAAACCATTAGAATTTGCCGTGTATGGAGCTGGAGGCGGGATTGTCGCTGAGTCACCTGTCTATCCGTTAATAGACAACTTCGTAGATTACTCTTCAACTGGATTGTCTTCAACTAGACTGTCTTTAACTGATGAGTACCGGATGTTCATCAGTCGACAATTTTCTTCACTATCCACATCAATGTCCCAATACTCTGTAAAAGGACGTGGGTAAGACATGTCACTGAGGACTCTACCGCCAGATGACACTTCAAAATTGGTCGCAGTCGCGACAAGCTGGACCGTAAAACGAAATTAGTCTTGCTTTGCTGAATACCGATAGGTACAAGACATTCGATCTTAGGCTGGTAGACGATATCAAAGCTGTATCGAAACTCTCTTGTGAAAATGTCTTGTTGCTGTTGCTGAAAAGAGGGCGCTGTATATTCAGCCATTGCATCGAAGTTTTGCTCTGTCCAGTCGTTTTGATATCTAACGAATATCTGAGAAACCTGATTAATCAAGCTATTCTTTCCGATGCTCTTTCTGTAAGCTTTCGTATCTAGTTCTCGTAGGAGTGGATGCTTTTCCCAACGCTCGTTGTCATCTCTATAGCTCATAGAGTAGCGGTTATAGAAATCGGGATTGACCTGCTGCGTAAATACAATCAAGTCATCATCACTGCTGAAGTCCTTACCAAAAAAACGAATACCGTTATAAATTTCACGCCATAGGGCGACTGGCAGTAGCACTGCTGTAAGAATGCACAGTGAAATTAACAGGCCAGGGAGCGTCTTTTCGTTGATGTCGTAACCATAACCGCCGCCGCCATGGGTGCCGCCGCCACCACCGCCGCCGCCGCCACCCCCCTTGTTATGGACTAAAACACCATTGGCGTAGAAGTTGTGAGATGGCGCAACTGAGATGAGGTTGTAGACCACAATCGGCTTTTTCTATAATGCTGGATGCTATTGACGGTAGGGTTAGTCTCTCCTTCACCAATAAGCTGATTGCCTACTGATAGATCCTCAACTCGCACAATCACTAAACCTGTTTCTGTCTGAACGTAGAAAGGATGGGAGCCTGTGACTGTGATGCTGTTGTTGATCACTTAGTAATCGGAGGCTTCAACGATTTGGATGTCGCCGATTGTTTTCACTTCCAGCTGCTGATTCTCTAAATTTAAGCCGATAATGCGATCTCCTACATGCAACTGTTCGATGGTGCGATCGCCATTCGCTGTCAGGATATGAGTCCCACTAGCAAAACAGCCACCCCGTGCATAGACAGGTGCTGTCGCCGCTAGCCACACCAAACATACAATCAGACAGATCCGTACGACTGTCTTAAGTCCTGTGAATAAGACAGTTATCTTGTTCAGTGGCGTGAACGCTTCTTTCATTCGTGAAAATGCGAAGATAGCCGAATAGCAGAAAGACAACTCTGATAAACGTTGCAGTAGTCTCGCTACCTATTGCGACCTTTCCCCGATACTATGGCTCAGCCATTCATCCACGTGTCTCAAATTTTGGGTTGCAAAACAGTCATCGCAGCGTGCGATTGAGATACACTCGCGACAATCGCCTCTGCTACGCTTGATGCTCGCTTATGGACTGCGCTCAATGAAGTGCCTAGCACCCGGTAGCAGCGAGTATCGTCAACCGGCGGGTAAATAGGATGTATCGATAGGGGAAATCCTGTGGCCAAGATGACACAGTTTGGATGCATCTGTGTTCCGTCCGGCTGCAAGATGGTCGGCGTAGGATGCTCTGGCAAGAACTCTCCTGAAATGAGAGTTAGCCGTCCTGCTTTGAGCGCAGCTAGCATGAGTTCGGCGCAGGGCCGAGACTGCGTGGCAAACAGCGGCTTCACTCGGTTGATCAGCTGTAGTACGCCAATCTGTTCCACCTGGGGCAACAAATCTTTTACCTGCCCATAAAATGACATCACTGGACGAACCAAATGGGCAAAAGGATGATTGGAGGATAGGGTTGTTGTTTCTAAATAGGCTTCTAAAAAGCTCGAATAATCCGCTGTGTTTAACAACGCTTCCCAGCCAGGATAGGGCAGATGACAAGCTTCGTAGCAGGCTTTTAGCTCTTGCTGTAACAGCGTCTGAGCATGTTGAGCAGTGGGCTGAATCCGCATGTTCTCGCGAGTAAACCACTGGCATTCGTAGGTCTGTGTAGGTTCTATTTGGGGTAAGCGAGACTGAGCGCGATGGCTCACTAAAGAGACTTGCTCCACGTTCAGATTGTGTAGAAGGTGCAGCGCGACTTCAATGCCAGATGCACCCGCGCCGACAACGGTGACTTGCGGCGGCAAATTGCGACCATAGAAATCGCATGGATAGGCCCGAAATACGCGATACTCCGAAGGAATGGCTCCGCCACCGCCCCACTCAGGTCGCAATTTGCTGTACCGCGGACCAGTGGCTTCCACCAAATAATCAACGCTCAGCTGACGATCGCACGTTGTGAGCGTGACAGGTTGTTCCGTTGGCTCAACCCTTTGCAGCGCTTCAGGAATAATTTTCAGAGAAATGTGCCCTGGCAAATGCTCCTTCAGCGCCAAGACCTGATCGTACAGATACAGCCCAAAAGCCCCTCTAGGTGTGGTGCCTTGAATATCATCGAGGGTGTGCTCCGGATGCCGTTGCAGCCCCTTTTCAGGAGCGAAGTCTGGATACAGGGTAACGAGCAAGTCGCGATGGGCCTGTATCCATTCAAAGTAGTCGTTCGTGTCGTAGCGCTGGGCGGCAAAGTTAAATCCACGGGCAGCGCTGTTGCCGTTAAAGGTAAACAGTGAAGGCGCAGCCGGATGGTAAACCTGGCCGCCACCCAGCAGTCGGCTCGGATTGAGGCCAATACGCTCAAGATGAGTGAGGCGATCGCGCTGCGGGGCACTCAAGTTTTGGGTTTGAATTTTTCTCGGCGGCTGTAGCCAGTAGATGGTCACTTCCGCCGAGGGCACAGCCCGCAATGATTCCACTAGGTAGCCTAGCGTGGCAAATCCGCTAACGCCTGCACCTGCAATCGCAATCCTCACCTGAACACTCATCACTTACTTGATACGTCAATCACTTCGCTAGCTATAGCGCCAAGGTATTCGCGTGAACGCCTAGCGGGAAGAGCAAATACTCATTCCAACAGCGCCATACATAAGCAGTCAGCGCCTTCTGCCTGCCTTTGGCACTTTCAAACTCAAAAGAGAGTTTTGCCCTGCCCGGAATCAATTGCGCTAAGGAATGATCACAGCCACAACCATGCTGAACCAACAGTCCTTGCTCAGAAGCATGAGACTGCACCCGCATCAAGATAGCTGTCACGTTAAATCCGTGAAGGCAAGCATCGTAGGCTCGCTTTACCCCCTGCATTTGCGGGTCAAAGAACATGGGCCTAGCCTCGTGAATAGAGTCTCGCTCAATGGGGCACAGCAACATCCAATAAAAGCTTGCAGGCAAATCGTAGCCAAGGTCATTGAACACTGCGCGGGCAAATGCCACGACTCGCTCAGCGCCGTCTTTTGCCCTAGCCGTTTTCAAGGCCAAATCAAAGTCAGGATACGCCGATTGGATAAAATCATGACCGAAAAACGCTAAAGTCTCTTTTGCCCCTTCAGCGTAGAAAGATTGAAAATCAGCACTTTGCTGAAATTCTCTCTTCTGAAAGACTTCAGAACTATGATCTGTTGCCTTTGTATAAAATAGTCGAGCCAGTGCAACCAAAAAGTTAGGATCTTGATGCCCAATCTTGACGCTTCCAGCCACAATTTGTTGCCAAACAAGCGGCAAACGACTAAGCTCAACCGCATCAACGCCCTTCAAAATTGAGCTTGCCGAAAGTTCGCTTGACCCTTTAATCGTTTGCAGGGGCTCATTAGCCAATAAAACCATGGAACTATTTCCTAAAAACTGTAGATGCACTCGTAATAACAGCAGAAAACGCTCAGGAACTGAGTAGCCTGAGTGACTTTCTCATGAATGAGCATCACATGATGCATTAGAATGATAATGATAATCATTGTACTTTTATATACTAAATTGCCATTAGCTGCCTTCACCTCGTCAAGAGCAAATAGAAGGTTAAGTAGTTTGTTAGTTTTTCTGTAGTGAGAACGCTGTTATGAAGCCCACTTCTCTTCTAAAATCGTCTGCTTCATTGCCTCGCCTTACCCGTGCCCAGCGTCAGGTTCATCTTTTGCTAGAGCAGGAAAGTAAGGCGATGACGGCTCAGTCAATCTACCAGCAGTTAAAGGAGCAACAGCAGCCTATCGGGTTAGCGACGGTGTATCGGTCGCTGCGATCGCTACAAGTGAAAGGACTTGTGCAGGCCAGGGCCCTACCCAACGGCGAGTGGATGTATACTCTCACCTTTGACGACAGCCACTATCTGACCTGCCTGAACTGCGGCACGTCTGTGCCCGTCAATGAGTGTCCGGTCCAATCGTTAGAAGACAAATTAAACCAGTCATCCAACTTCCAAATTTTCTATCACACCCTGGAGTTTTTCGGGTTGTGCGCTCCCTGTGCGAAACTGTCAGCACCTGAGAACTAGTCACGAAGACAGCCGTTGCTGCAAAGGTTGTGCAGAGCCCCTTTAAAGATGCCCTAAGCGCTCTAGCCTTAGAAGCGGTTGGCAGAAGAGACGCTTCCGGAAGCGCTGTTATATGATAATCATTATCATACTCAACGCTTTATAAGGATGGCACGATGGCGAACACAATGATTGCGGATACGCTCCCTCCGACGGTTCCGGTAACGGTGCTGACCGGCTATCTAGGTGCGGGGAAAACAACGCTGCTCAACCGCATTCTCACCCATGAGCATGGCAAAAAGGTAGCCGTTATTGTCAATGAATTTGGCGAAGTAGGCATTGACAATCAGCTTGTCATTGATGCCGATGAAGAGATTTTTGAAATGAACAACGGCTGCATCTGCTGCACGGTGCGCGGTGACCTGATTCGCATTATTGGCAACCTGATGAAGCGCCGAGACAAGTTCGAGCATCTGGTGATTGAAACCACTGGCCTTGCCGATCCGGCCCCCGTTATTCAGACCTTCTTTGTCGATGAAGACATGAAGGAGCAAATCAGCCTAGATGCTGTGGTGACCATGGTCGATGTCAAGCACATACATCAGCACTGGGAGGCCGAAGAGGCGCAAGAGCAAATCGCCTTTGCCGATGTGATTTTGCTCAACAAAACCGATCTGGTGAGTGCCGACGAGCTAGCCGAGCTAGAAGCCAAAATTCGCGGGATGAATGCCATGGCAAAGCTGTATCGCACACAGGATGCTGCTGTGGAGATGGATGCCGTGCTGGGCGTACAGGCATTTGATTTGACCCGTGCGCTAGAAATCGATCCCGATTTTTTGGGTGAAGATGCACATGAGCACGATGAAACCGTCGGCTCCATTGCCCTAGTCGAGGCAGGTGAGATTAATGGACAAAAGCTCAACGACTGGCTAGGCAATCTACTGCAAACCCAAGGCCCGGATATTTTTCGGATGAAAGGGATCTTAAATATTCAAGGCGAAGATCAGCGGTTTGTGTTTCAAGGAGTGCATATGCTGTTTGACGGGCGTCCTGATCGTCAGTGGAAGCCAGATGAACCTCGTAAAAATGAGCTGGTCTTTATCGGTCGAAATTTGGATGCGGATCAACTCAAAGAGGATTTTCGAGCGTGCCTAGTTTGAAGAAATCTTCCTTGTTCTCACTGAGCTGGCAAGGACAGCTGCAAGACTATGTGACGGCAATGGACTGGTCGCCCGATGGGAAATGGCTAGCGCTTGCCTCTGGTTCGGGCGAAGTCACATTGTTGAATATCCCTAAAAAACAAACCATTACTATTGAACCATCCGGCACTAAATCAATTGACTGCTTGGGATTCTCCTATGACGGCCAGTTCTTAGCGGCTGGGGGACAAAATGGTCAAGTCAAGGTGTGGCAGCTGTCAAAAGATGTAAAGACAAATTCGAAGACAGATTCGAAGCTGCCAGCGCTTGTACCAGTACTGGTAAAGGTACTAGAACACGCTCGAACCTGGGTAGAACATCTTGCCTGGAGTCCTATTCGGAATGAACTGGCCTTCAGCTTAGGGCGCGATGTTCAGGTGTGGGATATGGCACGTGAAGAAATGGTGACAGCGTTGCCGTTTGAAACGTCTTCTGTGCTGGATTTAGCTTGGCATCCTGATGGAGAACAGCTGGCGCTCAGCGGCCATTTGGCCGTCAAAATTTGGTCACGCTCAGATTGGGACAATGATCCAAAGGTACAGGAAATCGCGGCAGCGGGGGTGGTGATCGCGATTTCTCCTGATGGCCAATATCTCGCTGCCGGCAATCTCGACAACACGCTCATGATATGGGGGGGGGACAGTGATTATCCCTGGCGCATGACCGGTTTCCCTGCCAAAGTCCGTCACTTAGCCTGGGCTGGCGCTACTCGATCTTCAGCGCCCATGGTTGCAGCGGCTAGCGGGCCAGGATTAATCGTCTGGCGCAAACAGCGCACCGACGAGGCAGGCTGGGCCTCACAAGTCTTTGACTTACATCTAAGAAAAATTGTTGCGCTAGCCTTTCAGCCTAATAGCACGCTGTTGGCGTCTGCCGCTGAAGATGGCCGGGTGATTCTCTGGCACAAAGCAAAGCAGTTGAGTCAAATATTAGAGGGCGTGGCTCAAGGATTTTCAGCATTGGCTTGGAGCCCCCAGGGCAGATTGCTGGCAGCTGGTGGTCAGCAAGGAGAGTGGCGGGTTTGGGTCCAGAGTGCTCGCGGCAAGGGTTTTTCCCGCTAAAAATATTTGTTGCTGTGCGATAGCGTAGCCTGTCGGCATAGCACAGCTAAGGGCGTAGCCTCCCCTTTGGAGATAGCCTTTCCGTAGGAAAATCGCCTTAAAATCAGACTGGCTAGACAGATTGACCAGACACTCTTCTAGTGCTTCTCATTATGGATAACTTGCAATGGACTGGCTACTAGATCCCCTTAGCTATGAGTTTATGCGGCAGGCGCTGATGGCGGGCGTTCTCATCGGTATTTTATGCCCAATTGTAGGCACGTACTTAATTGTGCAGCGGATGGCGATGCTGGGCGATGTTATCTCTCATGCCATTTTGCCAGGATTGGCGATCGCAAACTTCCTCAATCTCCCTTTGCTAACGGGAGCCTTCATTTCGGGCATATTCAGTACCTTTGTCACCACCTGGATCCGAATGCAGTCCAAAGTCAAGGTGGATACGGCAATGGCCATCACCTTCTCTAGCTTTTTCGCCTTGGGCGTTGCCCTGCTCACGAGCCTGCGCACTCGGCTAGATCTTCAACATCTGTTGTTTGGCGATATTTTGAGCATCACGCCCGCTGAGGTCCGCGAGATCGCCCTGATCACGATAGGGGTTTTACTGGCTGTCAAAGTGTTTTTCAAAGAGCTGTTGTTCTTTACCTTCGACAGGTTAGGTGCAGAAGCAGTAGGGTTGCCGGTCAATGCCATTAACTTCGGGTTGATGGCTGCGATTACGCTGACGATTATTGCCAGTATCAAAATGGTGGGGGTCATTTTGGTGGTGGCGCTGATGGTTAGCCCGGCGGCAGCGGCCTATCTACTGACGAATGAACTGCATTGGATGATGGCAGCTGGCTCGGGAGTAGGTGTGCTCTCTTGCATGATTGGGATGTATATTAGCTACTATTTCAATACGCCGTCTGGACCTGCGATCGCGCTGACGCTTTTTGCCAGCTTTTTACTAGCATTGTTGTTTAGCCCTAGTCAGGGTATTTTGACTCGCAATGGCAAAGCGCCTGCTGAGAAGGCACGAGGAAAGTCAAAAGCTTGATGGTGAGAATTGAATCAACGACCTACCTATACTCACTTGAAACAACGACAAGCGTCACCTGCGGCAGAAGGCTGTTAGATGCCTGCGCTATTTAGGGCCACTCTTTGTTCTTGCGATCATCATTCAAGAGAATGAAGTCACATCTTCCTCGCGGATTATCGGCCTCAAGGTGAATTCTCTGTGCAGCGAAGTAGATGTTGTGATAATCACTCCTGATACGTTCTTCGGATAGTCCCTCTTGGTTTCTCTTCAGCGCCCTGTCGAGAGCCGTCTCATAGCTACACTCAATCCACACCGAGTAATCGAAGGTGAAACGATCCTGAAACAGAAATATACCCTCAAAGATGATCACATCGGCTTGGTGTATATGATAGTGATAGTCCACCATTTCTTCTGTATCTGTAGGATCGGCGTGCTTTGCCACGAAATCGACGCTCCCAGAACTACACAGCGGCTCGTATAGCTGTTTCTGCATTTCATCGAATCTAAAGCCGCACTCGTAGAAATGTCGTCCAGAATTGTGTTCCGAGAATCGCTTGCTTGGCGGTTGAAGCCATCCATCAATTCCGATAAGAGCGCATGACAGCCCGGTGGTGCTGATGTGGGCATTAAGCTTCTTGCTGATGTGGCCTTTCCCAGAGCCATCAATACCAGAAACACCGATGACATAAGGCGACTTGAGTCGCGACTTCTGGATAATTGTGTGGACTAAGCTTCTCACTATTCCACCGTACTCTATAGCGCTGTGTTTGGGTTTAAGGTTGGCGTTCAACGTCGGTAGAAGAAGTATGAGATGGCCCCAACCTTCCGCTGTTCATGGTTCGATGTTCAGAGATATTAGATACTGGGCCAGCTATTCTGCGTCTGGATGCAACCAACATTCCATGATGTAGTTCAGGATGGGAACGCCGCGAACTTCGTGTGGGTTGTCGCGGACAACGCGGAAATCGTGGCGCTCGAAGAAGGGGCGTGCTGTGATGGAGACCTCGGCATAGAGCCGCACTAGATTGGCCTGTTGCGCCTCTTGGAAGATTCGCGCCATGAGTGCCGACATGTGTCCTTTGCCAGCATGAGCCGGGGATACATAGGTGCAGTTAATATGGCCGTCGGCCTCGAATTCGATGAAGCCCACGACCTCGCCATCCACAACGGCAACCCAAGGTTGCTTGCGATACTCCAAAGGAGTGGCTGCGCCATCGCATCTCTTTCGCCATTTCTCAGCCCACGCATCGCCTCCCTCAATTGGCGTTGCCCATGCGTTACGCTGCGCCTCAGTGTAGTCATCGCAGGTCAGTTGATGAACGGCGTCGTAGTAGATTTGGCCGATCGTCAATTCATCACCGGGCTCGTACCTTCGAATCATGGCCTGTAGGCGACTTGCTCGCCACTGTTGTAATTGCTATGTCAGTAGATCCGCTCGCTTCATAGATTTGCTCTCTGCGAGAGTATTCCGTCGATAATAACGTCAGGTGCATAGAGCGATTAGTGCCTTCTACTCCAAGGCTTTACTCGTTACGATTCTGCCTATCCAAAAAATACACCAGTTCGGGATCTCCAGGGTCAAGGTTGTGGATGATACCGCTTGACGTGAAACCATGGCGCTCAAGTAGCCGTTGCATAGGCACATTTGACTGGTTGGTGGACGTAAACAACTTTGCGGTCTTGCAGCGCTCGGTAAGAGCGGCGACGAGAGCGCTGCCCACGCCTAGGCGACGGTCAGAAGGCGCCACGTAGATCATGGAAATAAATCCGTTGTCGAAAAACGTGTATTCAAGGACGCCATATGCGATGACTTGTCCGTCGCGTTCTGCGACCAGGCAGAGTTCCGAACCGAGTACGCGATCAATAAAGTTGACTCGTAGTGGATCGGATTGGGCGATGTGATCGAAGGCGATAATGCTATTACGGTCATCTGTTGTTGCGTCACGGAGCTGTATGTCCATCGAAAGCCGTAGCACGTTTGTGCGTTTGATCGCTTTGATCTATCAGTGCAAACAGGAAACTGGTATTCAGTATTGCTGTCATACCTGATTGTGTGGCTTTAAGGTCCAACCGTGACCTAGATCGATCGCATCGCCTTCGCCATTTCTCAGCCTACGCATCGTCACCCTCGTTTGGCGTGATCCAGGCGTTACGCTGCGCCTCAGTATAGTCATCGCGAGTCAGTTGAGAACTGCATCGTGGTAGATTTGCCCGATTGTCAGTTCATCACCGGGCTTGTACTTCCGAGTCATGACTTATGGTCGACTTGATTGCCGTTAAAGCTAATAGTGCAATAGTGCGGAGACCCAAAAATCAATACAACCCAGCACCTTGCATAGAGTTGACTGCATCTGTCCAGTATTGAAATGTCTCACCACCAATCTGGTCACTGTCTTCTCGATAAATTTTCTGGAGACATCCATAAAATGCTTGAGCTTCTTGTATTAAGCCGAAAGCCATTAAGCATTTGAGTATTCGAGTAATACGAAGATAGTTGTGGTCGAGCATAGTGACCCATTCTTGCTTACGAATCGGGTAGTTTCCTGATTTCTCCACAACTACCTTGCCTTGCTCATCTTTAGAGATCGCTAGCCCGTAGAAATTCAGCATAACGGAGAATGACTGGAGTAAATTTTTCTGTAGACGAAAATTCTCCTTAAACGCTTGGATAATGCCCTCATCTACAACTGGAGCATTGGGATTAAAGTGGCTTTTTTCGCCAATAGGAAATAACCATTGAATATAATCATGGGCACACTCTAGTTCCTCAAAATCCCATTCCCAGATTTGGTGTATTTTGCGTCCCGCAGGGTCTGCCTTTTCTCCTAGATAGAAGGGTACAATCATCGCTGCGAGATTTTGTTCGGTGTACATCAAGAAATACCTCTGCGATTTTCGGATACTTGATGATGAGAGGCTAAATATTCACAACCTAGAACTGTAGTTCGTCAAGTGACCCAGCAGTGGCTTTTCGGTCATGTTGTCGGTAAGCCTCCAACGTAAACTATTCGACACCATCGAAGCGCCAGGGCACCGGATCAACTGCAATACCATTCACATACAGTCCCCAGTGCAAATGCGGGCCGGTCGATGCGCCGGTTGAACCCACAC
>ERZ1740067.734-NODE-734-length-24900-cov-21.335238_pt1 | contig 24900 bp, 14 predicted proteins | sample MGYA00581736_ERZ1740067 | MGnify/ENA primary metagenome ERZ1740067 (study PRJEB43018, sample SAMN04849236) | marine metagenome | isolation source: floating plastic debris | place: Pacific Ocean | collected 2008-08-27 | study: EMG produced TPA metagenomics... | reverse complement strand
CATCATGCTGATTGTTAGATAACCCGACGATTAATCGTTCTAACTGCCAACGTTATAACGGTTAGTCGTCATCGTCATCATCATCGTCATCATCATCGTCGTCGTCATCATCGTCGTCGTCATCATCGTCGTCGTCGTCGCCACCACCGCCCTGGTCAATACCACTATCAATATCAACGGAATTATCAATCTCAATCTCATTTTTGATTGATATATAGATATCCAAGAAATCGTCGGCCACATACTCATTGCGAACGTACTCCACAATTCCCTGGCTAGCCATGGCCTGATACACAAAACTAGAGGCTTCAGAACGGCTCACCACTTGGAGGAGATTGAGCCGCTTGCGGTTAGGGTAGTTAACAATGATGCCACGCTCCGTTAGGGCGGCGATGAGCAAACGATATTCCGTAGGGATTGTCTCAGCGTCCTCATAGATACTGAGGATTTCTGTCACACTTTTACCCGAGACAATCTCGGTATATCCCAGACCACGGGCTAGGGAGACTAGCACATCCAGGCGAGTTAGACGTCGCTCGGGGTTGGCAACAATGTTCTCTAAATCGATAAAGCCCATAGAATAGGCTTTTTGAATGGCACTGTACGCCCAATAGCTGCGAGAGATACCAGAAATAGAAGATACCTGGCGCACTGCTCTCACATTAAACGCTTTGTTGATCAACGCTGAGAACTGAGCGTGGGTAAGCCCATTGGTGGGCATAAACATACCGTTGGGAAAGCCCTCAAGCACCCCACGATTGCTCAACGGATACACAAAACTAGAGGCCCAATAATCTTGGCTAATATCCGTAAAACTAGTTTGGCGCACAACACTGCGACGAATTACCTGAGACCTCTGAGTTTGGACCAGCAACTCTGAGTTAGCCTCTTGTTCTGCTATTTGAGTATCGCCAGACGCCGCTTGTGCTGCATTAGAAAAGAAACAGATAGAAAGTATTGTTAGAAGAGAAATACTTAGGCTGCTAATACTACGCGTTAGCCATAAAGCAGTAGGAATATTCATGATTGGGTTCCCTTAGATCAAAAACAAATTCACACAAATTATGCTCAGCTGTCCCCGATTCCATCCGCTACTGATATGACCATCTCTTTGCTAAGCAAAGAGATGGTCCATGCTGCTGGCAGTGCATGACAAATAAAGCTGTACCAAAATTCAATACAGCAAAAATACTATAGTCAGTAACGTTTATCTGAAAAACGTCGTTGCTGATTTAGGAGATGCTCCGCTCTGTTGAAAATGCCATACGCTGGCATCTTGTCGATAACATCATTCTTAGGAGCAGCAACGTTCAAAAAACAAGGTCTGGACTGTAGTAGGTTCTGTGGTAGAAGACCCTAGATGTGATTCAACCCTAGGATGACTGACGTAAGTCAGATCTTTGGACCAATTTTTTAAGTGGTTTTCAAGGTTGAAAATGATGTCAAACTTCAGTATTATTGCGTAGCTATTCTAAGATTCTTCAGCCATATACCAAGTGTGTCCCTTAGCCCATCGATGCGATTGTTACCACATCATTTCTATTGACGGGCGCAAAGCGATACAGGTTAAAAAAGATCAGGGGCAATTTGAAAATTGGCCCTACATATTTTTGTGCATGGGGTTCACCACATCAGCCATCGCTAAAAGGTTTATGTAATATGGTGTTGGTCCCATTGGCCCTATCAACTACAGACAGTGAAATCTGTTTAGGATAAGCCTGCGATTATGGCGCACAGGCTGTTATGTGGCCTGCACCAACTTGGGGAGATGAGGTGTTAGCCACCAGGCGTACCTGACCGTTTTCAATGGAGACCGTCTGAGCTTCAATGGGCGCCTCAGGCTGATGCGATATTTGTAACGGGTTAAGCGCTTCCGTAATTTGTGCGTCCAAGTTAGGAGACTGCTCTGATGTGAGCCGTAAATCTATCCAGAGAGAATCATTACTAAGTACCTGGCTAGGATCGGCTGCCACCCCACCCCGACCGGACACTACCAATGAATTGCCGACGGCGGCACACCGGCGTGTAACTTGCTGACTGATATCCACTGGAGTGGTTGGTAACAAGGCAATGCCCTGGCTTGGATCATAGTCCGGGGTACTCAGTTCGACGGTGCCACTAAATGTAGGCCCTAGCTCAGAACTAGCCGTAATATCACTCTGCGGTGTTAGCTGTGGGCGATAGGCGGTGCCTAAAATCAGGTTGGCATTAACTATAATGCGACCGCCGATACCCTGTTGGGCATTGGCGGAAATGTCACTATTGTTGGTGGCAACAATTGCGATCGCATCGATTGTTATATTCCCCCCCGTAGAACTTCCCTGGGCATTAGTGCTGATATTGCTTCCTTCCTGTAGCGTGAGGGTGTCTGTTACCAACGTCAAATTCCCCCGATCCCCCATGGCCGTATCCGCTGTGATACTACCCCCATTAACAAGGGCCAACTGATCCGCCACAAGTCGAATGTTGCCAGGAGATCCCTGCCCCGCTGGCAACAGATCTAAGCTTTGAAAATTACTCGCACTTACGGTAGCGCCATCTTGAATCGTGACTCGATTGGCGGATAAATCGATGCTGCCGCCGTCTCCACTACCGCCAATGGCATTAACAAATAGACCGCTGCGACCCCCCAACCCCAATCCCATGAGCTCTACGGTGTCAGCTGTCAGATATAACGTGCCAGCATCGCCGTCGCCAAACGTCGATACCCCCACCTGTCCACCATCCGTCAAACGCAGTTGGTCCACCGTTAGGGTAATATCACCCCCTGTACCGGTGGCCCCTGCTAAGACTGATGTGGATACCCGGCTGGGGGCGTCCGTAACTGAACTGCCGTTAATATCTAGTTGTCTGGCGCTCAGGGTAATATCCCCGCCAGCACCGGGACCAAACGTGTCGGCTGCGATTTGAGCCCCTGCTAACACTTGAATATAGTCGGCATCGACCGTTAGTTGCCCTCCCGGGCTCAGAAAGCCTAAGGCTTGAAAACCACTACGTAAACTAGCATCTGAATTTTCGCCCGTTAGTATAATGCGACCTGATTTGACATCCATGATTCCCGTTTCACCGGTGCCAAAATTACTGGTAACAATCTGTGCTCCCTCGCTGAGGGTGATTTGGTCAGAAATGACCGTAACGTCCCCAGTATTGCCAGGGACAAAGGGTAAGGCAGAGGACACAATAAAACTCGCTCCATCCATGTCCAGCTGCCCGGTCTGTACCCTGATATCACCAGCGTTTCCGGCCCCCAGGGTAACGGATGAAATTTTTCCTTCCCCCATCAAGGACAGCTGTTGACTTTGCAAGTTAATGTCGCCAGCCTGGCCAGTGGCTGCTGGTTCTGCATCGCTATACAAACCACTACTAACAGAGCCAGCAGCCCCCTGAATAAGGGTAGATTCTGTCCTGACATTAATACCGCTGCCGCTGCCAGCGCCCTGGGTATTGGCGATAATTACAGAGCCATCGGTCAGGGTCAGCTGTTGTCCATATATCTGAATTGCGCCACTCCCAGGACCACTGCTGTCAATCGAGGCCGCTGCCCCTAGCCAAATATTTTCAGCTCCCGTGACGCTGCCATAGCCTAAGAGCCATTCACCGGGTGTCTTTTCTTGGAGAGTAACCGCCTGATTATTGGTTACACTACCCAGCTCAATGCGTCCATCGCTAACCGTTAAGCTTCCACCTGTGAATACAAGAGGTCCGCCCACAAGGGCCAGCGTTTGACCTGGGGCTACTTGTAAGCCAGGAGAACGATTAGTCCGGTCAAAGGCTCCAGTAAATGGAGCTGCCGTGATCTGATGACCAGAGCCACTCACTTCAATTGCACCTGACCCGGTCCCATACTGTAAACCGACAGGGGTGCTAATGCTTAATAGTTCGGATGAGAGCCTGGTGTTAGTCGCGCTAAAAAGGGCACCGTTGTTAAAAATGACTCGATCCGCCGTTGTGGCTATAAATGAACCTCCGATATCTAGGGTGGCATTGTCTCCAAAAATAATCCCTTGGGGATTTAGTAAAAAGAGATCCGTATTTCCACCCGTTGTGCTAATGGTGCCATTGATAAAGGAACGGGCACCGGTTACTCGGGTGAAAATTGTGTTTATATCGGTACCGACAAAATTTATCTCATCTCCAGACTGTACTGAAAATTCAGCAAAGCTGTGAAATAGGCTGTCATCAACTTGAGTTCCCCCCGTCACCTGACATAGGCCGACAGAACAGGCAGCTAAGTTGTTGCCATTAACCAAGGTATTGGCCGTACCGTCACCCGCTACCATCGTTGTTTGAGCTAGCCCCGGCATTGCAGAACCCACGGTAATAGCTAAGAAAACTCCTAGGCTTGCTGTCGATCTTTCCACAGTTTTGTGGCTATGCATAACATTGGTGCTCCCGTGGGCATAGAAGTATTGAACTGGTCGGAAACGTTATGCCCCACTCACCTTCGTTCACTAATGTGCCCTTGTCGGGAGTTATTTGGACAGCTGATGTAGGCTGTCCGTAAACAGTTAGGTCTCAGACAAGCCACCCTGCGACTCAGGAGACTTGATACGCGTTCGCAGTCTTACTAAAGGGGTTACTGGTGTCCTTGGCCGATGGTATGTCCTAATTTTTTTCCATTGCCAGACGAGCTGTTGGCAAAACCGCCACCGCCGCCGCCAACGGGTGGAAACCCAGGCCAGGGATAGCCGCCTTTCATAGATTCCTGTTGTTCTGTGCTGACATCGGTCCAAAGCTCGGTTTGCTGTGGTACGGGCTTTGTTTCTTTACGTTTGAAAAAGTTAGAAAGCATGGTTGTGTTTACCTAAAAAGAGCTGGGTGGAATGGACGTATGCAGATTTAGAGAACGTCATTGTCTATGTCAAAGCACTGAAAAATTTGACTTTAGACGGTCTCAACCCTGTGTTTGTATCCCTATTAAAACAACTCTCCAAGAAACCACTACCACAGAGAATACGGAATTCACCATGAAGAAACACGCTGTTCTAGCTTAGTTCAGTACTATTTCTTTAAATCGTTTATGAAGTGGTTGATTTTGCCTGACATTGTTACGGACAGACAATGGCTATATGGCTGAAATTAAGATGAAATCTCGCAAAAATCAGTAGCGAAGAATTGTGCTTGTTCCAGAGAATCTCCATAGATTTACGGAAAACTTTGGTTGAGACGATTGGTTGTTGTGTGCTCATTTGCGATCGCACCATAACCATGACAGCCAATTGGGCATGCTAAATCAAATGCCGTTGCTGAATTAAGGGATGCACCAATCTGTTAGGAATGCCATAGGCCAGCATTTTGCAGATAGAATCATCCCGAAGATCAGCAACGCCAATCAAACAATGTTGGATTGCTGCTGCCTTGTTTATGACCTATCCAGCTATATTGCAACAGAGTCAGGAAGACTGTGGTGCTGCCTGTCTTGCAACCATCGCTAAATATTATGGTCGGACCTTTCGCCTAAATCGCATGCGTGAAATGGTCGGAACAGGGCAGTTAGGGACTACGTTGTTGGGGCTGCGACGTGGCGCTGCCGCCCTGGGGTTTAAAGCCCAGGCTGTGCAAGCAACCGATATGTTGATTGATCGGATAGCGGAAGCCCCCCTCCCCGCTATTATTCACTGGCGAGGGCACCACTGGGTTGTGCTGTATGGCCAACGTCGTCGTCGCTATGTGATTGCAGATCCGTCAGTCGGACTGCGCTATCTATCACGGGATGAGTTGGTCCAGAACTGGGCCGACCGAGTCATGCTGCTGTTGGAGCTAGAAGAGGAACGCTTTTATGCCCATGCCAATGATAGTCTTGCGGGGTTTGGCAGTTTTATCAAGGCTCTCCGTCCCCATCGTCAGCTACTGCTGGAGGCCCTGCTGATTAATTGTGGCATCGGATTGTTGGCCCTGGCGCTGCCTCTTTTGATTCAGGTGTTGACGGACGATATTTTAGTACGTCAAGATTTGCGCTTGTTGACCACTGTTGCGCTGGTGGTGGTGCTGATTAACGGTCTGCGCAGTTTTATGGAGTGGGTTCAGGCCAACTTGATTATCCACTTTGCTCAACGTGTAGAACTTAAGTTGGTTTTAGAGTTTGGTCGTCAGCTGCTGCAGCTGCCCTTGAGTTACTATGAATCGCGCCGTAGTGGTGAAGTCGTCAGTCGTTTACAAGATATCCAGGCGGTTAATCAGCTGATTGCCCAAACCATTATTACGGTGCCAACCCAGGTGTTTGTGGCGCTGATTGCCCTGGGGTTAATGGTGGCCTATAGTCCACTGCTAACCGCAATTGCCTTAGCGATCGGCATATTGATGGTGCTCTCCACCGTGGCGCTGTGGCCCATTCTCAAGGTGCGTACCCAAACCTTGTTAATTACCGATGCTGACCTTCAAGGGTTGCTGGTGGAGACCTTTAAGGGGGCCCTAACCTTGAAGACAACCCATGCGGCTCCCCAGTTTTGGGATGAGTTTCAACGCCGCTTTGGCCGCCTGGGGCGACTGACCTTGGAGCGCAATCAGTTTGCGATCGCAAATACCCTGTTCTCCCAGTTAGTCTCATCCCTTGGCACCATCACCCTGCTTTGGCTCGGCGGGTGGCTGGTGATTCGCCAACAACTCACCAGCGGTCAGCTGCTGGCGTTTATCACCCTCAACCAGTATGTCAGCCTGATGATGGCAACCCTGGTGCAGCTAAGTGACGAAGTCACCCGCACCAGGATTGCGGCCCAGCGGGTGGGAGAAATAATTACCACCGCTGTGGAAAGCCCGGATGATGAGCAGAAACCCACGGTCACCCTGTCTGGCACGGGGGACATTGTCTGTAACAGCTTGCAATTTTGTCACGCGGGTCGTGTGGAGCTGCTAACTGACTTTTCGATTACCCTACCGGGCGCTCAGGTAACGGCGCTAATTGGTCAGTCTGGCTGTGGCAAAAGTACCCTCGCTAAGCTGATTGCGGGGCTATATCCGGTGCAGTCCGGCAACATTCGCTATGGGACCTACAATCAGGCGGATCTCTCCCTTGACTGTCTCCGTCGCCAGGTCACCCTAGTTCCCCAAGAGGCTCATTTTTGGAGTCGCTCCATTCTGGATAATTTTTACAGTGGCAATCCAGACGCTAGTTTTGACGCCATTGTGCAGGCCTGTCACATTGCCCAGGCCGATGAATTTATTAGTGAACTGCCAGACAAGTATCAAACCGTACTGGGGGAGTTTGGGGCCAATCTCTCCGGGGGGCAACGGCAGCGATTGGCGTTGGCCAGGGCCATTGTCAAAAACCCGGCTATTTTGATTTTGGATGAATCCACCAGTGCCCTTGACCCTGAATTAGAAGCTCGGGTGCTCAATAAGCTGCTGTTTTATCGCCAAGGTAAAACCACTCTGCTCATCAGCCATCGTCCCAGGGTTATTCTTCAGGCTGACTGGGTCGTCATGCTCCACCAGGGCAGGCTTTTGCATCAGGGCACCCCGGCTGACCTATCACAGCTGGATGGCCATCATCGCGTTTTCTTAACGCCCTAGGAGGTAACTGCGTTGAACCTGCAGAGTGACGTACCGCCCCCCATTAACCCAGCGGCCCTGGGGGAAGTGATACCGGCTGATTTTCTACCGCCGATCCATCGATGGCAACGGCTTGGGGGGTTAGCCGGTGTGATCACCCTTGGCACTGCCCTGGTTTTAAGCCAGATCATAACGTTTAGGGAAACGGTTAAAGCGCCTGTTATCGTGCGTCCCCAGGGTGAGTTACGTCTGGTGGAGGCGGCTGTTCCTGGTCGTGTTAGCCAAATTGTGGTGAAGGAAAATGACTGGGTGAATGCTGGAGATGCGATCGCATATCTAGATGGCACCCGTCTGCAAAACAAAGCTGTACAGCTACAGACAAGTGCACTGCAAACCCGGCACCAGCTCGAGCAAATTGACTATCAACTGCAGTCCCTCGAACAACGTCGGGTTGCTACCCGTGAGCGTACCCAGGGCAGTCTGAGGGCTGCAACCGCAGAGTTGACCTTGGCCCAAAAGCAGTTGAGGGAACGCCAACTCGTAAACCAGACCGACCTGCGACAGCTCCAGACAGAGATAGACCTAGCCCAAGAAAATGTGAATCGCTACCGACAGCTAGTTGAGCAAGGGGCGATCTCAATTAGCCAACTGCGGGACTATGAAGTCGCCCTTGCCGCCGCCCTCGCTAACTTTGAAAAAGCCAGCGTCACAGCCCACCCCAGTCAAGCTGACGTTACCATCGCCCAGCAACAAATTATCCAAACCCAGGCCCAGGGTAGTGCCACATTGGCCCAACTCCAACAAGAAGCCAACACCCTGGAACAACAAAAAAGCGATCTTTTAAATCAACTCAACAAAATCCAACAGGATCTAGCCCAAACAGAGGCAGACAGCGCCCTACTGGTGCTGCGCGCTCCCGTGTCAGGGATAATTCAAACCTTAGGGTTGCGCAATCACAATCAGGTTGTTGCCCTCGGTGCTCCGATTGCTCAAATTGCGGCCAATGACGAACCACTGATTGCCAAAGCCTGGGTAAATTCTAAGGATATTAATACCCTTGAGCTTAAGCAGGCTGCTCGGCTCCGCATTTCTGCCTGTCCTTACACGGATTATGGAACCCTGGAAGCTACGGTACAAAGTATTTCTCCAGATACGCTATCACCACAAGCGTTGCCCAATGAGATTGCCACTATGGCCAGTGAGGGGCTATATGAAGTGACGCTTCAGCTTTCACAGGCTACCCTACGGACTGACACACTAGTCTGTCCGCTACAAGCTGGTATGACGGGACAGGCCGATATTTTGACTCGAGAAGACACTATTCTCAAGATTGTGGGGCGTAAACTGAGATTAACCACTCAGCTCTAACCCCGAGTCAATGCTATTCAGCTGTTACGGTTTCACCGGTGTACATGTTGACCATTAGGGGCTGTTCACCCAGATTAGCAACATCTAAACGGCGAAACATAATTTGGTAAAGCGTCTGAATTGCTTTCAAACTGTGGCTTGTAATCACAACTTTTGAATCGATTTTCATCGTCATGACCAGCCCAAACTCTCCTCGTCTACGCTGTTCAATCCACCAGTTAAAATAAACAACATAGCTGATGCTGCCGATGACCATCATCAGATCCAAAACTCTTACAGGCCATGGCAGGGGGCTAAAGAGCATGACTAACCCGACTGTCATAATCACTCCGGCCAAAAAATTGCTGAGTTTTTTTTGAATAACCGAACGCTTACGATGCAGTTTTAGAATCTGTAGTGAGTCAATGTTCTTTAAAGGATAGGTGGCTTTACCATACAGAAGCTCGGTTGCTGTTACCATCGCTTCGTCCCAGAAAAGCTCCACCGTGTAAGCATTGGGCTTGGCATCCGCATTGGGCTGAGATAATTGGGGTGTTACATCCAATACCAAATCATCAGCTACTAGGGAGATATCTTTGAGGGCTAGCTTACCGCCTGCTAGGGTTAATTCATTCTGCTCTTGATCGTTGGATGGTCCCATGGTGGCATTATTCACACATTTGTCTTGAGGCGAAGCTTTCTTAATAGTAGGTCTGAGAGCTTTTCTTGTTTAGAAAAAATAGTGAGGTCTCCTTTTGTTTCGGGCAGCAGCTTGCATGCATTTGGGCCGACATCCTGGGAATTGGCTTCCACCGTAACTACGTAGTTACTTTGTGCGATCGCATTTCCTGCCGTACTAAAACTAGGCGTCTGAGCTATCGGTTGAATAGAGGCAACCTGTCCCTCTAGGGGACCATAACCAGGCCCACAGTTGGATAAATCTATATGGGTAGAATAACCCACCTCAATATGTTTAATTTTACTATCAGGGACCACCGCTTTGATTTCTAATGCCATGCCCTCAGGCAAAACTTTAGCAATCACTTCATTAGAACTAACCGTTTGCCCTGAATAGTTTAGTTCTAGCCCATAGAGGGTACCTGCGGTGGGTGTGCGGACGGTCAACTGATCAATTCCCTGTTCTACCTGGGCTAGCTGAGCCTGCTGCTGGCCGAGCTGGGTATTAAGTTCTTGCTGATGATTGAGCAGTAATCCCCTTGAATATTCAAATAATCTTGTTTCGCTAGCACTAAAGGGGGACCGACGGGATTTAGCCAGTGAGGCTCGTCTTTGCTCTAATGCCCTAATCTCACCAGTGACTTGAACAATTTGCTCTTGGGTTTGATCGATGGTTGCTTGGATATTAGAAATCTCTGTCAGGAGTGGTGTGCTGTCTAAAGAGGCAACAGTCTGATTTGACTCAACGGTCTCATAATTTTGAACCAATATGGTCTCGACAGATCCTGCAGTCCTGGTTTGGATAGTCTGCACCTCACCCGCTGGTTCTATAGCAACTTGGGCATTAACCGTAGTGCGATAGGGAATTAAGGTGGACGCTACCGCGCCTAGACTCAACGCCCCCACGACCCCTAGACCACCAAACACCATCAAACGATTTGGAGAGGGTAAGAAATTATTAACAACAGGGATGGTCGCCGATTGAAACTCTTCTGAGGAAGCCGTTTGCCTCGACTGATAATTTTGCGTTGCTGCCAGGGTGCCTACAAAGGGGTCTGAACGCCTCAGGGCAAGGTCACCAACCTCAACTGACCTCTCTGTCCGCTGAATCACAAGGTCAATATCAGTGACGGGTTGAATGGCTGCCGACTTTACCGCCTCGAGAGGCAAGTCAAACATAGAGTTAGGGGAAGCGTCATCATATTTCATAGGTCACACTTACTAAATAATTAAATACCAAAAGAAACTTACGTAAGTTAATTAGTGATCTATATGTCCGGGTAGTGAAGAGACATCAGACGTTATTTTTCTACTGCTGCCTACCAAACGGTTTGGATCATCCAAAAGGTTAGGTGAGCCCCCCCCTAAAAATTGTAAATGCCCCCCCTCTTGCTTGAGTAAGTACTCGGGAGACCCCGCAATGTCCGCTTCTCCATTATTGATAACGGATACCCAGTCAACAATTCGATTCACACTGGAACGATGGCTAATGAGAACAGTTGTGTGGCCCTTACGATGAACTAATAGTTTTTGCAATAATTCGGCTTCACTTAACGGATCTAAAGCAGATGTTGACTCATCCAAAATTAAGATTGCTGGCTTAAGTATTAAGGCTCGAGAAATAGCCAATCGCTGTAGCTGTCCACCTGAGAGATTAGATCCAAACTCGCCTAAAACCGTTAAGTAGCCATCGGGTAAATCATTAATAAATGCGTCTGCCCCGGTAATTCGACAGGCGTCCACAATTTCCTTATAAGCCGCCTTGGGCGCACATAGTTGAAAGTTCTCTAAGATTGATCGGCTCCAAAAGTGGGTTGTTTGGGAGACTAAAACAATTTGTTGACGCACACATTCAGTGGATAAATCACGCAAATTGTAAGGTCCCACCAGTACCTCACCCGATTGGTAAGGGTGTAACCCAGCTAAAATTTTAGCAATTGTACTTTTTCCAGACCCAGATGCTCCCACTAATGCCGAGGATTTGCCACCGGGAATTGTCAGGGAAAACGTTTCTAGCAAATTGAACCGACCTGGGTAGTGAAAGTTAACCTGATTAAAGGTAATGTCACCATTTGACGGAATTTCAGCCAGGGGTTTAAGCCAATCGTCAGGGCTCTCATCTTTCATGTCGATGACATCATCAAACCGCTGTACAGATGTTTTAACCTCCATAAATTTGTCTGAGAATTCGACCACAAAGTGGATAAACCCTAGGAAGCTATAACTCATGATGCTAAAGGCTAAGAGCTGGCCAAGGGTTAACTCCTGGTTGAGCACCATGGTGCTACCCAACCCAAAAATCCCAATGCTACCAATCCCTAACACCAAAGATGCTAGCTGACTGGTTACAAACGTCAGCTGTACGGTATCAGCCTTTTTGCTGGCCAAGTTACCAAACCGCCCCTGCATTTCTTTCCACAGCTGAGGCTGGGCTGTCGTTGTCTTAAACGTCATGGCCCCCCTAAAAATCTCTACCAGCAACGCCTGATTTTTGGCTTTAAGTGATAGCAAACGCCGAATCCGAAGCTGAAATACGGGCAGCAGTATTAGCGTTGCCCCCAGCATGATGACGGCTGTTAGTAGGGAGAAAAGCGTTAGGCGATAGCTGTAGAAAAACAGCATGCACCCCAGGGAAACAGCGGCAGTAAAAAACAGCGATGGCAGTTGGACAGCTCCATCGACAATGAGTTCATTAATGCGAGAAATATCTTTAAGATGACTGGCGAATTCACCGCTACGTCTTGTTTCATAGTAGTTCAGCGGTAGCTTTAACAGCTTCCGACCAAACTCTAGGGTAAGCCCCAGCTCCAATCGTTGGAAGATATTCGCGACCAGGGTTACCTGCACCAAATTTAATAAGCTTTTGAGAATAAAAAAGCCCACAGCTGCCATCGCCACCCTAGGCAATAGTTGAGCATCGTCTCCGCTGAGGACATCGTCAATAATAAATTGAATTAAAAATGGAACGGTTAGGGATAAAAACCCAATAAAAAGTCCGTATACTAGAACTTGAAGTAGAGAGACGCGATAGGGCCAAGCCTGTTGTATGGCACCTGAGAGCCTGCTGGGTTTATTCGTCGATAAGCGATAAAACGCTTCATCTGGCACGAGCAGCAGCATTGCTCCATCGCCCCAGTTGCGCTTTATTTCTTCTGCGCTGAGATACCGAATGCCAACACTTGGGTCAGCAATCACATACTTATCCCGCTGTTTGCCGTAAAAGACAACCCAACGGTCCCGACCCCAATGAATAATGGCGGGAAGGGGCAGACGGTGTATGCGGCTGAAGATGTCGTCAGTTGCTTGGCCAGAGCGTGCTTGAAATCCTAAGGCTTCAGCCCCCTGCTGAAGACCTAAGAGTGATACGCCTAACTGACCGGTTCCCATAACTTCGCGCACGTAGGACAGGGTAAATTCCTGACCATAGTGCTTGGCAATCATTGCGATACAGGCAATGCCGCAATCTTCTTCTCTGGGCTGGCTAATAAATGAATACTTCATAGGATCACGGCGTATGTGCCCTGGGGCAGACCAAAAAGCTCCTGGGAATTAGATTCAATAATGCAGAAGTGAGAGACAGAGTAAGGTTAAATATGGGCCCAACCTGTGGATAACAGTTAACGAATAACTTTTACTATCCAAAAATAAAACAGCAGGATGAGATTGACTAAAGTTAGGTCGGATGGCTGATACTTATTGGAATATTTATAAACTAGGTGGTTTTACAGACACTGTTACCAGTAACCCATAGCCTATAATGTCCTTAAAAGAGAACCGATCAGGTCCCAGGACATTTAAAGCCGGTAGCGATTAGAACAAAACACAAGAATTCACCAGATATAGTCACCATAAACATAGGTTTGTTGAAAACAGAACCATCGTAAATATCTAGAAAAAGTAAGCAATTTAATTTAAAGGTGCCCCAATGCCTTTTAGATTATGCATATTCCTAATCAGCGTTGCCCTAAAAGCCAGACGTTAGAAACGCTTTATATGTTTCTAGTAAAATACACGTTTTATTAGAGCAGCCTTGGCGTAATACGAGTTAGACATAACCTTTGAAGGAAGGTTACTACACCAATGCCTGAGGATGTATCAACTGCTTGGGTAAGTGAATCGTAATTTCACACTCGTTTTATTTTAAATTTATATAGCGTCAAAGCGTTTAGTGATAGGAACAATCATTTCGCCACTGCTGATTAAGAGGATAAACCGATCGGGTAGACATGCTGTTTGACAGTATCTTGCAGATAAAATCATACCGAGGATCAGCCGTGCCACCATTTCTATAAAAACTAGCGGTATTGTTAATCCTTGGGATACATTTTTTCGGCACGATGCTGATGTATGGTGTTGCTAACAGATTGGTGTATGACTTAAATCAGTAATGGCAAACTAGCAACGGCAAATTTTCTGATTTTGGCTGATTGCCTTGTATAAATTATGTATAAAAAGCTGGCGTTGCTAATCTCCGGTATGAATTTATCTAGTAAACATCGACGTATCGCATATTTCATAGCTCGGTTCATCCTCTAAATCAGCAACAGCAAAAAGCTTAAAGCCCCTGTCAGGATAGCGGGCTGACGGGGGCTTGGAATGTGGTTTAGATTAGTGGAAAATCCCTGCTCTCAACCGCTGAGGCTATGGCTAATTAGGCGCATTTAGGAAACGGCCTGCAAACTTCATGACATTTCCTAGGTCGGTGTTGCTAGCGCGATTGCCCTCTAGAAAAGTGCTGAGGAGAGAATTGGTTCCACCGACGCTTCCTGGGGTGGGTGCGCCCATGTTGAACAGGTTCATCACCACTGGTAATAGCTGAGGTAACATTGTTTCCGCGATGGATGTCTGCATGCCGGTTTTTTGCGCAACTGCTTGGACAAGCTGTTGCTGTATCTGTGGGGAGATAATGGATGTCAATACAGACGGATCGTTGATGCGGCCTAGCATGGATGCAAGCTGCCCTGCCCCTAACTGAGATTGTTTTTGTTTTAAAATGGGTTGGAGAGCGCTGCCTAAAACAGTCATCATTGACTGCATTTGGTTGGAATTTACGCCCTGACTTCCTGCTAGTTGTTGGACTGACTTGGTAACCTGCTCTAATTGGCCAATGCTGGCTTGTTGATTGGGGTCGTTGATGGCGCTCAACACTTCAAAAAACATTGAATTAATTCTCCAAAAAAGACTCAATTGCTTTGAAAAACAGACGGTTACTTTACTGCTTGATCACTGAAAGGGTGACCTCACCGCTGTTGTCATCTGGATAGGTATCAACAAAAAAGGCGCAGAGGGTGGCTGGTTCCCTAACATTTAAAATCAGCGTATCGTCATACCCGTTTAGGGTGGTCCAGGTTGAGCTGACGGGAACCCCAGTCTTTTGGTTGATGACAGTGCCACCATGAATCCACAGGAGCACAAAGGGTTCACCAGGGTGAGCGTCGTCACGGTCGTAGTTAAATACCCCGTCTCGAAGACGCAGTGTATAGACGCCTGGGACTAGCTGTTGGGTGCTAGCAACGTCATGTTCAATGTGGCGCAGCTGCTCCTCGGTAAACATGACAGCGTTGTTGCGGCTGTGGACTTTAACAGTCTGTACAGAGCCTTGGGCCGTTGTCTCTGCTGCATCAGCGGTGGCCGCGCGACCAGCGGCGGCCATGACCCCAGCGGCACCGGCGACAGCTATCCCAGCGACTGCGCCTTTGTTAATTGGTTCTGAGGCTGAGGGAGATGCGGCTGCCTCTGTTAGACCCATGGTTGGCTTAACTGGGGCTGACCGGGCCAGCATTAACCAATCGCCAGACTCAGTTTCATAACCGACTTCGGCTAGGTAATCCCGTTGGACCTGGGGAAGAGGCACTGTGCGATCGCAATCCGAATCTAACAGATCGTAGCTCAACGTACTGTTGGGCGGCTGCCGGTTGATATCGACATCAGTCACATCGTGGATGCGGAGCTGATAGTCTTGGCCACCCTCAGCTTTGAGCGCCGACTGCGCCGTTGCCGGTACTTCCCAATAGGCATAGGCTTTTTGGGAAGACTGGGGCGTCAGCACGATGCGGCTTTGATCTACGGTGTCATTGACGGCGCTTACGGCGTTAGTATTGCTGGACCCTATAGCAGCAGCGCCAGTGGCGATTGCAGCAGCCCCCCCTAAGACAGCAGCCCCTGGAATTTTGCCAGCAGCACCCGCCGTCGGCACCCGGACTGATTTGGATTGTGCTACGGGTAGCCAACGACCAGATGCAGTTTGGTAGCCTATTTCTGAGATGTAGTCTCGCCCTGGAAACACTGAAAAATGGGTATCTACATCGGCGTCTGTGCAGTCTACCTGAGCGGTGGGTTCAGGTAGCACCGCCTCGGCAGGTCTATCTGTAACATCGTAGAGTCTGGCCACCATGGTCCCGTCACCCTGCTGCTTGGCTTGGGCCAACTGCCCCTGGGGAATTTCCCAATAGGCATAGGCATCCTGGGAATTAAGCGGAGTCAGCACCATACGGCCTGACTCATCTGCGGCTTTACCACCCGCTAGCTTGACAGCGCCAGCACCCAGGGCTGCCGCTCCTGCCAGGGCAGCACCTCCAAGGGCGGCGGCCGCAGCTGGACCTTTGGCGGTAGCTGGAGCAGATGCGGCTGGCATCTCCTTAGGACATACCGGTACCCGCACCTGATCAGATTTAGTGATGGGCAGCCACTGGTTATCGGCACTCAGATATCCCACCTCTGCGCAGTAGCTGCGATCGTCTACGGCAATAGGGAAATGGAGATCAGGGTTTGACTCTATACAGGGAAATTCAGCGGTAGCCGACGGTAAGGGCGCGTTTTTGCTACGGCCCGTCACATCATAAAGACGCACCATCATGGTGTCTCCCCCCTGGCGCTTGACTTCCGTCAGCCGATCCTGGGGAATTTCCCAATAAGCATAGGCGTTACGGCAATCGCGGGGGGTAATCACCAATCGGGGCTGCGCTGTCGCCACGGCACCAGCTGCCACCGGAGCCGCCGCTGGTGCCGTCGCACCGCCTGCTGCCGCACCACCAGCCGCACCGCCCCCTTTAAGCAACCACCACAGTAGAGCCCCTAGCAGGGGAATTGCCAATAAAGGCAACAGCCAGAAGGGAAATCCCCCTCTGCCCGCTGTTTCTGTAGCACCCGCTGCGGCACCCGCTGCTGGATCTTCTGTTACCTCTGTGGCCCCTGCTGGCGCAGGACTCTCAGCAGGGGCAGTGGCTGTTGCGGGTGAGTCGTCAGCGGCTGTTGCGGGTGTGCTCTCACTGCCAGATGCACCAGCGGCACCGAGGGCATCAGCCGTGCCAGATGCATCAGCGGTAGATGCATCAGCACCAGTGGTGGTGGCAGGCGCTGCAGTTACCGCTTCTGTCCCTAGGACTTCTTGCCCCGGTTCTGTCGTAGCGAACCCTAAAAAGGCCAGGACTGCGGCACCTGCCCCTTCTTTATAAACAAAGGCACGGTATTGAGAGTAGGGGTAACGGGCATCGTCCGGTAGGGTCTGGTGCATGGGAATGATGCGGGCATCATTGCGCTCACTTACCTGGGAGACAACGGCGTAACCAATCCCATCGTTTCCCAGGGCTGTGACCACGCTATCGGTTTCGTCATCGGCAATGGGGTCAGCTGTGGCACCGGTTGCAAACGGCTTATCTTCAAAGACTTTGTAGGTACTTAAAGCCCGTCGTGTATCGCTATAGTCGGGGCGATCAACCAAACGAATGGCCAAATCCTCTCCACCCACCTCAGACCAGTTGGTAATCTCACCTCGAAAAATCCGAGCAAACTGGTCAAAGGTGAGATCGCCGTCAAAAGAGTTGTCTGGTCCGACAATAATTGCCAGCTTCTCACGCTGTTCAAGGGGGACTTCCACCACACCTTGAGCCTTCTCGTCGTCAGTTAGGGGACGACCCGTCGCCAGCAGATCGATATCACCCTCAATGAGTGCCTCAAAGGCCTGATCTGTACGGCTGGCATCTAGCTCAATATCAACATTGGCATACTGTTCTTCAAACCGATCTTTTAGATCTTCGTTTGTGAAACGCATGCTGGTGGAACCATCCACCGTTAGGGTGGTGCCATCCGGTAGCGAACCGGGAATGGGGAAAGTTTCAGGAGTCTCTCCAGACGACTGGGCTAACGCATGGCGAGAGAAGTTCGCACCGGACACTTGAGAGACTGTAGCCGCCGCAAGGGCAAGGGCAGCAAATTTGATCAAAGACATCTTTCGATACACGATTCTGGTCCAAAATGCGTAGGGTGTGGGCGAGGGGCTTGGCGGCTGTTAACGACTACCTCGTAGTAACAGACAAGGTGAGTTCACCGCTGTGATTACCGGTATTGGTATCAAACAAGAAAGCGCAGAGGGTGGCGGGCTCAATCACATCCATGGTTAGGGAATCGTCATAACCATTTAAAGACGCCCAAGTGGCGACAACTTCGACATTGGTCTTTTTGTTAACCACTTTGCCACCGTAAATCCACAACAAAACCCACGGTTCTGCCTTAGCGCCGGTGCCAGTGGTGTAGGCAACATCGCTTTTGCAAAGCTTGACAACATTGGTGCCAGGAGTTAGCTCAACTGAAACGCTTTTATCCTGAATGGCATTCATTTGCTCAGGGCTGAGCCGATAACAGTTGTGTTGACTATGGACCTTGAGATCTGCAACTACGCCGCTTTCCATGATTTCAGACTCCTGCAATCTGCCAGTGAAAAAACTACAAGCTTAGGTTTAAGGATAGATAAAGTCCTCTAATTACCGGGTTAAGTTTGAACTACCTTGAGTATATTTACTGACTCTGGTGTAATATATGGCGATTTTGGCGTCAAAATAATCCTTCTTAAGGATAAAAACGAAATTGTGTCGCGATATAAGCAAACCAGATCGATGGGATCGTTAGCTATTTAAAAATTAGATCGTGAGTACTAAAGATCGTATGTACTTGCTATGGTAGTCGTAAGCTGGAAAGCTATGACATGATTCCGAAGCGATTAACCCTGACTAATTTTTTGAGCTATCGAGAGGTTACCCTCGATTTTGCGGGGTTGCATGTGGCTTGTATTTGTGGGCCCAACGGGGCAGGCAAGTCATCGCTGTTGGAGGCAATGGCCTGGGTGGTGTGGGGGCATAGTCGAGTCGCCACCGATGATGATGTCATTCACCTTGGGGCAAAAGAGGTCAAGGTGGAGTTTGTCTTTGAACACCAGGGGCAGGTATATCGAATTTTACGTGGGCGCAGACGGAAGCAGGGTTGTTTTCTAGAGTTTCAGATCCAAACGCTGACTGGGTTTCGGACGCTGACTCAGCGGGGGGTGCGGGCGACACAGCAGCTGATTATTCAACACTTAAAAGTGGACTATGAGACATTTGTCCATTCGGCCTATCTACGTCAGGGGCGCGCGGATGAGTTTATGTTAAAGCGTCCCGGTGAACGCAAACAGATTTTGGCCGATCTGATGAAGCTGAGCCAATATGATCGTTTGGTGGAGAAGGCGCGGGAGCGGGCACGGAATTATCAGGCTGAGATTAAAGTGTTGGGGGTGGCGCTGGCCCAGGCAGAGGAGCAGTTGGCGCAGCGCAGTGCGATCGCAACCCACCATCGCACCCTAGAGGAACAAACCCAGCACACCCAGCAGCAGCAGCAAGCCGCACTGCAGCAGCGCGAGCGGCTACAGCAGCAGCAACAGCAACGACAGCAGCAGCAGCGGGCAATCGAGGCGGCGCGTCAACAGCAACAACATTTGCAGCAAAGTCAGCAGCAGCGGGCAACGGAGCTGGAACGACTGCAGCAGCAGTGTCAGTCTCTTCAACGGGAGTTAACCGCGGCCACTGAAATTGAATCTGGCCATGGACAGCTGCAGCAGCTACGGCACTTAGAAGCGGAGTATGGCCAGCGATGGCAGCAATACCAGCAGGCCCAGGCTTTACGGACACAGCTCCAGACCCAGCGGCAGGAACAGCGGGGGGCACTGCAGACCCACATCACCCAAGCACAGTTCAGGCTAACCTCCCTGGATGAGACCATTGCAGAACTGACGCAAATTAATAGCCAGCGGGCAACCGTAGACGCCACCCTGGAGCAGCTTCAGGCGGCGCGCCAGCAGCTTCGCCGATTGGACCAGCGTCAGATTGAGGTCACACCGCTACAGCAGCGGCGTCAGCAGCTCCACACCCGACTAAAACAAGCGTCAGCCCGATTAGAAGCGCGGTTAGACGCCATCAGTCAAACCCAGGCCACCCTGACCACCCAACGACGACCCGAGTTACGCCAAACCCTGGTCAAAGTAGAGCATCAGCTCGCCTACCTGGAGCAGCGGCGAGCCTATCAGGCCCAGGTGCGCCAAAAGGGTCAGGAACGGCGAGACTTTATGGCCCAGCTCCAAACCGAGCAGCGGCAAAATGAACAGCAGCTGATCCAGCTGGACCAGCGTCTGGCCCTGCTGGGGCAGCCTGATGCCCACTGCCCGCTGTGCGATCAGGTTCTAGCAGATCACGGTCCTGAGGTCATGGCCCAGCTCCAGCGGGAACGAGACACGCTACAACAGCGAATTTGGGTGATTCGAGAACAGTTAACCACCTCCCAGCGAGAGATTCAGGTACTGCGGCGTGAATATCGAGAGCTGGAAACAGAGTTGGAACAATATGGTGCCGTACTTCAAGAGCAGGGAGGACTTCAGGCTCAGCTGGCCTCTTCCACAGAGGCGACTACCCAGTTAGAAGCGCTAGAACAAGAGCGACACCATTTGGAACAATGTTTAGAGTCAGAAGACTATGCTACGGATCTGCATAGGGAGTATCAACAGCTAGAAACCCAGTTGACTCGGCTAAACTATGACGAACGGGACCATGCCCTGGCCCGCAATCAGGTGGAAAAGCTGCGCTGGGCCGAGTTTAAGCATGCTGAACTGGCCCAGGCTGAGCGTCGATTGGCCCGGCTACTGGCAGAACGTCCTGGTGTAGAAACGGAATTAGGAGAGTTGCGATCGCAGCTGCAAACCTTTGACCAACAGCCCTCTGACGAACTGCTGCAGGTGGAGGCCACCCTGGCAGAGCTGGACTACCAGCCCGAACACCACCAACGGCTGCGGGCCCAGCTCCAGGACCTACAGCCCTGGCAGCTGCGATATCACACCCTGCAACAGGCTCGGGCCACGCTGCCCGAGCTAGAGCAGCGACGGGATGAGTTGACCCTGGCCCAGACCGAGCAACAGCAACAACACGACAGCCTCAACCGACAAATTGCTGCGGCTGAAGTCGATCTGCCCCCCGATGCTACTGACCCAATACAGCAGATGGAGACCCGGCTGGCTGAGTTGCAAACCCAGCGGGACCAGCAGCTGACTCAGCTAGGGCATTTAGACCAGCAGCTGCAACAGTTAGATACCCTTCAGCAGCAGGTAGACCAGCAGCGTCAGCTGCTCCACAGCCATCAGCATCAGCTCAGGGTTCACCAGGAACTGCAGCAGGCCTTTGGTAAAAACGGCATTCAGGCCCTGATGATTGAAAACCTGCTGCCCCAGCTCGAGGCGGAAACCAACCAGATTCTGGGTCGCCTGAGTGCCCACCAGCTACATGTGCAGTTTGTTACCCAGCGTTCGGGTCGCAAAAAACTGATCGACACCCTGGATATTCTGATTGCCGATACCCAGGGCACCCGCGCCTATGAAACCTACTCCGGTGGGGAGGCCTTTCGGGTGAACTTTGCCATTCGACTGGCCCTGGCCCGGTTGCTGGCCCAGCGTTCGGGGCTGGCGCTACAGATGTTGATCATTGATGAGGGATTTGGTACCCAGGATCAGGCTGGATGCGACCGGTTGGTGGCGGCGATAACTGCGATCGCACCCGATTTTGCCTGCATTTTAGCCGTAACCCACATGCCCCACTTCCGCGAAGCATTCCAGACTCGCATTGATGTGGTCAAAACAGAGCAAGGATCACAGCTTCGACTATCGGCCTAGGACACGGACAACGGGCAGCACAATATTATGTATCTATTGCTACATAATATTGCATTTCATCACGTCTCTGATACAGACAGCGTGAACGAAATCCGAGGAGTTGTATTTTAATATTTCGACCTCGTTGACCACGGTTAAGTTACGAGTGACCAAGCCATAGTTCCGAGAAAACAAAAGGTATTGGGCAACTGTGGCAACGAGGTTTTTTCTACTGCCGTCAGAACTGGGCTGCGTAACCCGTACTATCTTTAACCATCCTAATATCCGGGCTATTTATCCCAACAACCCGCTACCCTAAGCGATGCAGTCTCCCATCGCTTCTATGCAAGTCCAAACGCCTGACTGGGTCAAACATGCCGTTTTCTACCAAATTTTTCCTGACCGCTTTGCCAGGACCCAGCAGCGACCGCTCCCCCCAGCCATGCAGGTACCCTTAGAAGCCTGGGATGCATCACCCACCCTCAGCAGCTATAAAGGTGGCGATCTGTGGGGTGTGGCTGAAAACCTGGATTATTTGCAAGACCTGGGGGTCAATGCCATCTACTTTACCCCCATCTTTCAGTCCGCTAGCAACCACCGCTACCACACCCATGACTACTATCAGGTAGACCCGCTATTGGGGGGCAACCAAGCCTTTACAGACCTGCTTGCCGCCGCTCACCAGCGCGATATCAAAGTTGTTCTAGATGGTGTGTTTAACCATGCTAGCCGTGGGTTCTTTTTCTTTAATGACATTCTTGAAAACGGTCCCCATTCTCCCTGGCTGGACTGGTTTAAGGTAGAAAGCTGGCCCCTGTCTGCCTATGACGGTGCAAAACCTGCTAACTACGAAAGCTGGTGGGACAACCGGGCCCTGCCGGAGTTTAACCACGACAACCCCCAGGCGAGAGAGTACATCATGCAAATCGCTGAGTACTGGCTGCGTCAAGGGATCGACGGCTGGCGGCTGGATGTGCCGTTTGATGTGAAAGCAGACGGATTTTGGCAGGAGTTTCGACAGCGGGTAAAGGCCATTAACCCAGAGGCTTACATTGTTGGTGAGATTTGGACCGATGCCCGTCAATGGCTCGATGGCACCCAGTTTGATGGGGTTATGAACTATCTTTTTACCGGTCCCGCCCTGGCGTTTACGGCAAAAGACAAGGTGGTCATGTCCCTGGTGGAACAACCGGCCTATTTTCCCTATCCGGCCCTGGATGCCCAGGGATATGCCCAGAAAATAGAAACGCTGCTGGCGCTTTATCCTTGGGAGATTCAGCTGACTCAGTTAAATCTGTTGTCGAGCCATGATGTAGCACGGGCGCTGACGGTGATTGATGACGACCAGCGCAGTTTTGAGCTAGCGGTGTTGTTACAGATGACGTTTCCGGGGGCCCCCAGTATTTACTATGGGGATGAGGTGGGGCTAGCCGGTGCCCACGATCCGGACTGTCGTCGTAGTTTCCCGTCAGAAGCCAGTTGGAATCGTACGTTACTCACGTTGCATAAAGACCTGATTGCGTTGCGGCGTCAGCATCCGGTGCTGTGTACGGGAGCCTATCAAACCGTAGCTGCGGTGGGTGAGGTGTATGGGTTTTCTCGCAGTAACGATCGCGAGAAAATTATGGTGGTAATCAATGCAGGCCAGGACCAGGGCCAGGTGACACTGCCTGAACTAGGAGACGGTGCTCTGGTGTTATGGGGAGATAGCCGTGTCTTGGGGATGTCCAACGAGGTAAGTTTGCCGCCGCGTTCGGGGGTGATCATTAAGATGTCGGCTTAAGCCCGGCCTCATTGTAATGGCAGCTTATGGTCGCCGCGGCCTCTCCTACTGCCATACTTTTATTTGCTGGTCTTTGCCACTGCTAATCAGCGTTTGCCCCAGGGAGTCAAATGCTACGGCTAAAACCCAGTTGACGTTGCTATCGAGGGTCTGAGTCAGCCGTTGGCTAGGTAGATCCCATAGCTTGAGGGTTTTATCGACGCTGCCACTGGCCAGGGTCTTACCATCGGGGCTAATGGCTAAGGTGATCACGCGATCGTCGTGGCCGCTGAGGGTGGCTTGCACGTCACCACTGGCTAAGTCCCATAGTTTAATGGTTTTATCCCAGCTAGCGCTGGCCAGGGTTTTACCATCGGGGCTAATGGCGACTGAGCGGACGGCGTCACTGTGGCCAGTCAGCTGCTTTAGGCGATTGCCCGTGGCTAAATCCCACTGACGAATGATGCGATCGCTACTGCCACTGATAAATGATTGGCCATCGGGTGCGATCGCAACTGACCATACGGGTACACCGATGTGGGTGTTGTAGATGGTTTTGCCAGTGCTAAAGTCCCAGGCTGTAATATTGCCGTCGTAATCGCCACTCACCAGGGTGCGTTCATCGGGGCTAATGGCCACTGACCAGATTGGTGACTGCCTCGCAGGCAGGCTATGGATCAGCTCTCCCGTTTTTATTCGCCACACCTTAAGACCATCGCCGCCGCCGCTAATTAACCAGTGCCCAGATGCTGACACGGCTAATGTTCTAACCGTATCGGTATGACCCGTTAGGAGATGTAAACGCTCGCCCGTTTTCCGATCCCAAATTTCAATCTGGCCGTTGTCTTCTCCCGCAATTAAAAGAGAACGGCCCTCTTCTTGTGTATGGGTGGCGATGGCCCATATCTGGCTAGAACCATGAAAGGATTGAGCCAGGGCCAGCTCCGCCTGGGGCTGAGATTCCCGCCGCTGGGAGATTTTTCCAGGGGTTAGTGACTCTGTTTGTGAATTTATCGGGTTGATGGCCGCTGAGGGGATAAACAAGGCCATGGCGCACACCAGTGCCGCTACACCGGGAATCCATAGGGCTCGCCGTTGACGAAGACGGTTTGACCAGGGGCGAGTGGTCTGGGGCTGGTTGATGGTAGCGACTGGGGGATGGATGCTGTCGGGCGAACCGTCAGGATTGGTAACATTTAGCCGGGTACCCTCTAAGTTGGCCTGCCGCAGATCCACGCGATCCATCTGTGCCCCGGTAAAATCGGCGCAGCTTAGATTTGCTTCAGCTAAAATTGCATCGGTTAAATAGGCTTCCCTCAGGTCGGCTCCCCTCAGGTCGGCCCCGGTAAAATCGGCCCCGATCAAACACGCTCGCCTCAGGTTGGCCCCTTGCAGGTTAACTCCCCTAAAATTACCGGCAAAAAAGTACCCTTGACTCAGGTCTTGCCCAGCTAAGTTACAGGGCTCATCTGGATGCTGTTCTCGATAGCTATTCCACCCATCTATGTTGCTTTTTAGCAGGGTTAGATTGTTCATTGCACGCCCTCAATCCGGCCTCAGCGGAATTAAACCTGATTAGCTAGGATTCAGTGCCTCCAGACTCAATTCCAGACGGTCAGTGCATCACGACCTAAGCCACCATGGGTATCTCAGCTGCCAGCACCTCAGCGTAAAATTTCTGTAG